>Ga0070737_10000790_pt1 | contig 57876 bp, 51 predicted proteins | sample Coa_R1_10_FD_66438 | JGI IMG/M metagenome (GOLD analysis project Ga0070737, IMG submission 66438) | Surface soil microbial communities from Centralia Pennsylvania, which are recovering from an underground coalmine fire - Coalmine... | ecosystem: Environmental > Terrestrial > Soil > Unclassified... | reverse complement strand
TTCCAATCAAGGTTATGGGCTCGAAGATCGATTAGATCTGTTCCACCCAGACGCAGCCACGACGCATACGTTTCCCGGTCATCGGAACCGCCAGGCTCCATGCCGACGAACCAGTAGCGGGCCGACCAACTCCCATAGCCCATCCACGTCTTTAGCGCCCGCGATCGAACGTCCACTACCGGATTGTTCTCCTGACGAGTGCCTACACGTTGGCACACGGACTGCTCACACTGATGTGGTGAACCAGCCACACGTAGTAACCATGCGCCACTATTGCGGCCTTGGGATGCTTAATGAGGCCGAGCGTGTTTCTCCGCCGTCCTTTTCGAGGCGTCCATTCCGGACCCTTACATCGACACAGCCTCATTCCAAATCCGAGGGTCCCCGCTGAAAAGACGCGACTGCCTGGACGAGCTGTTCGTTCACGGTGTCGACGCTTTCGACTCAGGAACCTATCGTGAACTCGAAGCCATCTTCAACCATACGGCTGATGTGGCTGGAAAAGAACATGCCGCTTTCATCGCACTCAGAGGACTTCTTGAGAAGGCAGATGGTAGGGTCAAAGCCGCTCTCGACTGCTTTAACGCCGCGCTGGGCGTAGCGCCTCCAGGGCCGCTTCCCAAGGCCATCAGAGAGACGATGGTCACGACGTTAATCGAAGCGGGATCGCTGCACGATGCAAACCGCCAATTGACAGAGGTCTTGGCGGACGAGGCTGTCGAGCCGGGAATTAGGGCTCTAGATGTTATCGTTCGAGCCAGCAAACGTGAAGCTTCCACGCTCGAGATACGTCAGATCGCCGAGGATGCTTCCGCTCTACCGCCCCTGAAGCAGATCCGCGTGAGCCTCAGGCTCAGCGTTGCATCGCAGCTTCTTGAGGATTCGGCTCTCGCCGAACGATACGCATTGAATGCTGCCAAACTTGCCGAGTCGATCAAGGCAAATCGACTTGCGACGATGGCCTACCACAATCTTGCTCTTCTATACGGCGATGTCTTATTGCAGGTGCCCAAAAGCACAACATACGTTCAGCAATGCGTGCTCGCCGCGGAAAGGTGTGATGACGATTCACTGCGCTCTGCTTCCCTAGCCTTTGCATGCGGATTCGCAGCGGAAACGGGCAACGTAGCACTTCTAGAGAACGTTCGTTCCAAACTGGACAAGTCACGGACACTCGAGACCGATGCCGCTCGTTTCTGGCCACTCTTTGGCGATTCACTTGGATTTGCGTTGAGCGGCAACTGGGCGGCAATGCATCAGCAGTTGCGCTCGGTAAATGTTCATCAAATCGACGTACTGTACCGACCACTCTTCCATGCCCTTCGGGCCTTGGCTGCATACCGGGTTCGAGATATCGAAACTGCGCTAAGAGAGGCCTACAATGCATTGCATCATGGTCGCGTTCTTCAAAAGGAAGCCCCAGCGCGTCTTCGACTCAAGCTCGTAGCCCGTGTCATGGTATTAGCTGTATTGCTAAACGCAAATCGAAAAGCTGAGGCTACTCGGTATCTTTTCGCTTACGACCGCTACATGGAACCGGCCATCTTAGCTTTCGCTCAGGCGGTGCTCTATGCGGATTACGACGAGCCTCCCAAAGGGGCCGATCGTATTGCGGGATACTACCTCGTGCTGCGAGCGTTCGTCGAGCGAATGCCTCATCGACCGGTGCAGGTGGTCTTGACCCCCAGAGAATTGCAAGTTTTACATGGGTATATGACAGGCGGCACCGCGAGAACAGTCGCTGCCTCACTTCAACTATCGACCGCAACAGTCGAGTGGCATGCAAACAATATTCGTCAGAAGCTAGGCACGACGCGAATGGTCGGTGCAATCGTCAGAGCCCGTGATCTGCAGTTGATTCCATAGTGCATAGGGCTCGGTCAGGCGATCCACCAGGATTGCGTTGGGAACGCACGTACCTCGCTACTCTCTATGTATGCTTCATTCTCATAGCATGGAATCGATCGACGGCGTTTACCCCTGCGCGGAGCGGAACCGGATAGGACGGTCGGTAGATAACGCAGCGCCTCCATAATGGATCGTGAGCCGGCTGAGGAAGCGAGGGCCACACCTTTGGATACCATTGCACTCAAGACGTCATTGAATTCTGAAATTAACCTCGGATCTAACCTGAGGTCATCGTCTATCAAGCGTAGGCTCCGGCTCGCGAGTCCTCCAAGGCTGGCACAAACTTCGTCGAGTTCCTGATAGTTTTGGCCGACCGCGTCGGCTAGCGTCGCTAAAAGATCAAAGCGATAGTGCACCGATTGAAACTCGAACGCCTTTGGCCTTTTCCGTTTATCGTAGACGTAACCCAAGTCGGATTCTGCCATAATGGCTACCGCCAAGCGAAGTCCTCGGAAAAAGGCTGTATGTTCGGCCGCTTGCTCCTGTGATTGAGTGGAATTCGTCCATAATTTTCTTAAGAGATGGCTTTGGAAGGCCTGGAGGCGCGGCACCTGCCCGTCCTCCGAGGCGAATTGCGTTTCACACTTATTACAGCGAACGAACGTTCGCAGAGCAGCCTCATGCGCTAGCAATGGATCTTCACGTGTTCGGGACAGGCTCACTCGGCAATCATCACAACGCTCGACTAGTTTGGCGAGATGCTTACTGCACACTGTCACGAACGTCAGACGCCACTCTCGGCGGAGATGTCGCGAGTCTTCAACGCACTCCTTACACCACTGCCATCCCCGAGATCCCTTAGCTACCTGAGATGGAAGGAGCCAATCAGAGGTTCCCTGAGCGACCGTTTGGCGTGAGAACACGTCGGCACATGAGCGCAAACTAAGAGCCAGAATGTCGTTCACCGGAACACCACTGCCGCGGGACAGTGCCAGACAGTGTTCCTCGCCAGCGCAGAGATCTAAGTTCTCATAACGGTTCGATGGAACGGCAGGAAGATTTCGTCGACAAAACTCTGCATACCGAAGTCCATTTTCTTCAGCAAGCCGGCATACCCACGATGATAGAAGCTCGTCCCCCATAGGCTTTGGACGCCCGGGCCAGAGCATCTCGTGTCCCTGCCGCCACGTGGCGAGGTCGATGAGCTTAGCGTTGCGATTCGAACTCGGCATAAAGAACGCTTATCGGCTCGACCAGCTCTTCAAACATGACATTTCTGGCGATCACTGATAGCCTCTCAGGCACAATTGCGGCTGGACCGCGTTGATCGATGAACAGTTTTCGGATACTCGCAAACAACTGAAGCGCTGCTCCATCTTCTCTTCCGCAGGCGACATCGAGCAAGACGGACTGCAGCTCCAGCACCTGCTCCGATGCCTTTGACGCGCCCGCGAGCGGCATGTAACAGCGAACGCATTGCGCTACTGCCGCGACGCTGTGTCGAGATGAATTCCATACTCTTATGGGCTGGCGGCACCAACTGCAACGATCGACTAGCAGCGATCTGTGCTTCTTACAAGTTGTGACGAAACCAAGTCGCCAGATCTTTTGAAAATAGCCGCCGGCATGAAGACATTTAATGCAAGCCTGTAGCCCAGCCCGTTGACGTTTTCGAATGCCAGCCGTGAGGTGTAGCACCCACGGTGACTCGCCCGAAACGTGCCGCAAGAACACGCGACCTTGAAAGGATGACATCGTCGTCTGGCGCGCTGTATCGCCAGGCGTACCAGTTGCAGTAGCAAGATTATCGATAATGTCAGGTCGTGCGAGATCGTCGACGTCTGCGTTCCATATAGGATCACCCAGAAACGACGAGGCTTCATGGATCGATAAGTTGTTCGAGACGGCGACACGCAGAAACCACGACGAAAAGAGCTCGCCGCTCTTAGGTTTTGGGCGCACAGGTAGGAGGAGCGGAAGGCGCTGCCGAGCCGACACATCAGAACGCGAAACTCATGCCCGGAAAGGCAGGAGGAACCCACTCGCACTTCTCGATCGTTTCGAGAGTGATCCGCTCCGAGCCATCTCTTATCGCCTCGGCTGCTGCCTCGGTGACAAGCTCAATGATCAACCCTGTGTATCCGCCTGTCTTCTCCAAAATCTTGTGCACGATGGCGCTTTGCGCGAGATTGGACGGCTGATGGAGATTGGCTTTCCGTTCGAGAGATATTAGGAAATTGAGAAGATCATCTCCGTACTCCCATACTGAGATACGCACTGGCCGGAAGCGGGTTCGGAGCTGCGGGTCACATAGTAGAGCCTGGCTTGCCGACTCGATCCCCATAGCAATAATGGGGATCTGAAGGTCGTTTGTAAGATCCTTAATGAAGTTTCGGCAGCGCTCTTGGATCTTCGCGCTTCCGGCTAGTAGATGGTGAATCTCATCAAAGATAATCATTCGCACGCCAAGTTTCTTGCAAAGCGCGGCAACCTGCTCGTGAAGCTCATAGATACGCCGGCGAGGCGGCACATACTGTAGCCCAAGGAGCCGCAGCATGCGGGACAATAAGGCTCCTAACTCAGGACCGTCACCGACCGGAACGTACAGTACGGGAATGAGATCGTGCTCGGCCGCAGGATTACGCTGCGGGGGGTGACGCGCTAGGAACCGGAGAGCAATTGACGTTTTACCCATCGACGCATCGGCGATGAAGATATAGCATACGGGTCGACCTCGCGTCTTAGCGTTGAAGGCACGCTCAAGAAGATCGAGGCAATACTCAAAGCGCGGTACCTTGATCCAGCGATCGTCGTTGCGTAGAGCGTCGATTCTCGGGTCTGAAAGAGGAGCGACGCTTTTCACGCGTCCTCGATCTCAAAGCCGGAAAGATCTCGTACAGGGGTTGTGTCGAGCTGCGGCGTTACATATGAATCGTCCACTACACGAAGTTCAGCATTGAGGCGGCGCCTCTCGCGACGGCGACGTAATCCCACCGTTTTGCGAGGTGACACCTCGGATCGCAAAACCTTGTCTTCTAACTCTCGGGCCATCACATGCAGACGATCGAGGCCATCATGATCGATGGCCGCAAGGCCAGCTTTTCGTCGCTCTGCTTGAAGGACGCTATCCTCTTTCATGCTCACGATGATCGGGGGTGCCTTTTTGGCGCGAATTGGGATATATTCGTTCTTTTTTTCGTTCCAGCACCAAACAACGCGAAAGTCGCTGGGGTCGTAACGGAACCGAAACGCCTTTGGTAGCTTCGATTTTGGTTCTTTTGCGCCAATCAATGGTATGAGATCATCGTGCCAATACCAGGGGTTGCCGATACGAACGCCTTCACGCTGAATTGTCCGCATCACAAACGGATGAAAGTCTAAACGCGTCTGAATATCGTCGCGTGGCCGGCTTACAACCCCAACCAGCGGCGGCTTCGTTTCCGTACCGAAGATGAGTTCGTTCCACAGGTTTTCTGGCGCGCATCGGATGCCCTCGTGGAACTCCTTGTGGTACTCGGCCATCTTCAAGACGAGCCATTTCTCCAAGCTCCGCAACGTCCAACGAGCTTCCTTTTCGGACTTGTAACTGCCTCGATGCTCAGGATTGCTGAAAGTTGTGCCGTGCAACTTGTGAACGGCATTTGGAAAGCCGCCCAAGCATCGCTCGAGGTGCCCACCATCTGGCGCCGTGTAGATCCGGCGGAACTGTAACGAGAAGTTGTGGATCGCTGCAGCCATCAAGAGCATCTGGCCGCGGAATTCTGGGCCGTTGTCGGCGTGCACCGTCTCAGGCCATCCGTAACAGTTCCATTTGATGTCGATCCCCCGATCCGCGAGCCACTTTTCCTTCGGCATAATTGCGTGGATGAGGGCCGCCCCAGCGGTTATTGCGCTTGGATGATTGAGAGAAAGGTGCATTCCGAGCACCATGCGCGTGCAGACATCAAAGACCACCGTTAGCCACGGCTTACCGATCTGTTGTCCCGTTTCTTCGTCGACCAGGATGATGTCGAGCTTTTTGTGGTCTATCTGGACAACCGCACGCGGCGCGAGGGCATCATCGAAGCTTCCAGCTGCCGTTCTGAACAGATCATCTGCCAGCTTGCCATGTGACCTGGCGCTTAGCACTACCCGGGGAGGTAATGCACGTATGCGGCTGCTTACGGTATGCCGATCGGGGGCCTTGATTTTGCGATCGCGGGCAATACGGCGCACCTCTCGCATGGTCGCCTTCAGTGAAGGCTGCCTCGAATCGCAGTAGTACTTAATTGCGATCTCGATGAGCTCTTCGCGCTCAGCTGGTAGCCGCTTCTTTCCAGCACCTCCCGTTGGGTGATGAGGGAAGAGCGCCGTCAGTTGCCCGTCGTTCTTGTAACGAGCAATGAGGGCATACATTCCACTAGTGCTGAGATCGAATACATCATTTTTGCCCAGTTCCTCAACCGCTTTTCGAGTCATTCGCGGAAGTTCGAGGTACGGTTGAAGAATTGCCAGTCGCGCTTGAGCGACACGCATGTCGCGATTCTTCTCGGGATCGCACTCCGCAGCGTCAGGCCGCGAAACCGTTTTCAGCTGCTCTAATGGTTCGAGGTCCAATATTCGGACGCGTTGGATTTCATTTGTGAGAAGGTCGCGGATCATGATAGAGTCATAGTGCTTCATGTCCATAACGAGACATGGGCGGCCGAAAGCTTGAGCTTTTACGCCGGGCGCAATTCGGAATTCTGACCTTACTCGAGCCGGTCTGCTATCCAAACTTTTGTATCAAGGGTTATCGGCTTTGTGTTATCGCACTGAAATTGGCCTGTCGCGACGCAGTGCCACAACGTCGGCACAATCTCAGACTGTAGCTCCCTATCGGCGGCGCATTTGTTCAACAGATCTGCGACGCTCATTGCCCCCGAAGAAAGCGACTTTACCAGAATCGAAATATGGTCGGGATTGGCAGCTCGTTTGAGGAATGGGTAGAGGAAGCGACGGTTTAGCATGTATTGCGTTCGGATGTGCTTTTCCGTACGAATGAAATAATCACGGTTCTCACTGTCAGCGTGGTCGCGCGCACCCGAAAAACGAGCCTTCAGTCGTTGCCAGTAGTGCACGATCTCTCGACGGAACTTGACGTCGACGTAGGCGAACCTTTCGCCATTGTGCTCAAGGGCGAGATCGATTACGCCAGATGTTTTCCGGCCGCTCGCTGCCCTATAGCGAAACCGCACCGGCTGGGCCTCGTAACCGGAGACGTAGTCTTCGAACTCGAGCAGCATCAATAGGTCCCGCTCCAGTGACGACTCGAAGGGGACCAGATCTCTGTTTTTGAGACTCCAAAAGGCGCCGGTCGCGCTACGCCGGCTGCGCGGTATCTTGCGTACACCCGCTCTGCCATATACGGAGCTCGCCGGGTTGCCAGGTTTTTTGCCACGTCGCCGCGGCACCATCTAGAGGTATCCGCCTTGTGACTTAGGCCCAGTAACTTCGCAATTTGCGTGCCAGCTGCCGATACGACGAGAGGAAAATCTAGAGGCATCCCAAGGCGTATTCAAATGGAACGCTATTGAATATTCCAAGCTCCCTGATTTCAGAAAGCCTCCATTCGTCTCTTTCGGTAGAAGCGGCGTCGGCAAAGACACGGTAATCCTTTCCTCTGATACGAGCCTCTTCGAGTAAATGTACGAAGATGTAGCGTTGTGTGAGGGTCTTGTCGCTTGGTTTTGTGACGCCAACGTAAGCGTCCATACCGTACAATGCAAGATGCATCTTTTTGGCAACCCTTCGACTAACGTTCGTGAGCGCGACGATAAAGACGCCGCCTAAGGCGAGGTCGAAAAACCGATCAAGATCAAGATCGGTATGAGAATCGATGGAAGAGCGCCACTCTGGTGCCGTACGTGATGCACACTCCAGCACAGGCCGGTCGCACACTTCCGAAAGTGTGCCCACGAGGTTCGAAAGCATGAGATCACCTAGGACGACCCGCGTGTTACCGTGCCATTCACTTTGAGCCATGAGTGCACGCAAAACCGCAAACCGGCACGGCGTCCCATAGTCGACATCGAAAAGAGTGCTGTCAAAATGAAACGCCGCTCTCACGAGCGTCGATCACTTGCGCCTATTGCGCGCGAGCATGAGCTCCGGCGATCGAGACGACCGGTAAGACATGCCCTCTTGATGCTACAGCACTGGTTCTGGAGCCAGAACGCTCCGATTGCGCTACGGCGAGTCTCTTGAATGCGTCGGAGGAGCCGCACTAAGGCTATCTCCACCCGAAGCCGTCCGCAGATCCGAGATGCCCCTTGCCTCGCCCAGGGAGGCTCGGGCGCCGGACCCTCGTGGACGTTGGTGGCCCGGCTGCGGCTTTGCGAGGTCGGTGACCCTCTCGAGGATGCGGGCTAGCCAGCTGCTGCTCCCTCCATGGGGCAGCCCCTTAGCTAGATATCTCTCTGACACCTCTACATTGTGATATTACGTTGAGATATCGCTACCCGGCTGCTTCCCGAAGGCGAGGAGAAAGCGCTTTCCAGACATCCCGGCCCTCCGGTGTGAATCGGAACGAGTAGGTGGTCTTGGCCGTACGGGCATCGTGTCGCAGGTGCAAGCCTGCCACAACACCGGCATCCTCGAGGACGGTAATGAGCTGCTTTAGTCGCGACCATTCTTCGTGGCTACAATCGCACATGATGTTGCGATCATCCGGAAAAGCAGCATTCATTTCCTCAATGAGCGATGCAAGAGCTCTCTTCGAGGGACGTTCCTTATGCAGCTCTATCGCTGAGAGCAAAAGAGTCGAAGTGATGTAAGCGTTTTGGCTTATATCCAGAGTCTTCGCGTTTTCGCGCACTAGACTACGAAATCTGGACGAACTCCTCCAAAGGAAGCCGGCACTGGCGTCCTCATTCGCGCGCGACTTCCGCCTGCGTCTCTCAATCACGCAGTAGTGCTCCTTGAGACCGGCCCCCATGATCGCCGCAGTCACCCTTGTTGAAGGTCCATGTTGTACGTAGCACGATAAACATTGGCGCTATCGTGGTTGGATAGCAGACCGCCGTGGGCCTTGGTGACTAAAGGAGTCTACGTGCAGACGTGGGGCAAGAGGCGAGGCCTCGAGTAGGAGGGGATCTCGACCTTGGAAGCCGCCCCTCAAGCTGGCGGATCAGCGGGATTACTAGATGCCCCGCTCTTCTTGGTTGTGTCGACGGCGTCAAGTCTGGCCTTTACCAACTCGCCGACCCTTTTGAGGCCTTCGTGGAGGATGACTTCTGCCAACCCGGCTTCGCTGCCAGCGATCGCCGCGGCGTTCGCCTTCAACAGCTGACGGTCGGCCTCCGAGATCGACACCGAAATACGGTCCTTCTCGGTAGGATTTTGCGACCGACGACGAGCCATGGGTCGCCATAATATCATTACTTGCTGCAATTTGCAGCATAACGCTGCATAGTGCAGCACACTGAAGCTTGGGTCAGTCTTGGCGCAGGCTTGACTTTCATGCACCCCGCATTTATGCTATCTGCATTAATGCACAATGCATCAAAGCTCTCGGACGACCGAGAATTCCTCGAGAACTACGACCCCGCTGCCTTTGACCGGCCGTCGGTGACCGTCGACGTAGTTTTGCTGGCACCCGATGCAGGCGATCTGCTGACCGTTGTGGCTCGACGGCATGAACCACCGCATCGCGGACAATGGGCGCTACCGGGTGGCTTCGTGCATATGGACGAGTCGCTCGACGACGCGGCGGCGCGCGTTCTGGCCGAAAAGGCCGGGTACCGCGGAATATTTCTCGAGCAGCTCTATACGTTCGGAGAGCCCAAGCGGGACCCACGGATGCGCATCATCAGCGTGGGCTATTACGCTCTTGTGCCGGCGGCCGAACTTTCAACCACTTCAGAAGATGTGCAGCTTGCGCACATCCGAGTTCCGTGGGAAGGCGAAACCGGAGGCCCGGTTATGCTTGACGGACCCAACGGTTCTCGGTTGTCCCTTGCGTTCGACCACGATCAAATCGTCGGAATGGCCGTCAAGCGTATTCGCGGCAAGCTCAACTACACGCCGATCGGATTCGAGCTGCTTCCCGAGACGTTCACGATGACCGAGTTGCAACGCGTCCATGAGACCGTTCTTGGCAATCGCGTGAACCCCGACTCGTTCCGCCGTCGCATGCTGGCATCCGGGCTCTTAGAACCAACTGGCGCGACGCGAAAAGGCACTGGGCACCGCAATCCTCTTCTTTATCGTCGCGCTAAGTCAGCAAAGGAGTAGGTCATGGCTGAGATTCGACGTTTTCCCATTTGGCGGCACGCACGCATCGACGCGAGCGCTTACGCCATCCACTATCGAAATGCACGGGTCCTCAAAAGTGGCCGCGGTCTTTCCTTTTGGTTTCGCCCGCTGAGCGACAGCATCGCTGAGGTTCCGGTCGACGATCGCGAGTTGACACTCGTGATTCACGGCAAGTCGGCCGACTTTCAGGACGTGACGGCCCAAGGTGCACTGATGTATCGTGCCCAGGATCCAAACGTGCTCGCCGACCATGTTGACTTTACGATCGACCTCTGTGAGGGCGGCTATATTCGAGAACCGGTCGAGTCCCTCGAGCTCATGCTTTCGCAACTGGCGCAGGAGTTCGCGAATGCGTATGTCGCTCGAACGCCAATCCGTGAGCTACTAATAAATGGCCTCGAGCAGCTGCGCCGGCACATTGAAGCTGGACTTAGCGACAATGCGCATCTCAGATCGCTAGGTATTGCTGTAGCCTCCGTACGGATTTCGAGCATTCGTCCGTCGCCCGATCTCGAGAAAGCGATTGAAGCTCCAACGCGTGAGGACATCAAGCAGAGGGCCGACGAAGCGACGTTTGCACGCCGCGCCTTTGCCGTTGAGAAAGAACGCGCGATCGCGGAGAACGAGCTGCAAAACCGAATCGAGCTCGCGAAGCGCGAAGAAGAGCTTCTCCAGCAGCAAGGTCAGAACGCGAAGCGTAAGGCTCTCGACGATGCCGCGACTCAGAAGATCGTCGCCGAAGGTGCGGCGGCTACTCGTCTCATCGACGGCGAGGCCCAAGCACAAAACGTCCGAATCGTCGAGGGTGCACGCAACGAAGTCGAACGCGAACGATTGGCTGCGTACACCGATACAGAACCACGCGTCATTCTTGGTCTTGCGGCTCGCGAATTCGCTGACAAGATCCAAGCGATCGATCACGTGAACATTGCGCCAGACCTGCTGAGCCCAATGCTTGCAACGCTGGCCGCCGCCGGCACGAAGCGTCTTCAGGAGTCGTAGACATGCCGGCACTGAGTCCGCGAGCAGTGATCGTTACGAGGCCGACGGAATACGAGATTCTTCTTGCGCGCTACGGTACACGCGCGCAGGCACGTTTCGCGCTTGCAGATACTGCGAAGAGCCTCGTAGATATTGAACAACGTCACCACAGGATAAAGACCGCTGTCGCGACAGTCTCGCAAGCCGTTCCAGGACAATGGCGTAAGGTCGCGATTAGCCGGTCGGACCTTGACCGCTTCATCTTCGAGCCGGCCGATGTCATTTTCGCCGTCGGTCAGGACGGTCTGGTCGCCAACGTCGCAAAATATCTGGACGAGCAATTGGTCGTTGGCGTGAATCCTGACCCGAGTGCCTTCGAAGGCATTCTCGTGCTTCACTCGCCAGGGAAAATACCAGCGATTCTCACAGCAATCTCTGCGGCCAACGTGCACATCGAGCTGCGCACGATGGTGCAAGCTACCCTTAACGACGGGCAACGGCTTCTCGCGCTCAACGAGATTTTCATCGGACACCGAGGTCACCAGTCTGCTCGTTACGTCCTACGCCTGTCAGATCGCGAGGAGCGCCAGTTATCCTCCGGCATCATCGTCGCAACAGGCACGGGCAGCACCGGCTGGGCGCGATCTATACATCTGGAGCGCCGGTCGAGCTTGTCGCTGCCGGGCGCCTCTGACGCCACCCTTGTTGTATTCGTCCGCGAGGCCTTCCCTGGCAGCGGCTTTGGAACAGCTATAACCCAGGCGACCCTTACCTCGGGCGAACTCTTTGAGATTCGCTCCGAGATGGATGAAGACGGCATCATCTTTGGAGACGGCATCGAAGATGATACCCTGTCTTTCGGGTGGGGTTCTTTCGCGACAGTTACTGTCGCCGAGAAGCGCCTGCACATTCTGGCCTCAGTCAAACGTCCTTCTCAGGGCGCAGCCGCATAGTGGGAGATTCCTGTATACGACCATGAAGAAGATCTTTATCGCGTTCCCGTTCTCAAGCGAATACGATTACGTCGAGACCGCAGTGCGTCGCGCATGCGATAGCAAGGCAACGGTGCTCTGCGCGCGAGACCAGATAACGAACCAGCACGTTTTCGACAAAGTCGTGGGCCAAATGCGCGAAGCCGATCTGTTGATCTTCGACCTATCGGGCAGATCACCGAACGTCTTCCTTGAGCTAGGATTCGCAATGGGCGAGCAACTGAATTGGCGCATCGTGTATGATCCGAGTCGCGCCGATGACGGGATGGAGACGATCGCTGACCTTCGAGGTCGCGATTCAGGCCGCTACGACAGTCCCGACGCACTTGAGCAGTTGGTTCGACTATTGATTGCCGACCAGCGCAACTTTCAAAATACTTCAAAACCAAAGAGGCGAACTGAGGACTGCCCCTTCCTCGACTTCAAGCTGCGCACCGAAAAGGTACCCGGGCAGCCTCCCATGATCGTCGCGGAGCTTCGCAATTTGGCAGCCGGCACGGTTGCTACGGATGTGCGGCCGTACGTTAGTGGCGTTGGGCACCTGGATCTGATTGTTACGCTTGCCGGCGACGGCAGCCGCGTCGTTCTAAAGTCACGACTCGACGATAAGATCGCCTTCCGAGAGTATCTCAAAGAGATCCGTCACGTCATCGTCGAGTATGCCGATCGCTACGGAAACTACTATCGGCAAATCGGTATCTTAGAACAGCACCTAAGTGAGACCGGTAATTCGTTGAGCGCCGACGGTCTTGGGCGGCCGGAAGAAACCGACGCCAACCGTCTTCTTCCGATAACGATTCACCCCGCCCGAATCCCGCTACGCATTTTAGACGTGTCGTGATCCCTATTCTGACGTGCGCATTTATACCGCGCGCCTCGATAACCGATGTTGCCGCAATTCCAACGCCAGGTTCAGAGCTTCCGTGACCCCTCTCCCAGCAGTGCCGCCGGAGCTTGTCAACATAGGAATCGACGTCGTTCTTCACTATGCCTTAGACGGCTTTGATAGCATCGCCCATCGGGCTGGACCTGTCCTTGCTAGAATGCTATTCGGTCGGTTCGGGGGAGGACAAGCGGCTCTAATTGACGGTCCAGATCTCCAAACCGCACAAAATCGTCTGCGCACGTTTGCCGAAGAGCTTGATCGGCGTATCTGCGATCTCGAGCAGGCGCAGAAGATAACAAATGCTCGCTTAGATCAGCTATTCGCACGCCCCGAGGTCACCGGAGCGCTTCAGGCGGCTTTCGATAGTGCGATCGAAGTTGACGACCAGCTGTCCTGCACGACTCTGGCCGATTTAGTCATCGAACGCCTTAGCGCAGCAGACGATTCGGCCCGGGGGGCAACGACGCGCATCGCTATAGAGCGCATGCGTGATATCACGCCCCACCAGGTTAGACTTCTCGCATTAATATTACTTTTAAGGCTTGATCCATTATCCGACATATCCGAACAAAACCGACCTATCGTCGCAACGCGAGGCATATCGAACCTGGCTTTTCGACAAACTCTCCTGGGCATTTGAAATACCGCTGCTGGCGCGGGATTTTTCTCAGCTCACGGCTCTTGGGCTGCTCGAATACGATACATCACGTGGATACCTTGATGGCACCTTCGTCCCTGATCTTTTGGAACCACTCGCGAATCGATTTCCGGAATTGCGTGAGGATCAGGAGATTTCCTCACTAACCGATCGAGTCTACAACTTCTACCACACGAACCAATCCACTGGAGTCCCAGCCGTAGCCGCATGCCGACTGACTCCCGTAGGCGAACTCATCGCCAAAAACGCACTGCGAGAAGACTTGGACGTGGATGTCACTATCACATGAGACTGGAATGCTTTAGTAGACACGGCGGCATCGACGTCGTCATAGCGTGCTGTTCTTCCTCACAATGTGATTTGAAAAAACCACACTTCGATGAAGTGAGGTGACTTATGACCTATGACAATATGATAGCGACCGGCGCGTGGGCAGGCCGGAATCTAGAACTTCGTTCGCGTATGGCAGAGTACCAGGTCGACGATACGCGCTTGGGCGCGATCGATTGGCCAAGCGGTGGCTCATCGCCCGACGACATGATGCTGGATCGGTGGTCGAATGAAGTTTTGGGTGTTGCCTTGGTTCTCGGTCTCCTCAGCCATGAGGGCATCCGAATTCAGTCCCGGGATAAAAGCGGGAATAAACTAGAGCGTCCAGACCTTGATGTTGCCCTTGAAGATGGCGCTCTTTTTGGGGTTGAACAAGCCGACGTGACTAATACAGCACAGCGTCAGCACGAGGCAGAGTCAGCAAAACTAACCGCTAGTATCCGAAGGCTAATAGATAGCGATTCTGCTTTTGCGAAAGCATTCGGAAACAGTCACGCAACGATCTTTCTCTCATCCCATGTTGTCGGCAAGCATCAGATCGCTAGTAAGAAAGAAAGAGTCTCGCTACAAGCCGAGATCGAACGATTCTTTCGTGACGGTGAGCACCTTAATGGCGGCGATAGGCAACCGTTTTCTGCGAATTATCCGGCACTTCATTCACGGGGTGCCACGTGGCACAATTCTAGCTCTCCCATACCCGTTTTCGACATTGGTCACGGAGCGACTAATGCGAGTACTTATCCCGCTATTCGTGACATCGTGCGCGTCCTAAATGACCACCGTCGCGCTGCGGAAGCGTATCGTAAGACGCCTCTTTGGATAGTCTTGCTCTTGACGGACCGCTGGGAGTTTCTTCGAAACACCCTGAATGAGGTGGCGACCTTGACTCCACCAATCGATCCATTTGAGCGCTGCTACCTTACCGATGATAGCGGAAGGGTGCTCGAGCTACGTCGCAACGGTTACGCTGTCTTCACGGGAATGTTCGCGAAGCAGTGACCACCGCCGGAACCCCCCCCATGCGCGCCTATCGTTCGAGATTTCCAATGGTGGGATACGTTTCGCAGCATCGACAACACAACTGACGGAATTTCTTAGCCGCTTGTGAAGATGGATCTGTCGCTAAATCATTGGAGGCCGACCGATCTACAATAGGAAGCGCCTATATACCACAGTAGAGATTAGTGATTATCTCGCGTGATGGCGATCGTAGAATCATGAACATAGTTACTTCGAGGTCGTGTATCTTGTGGCAAAGTTAGAGCGGCGCCGACCACGCCAACCATCCCGCCGTCGTAAGTTCCTTGAGTGGCTTGGTTTCGCAGTGCCGAAAGAACTAGGGCCAGCGATCCCTGAAGCAGATCGTCAAGCGGAACAGCAGCGTCTTGCGTCGACGAATCCTTACGCTTCAGCCGACCTGCCGCGATTCATTTACGAAGCAACCATTCGCAACGCAGATATCCTTGATGATGGAAGTCGTAATCTTGAGACGAAAGGTGCGGGCCTCGTAACACTTGCGATTGCGCTGGTCGGCCTCATTGGAACGTTGCTTGACAAAGAACTCTTCCGAACGACATTGCTTGTTGGTCTCGTGATTGTAGATATTGCCATCTTACTCGCGGCCATGCTCGTTGGTGCAACAGTCAGCCTTCCAAATTCATTCCAGTTACCGTCGCCGATTATCTATAATTACCACCGCACCTTTGCTGACCCGAACAATGCCGCGAAGATATATGCCTCGCTCGCGGAGTCGTGGAACGAGGTTTCGCGAAGTCAGCACTGGACGAGAATCGCGAAAGGTCGCAGACTCTTGGTTGCATTCATCCTATTGCTTCTTGGTGTCGTGTTATTTGGAGCAGCGACGTCCGATGCACTCGTTGAGCGATCGTTCCACTCGACGATTGTGCCGCAAGTGAACGCAATGCGGTTGACGACGCCGGCCCAACCCGCTGTCCCAATTTTGGTAAGCCATCCCGCTCCCACGCCGAAACCACTATCGACACCGATTCATCGCCAGTAATCAGGTCCACGCGTCGCTCGGAAATGTGCTAAAATATGACAGGATGTCAGGATCCGACTCTTCAAAACCTCCCGTACCACCGACGATACCGGAGCCGAAGCCCACGAATATCCCCGCTCCCACACCTCAGCATGATCATATGGTCGAGGGCGCCAAGCCCGCACCTCCGAAACCACGCTAGTGTCCGAGGAACAAGAGCAGGCGAAGCCACCGAGCAGCACTCCATCTGCGCCTAAGAGTGGCCTGCCAACCCCCACGCCGCGGCTTGATAAGGGACTTAGTGGCGTTCCGGACCCGACACCTCGTCGAGATATCGGCCTGAAGGGCGGCCCGGAGAACGGCTCTCAGGACGACGGCAACAAGTAAAACACACTTTCGCGTCTGTCTTGCGCGGTTCTTTGACGCCAATAACGGCAGCCTTATGAAATAGCGTCGACAGTTGGTTCGAAAGAGGTTCAGGACGCACGATCTTCGGTACAGTTAAGCCTGGGCTACTCTTTCAAGTATGTGACAGGCGGCGTGCAGCATACCGCTGGATGCGTTCGTCAAGATCTTAAATGTGCGGCCTAGCCGTCTGCGCGCGGTACTCATCGACAAGATCGTCAGCAGTCCTCATCATCACCTTAGATGCAGACTGGCGATGTATGTGATATAGCAGCTCGGGAACTGGAGGCGTCGACAGTCGATATGCAAAGATTGCGCCGCTCAGGTCCACGGTTTGAGAAAACAAGTCATTTTCGGGGATGCGCTTCTCAACCCCCAATCTCCATAATTCGGAGAGGGCTTCTCGAAGACGAGCCACGGTGAGGTCAGCCTCGTATTGGTCCCACAATTCGCGCCCAATCCACAAGATGGCAGGACTCAGTGGAAATAAAATTCGGACCATGAACTCCGATATCTTCAGACCCGCAATAAGCCCATAAGTCAAGAACGCAAGGCTCAGACATACGACGCTAATAACTAGTGTGCGAACATAATTATCACGCAAGGCACCGTCCCACGAGGTCACCTCTCTCATGCACGCGATTCGGCCTAGAGAGATTGGAAGATCGCCGAGTTTGGGCGTGTACCAGTCTTTCTGACGGTTCGCTCGACTCTGGGCTTGCGCCGAAGATATTCGATGAAGCTCAGCCGTGTCGGGCCCATCGATCTGCCGCGCCAGAGACCGCGGCAAGCTGAGTGCGAGAGCATCAAACTGATCCTCAGCTTGCGCTGCGCGTCGTCGCGACGCCGTTATCAGTGGATACGCGAGAGTCGCATCGATAACCGTCAGTGCGAAACCCACAACGGCGACCGCAACGGCTATCTCGGAGACGAATTGCGCCAGTGCGGCTAACAACGTCGGAATGAGGACGAATACAAAGGCTTCGATCGCACGCCATCGCTGCACGATAGACCAGTAGGTGTCCGCCGCGGTAAGAGCCAGGATAGCTTCCTTCGAGTTCTGACGGTCCAACCAGCTCTCAGCCATACGCAGGAAAATAGTCTCCAAACACGAGACGCCAACGTTCGTAGGCGGCCTCGACCTTTCCGCCACTGTCGTAGTCAAGCGCGTCTGTCGTGCGCTTAAGTGCCGTCTCGAATCGCGACACAACGCCTTCACGGTCCGATTTGCTAAGATAAGCGCCTACGTCACCACCATACCCCGCGGGATCGACCACCGATAGGAACGCAGAAGCTACTCGAAAGAATTCCTTTACTGCTCCGGGATAATTTCCGATCGTGCCGCCTTTATACGCCGCTCTACACATTGTTTCAAGGTGAAAAGAGCGAAGCAGCTCCCCGTTCTTTCGGTTCCATCCCTTGAGCATCTTTAATAGCGGAACAAGCATGCCGCTGTGCTCTTTGTTAGACGCGCTCCAGAGTTCGACGTGCTTCTTTGGGTCTGTCGCTAGGTACTGGTCTGTGATCGAGTTTGCAATCAGATAGCCACCTTCGGCACGATAGTAGCCCATTACGACATCCACTTTGAAGTCAGAAAAGGTTATGGTTACCGCTTGACCAGATCTGCTAATCGCAGGAGTTTTTGTGTAGGTTCTTAGCAGAACCGTGCGCGTTCTATCAAGTAGCGCCGTTGCCGAGTATTTCTTGTAGTAAGCGGGATCAAGAACAAAGAAGATGTCGATGTCCGCATCCGCCAGCGGAGCGATCATAGTTGAGCGCGCGTACGAGCCCGTGAGGAAATCGTCAAGCGTTTTAAATTCAGACCTGACGGCATCGCGAACGTTAGATTGTCTCGTTGATATCGTCGATGTTTGTAGATCAGATATGGTAAGTCTCGCTTGCAACTCATCGAAACCGGCCTTGATGGCCTTCGGCATCGTCCTACCTGCTATCGCGCTTCAGCGCGCCAGTGCGTTTTCACGCAGCCTGATCGCTCTTTGGTCCAACGATCCTGTTTTCGACGGCAAAGGGGCCGCGAACGCGTCGTTCCACCCAGTTGTTTGGTCCGACGTCATGATACGTGCGTAGTACGTGTTCGCCGACGGAATACTCAACGATGATCGATGCCATTCCGGCAGGGAAGACGGGCGTCGGCACTACGTGCGTCTCGCCACTTTGCGAAACAATTGGGCGATCAATGATCGTCCCGAGTTGCGGCACGAACACGCGTACCTCCGCAAGGTCAACCGTGTGCGTGCTTCTGACCTGCACCGATAACGAATGCTGCCCAGACTGCACGTCTAGTTTTGGACGAGGCAACCGCAGCGCGTCCTCAGCGTCCAGTGGCAGCGCATCGTTCGGGACACCCTTTCCGTCCAAGGGATATGCTAGATGGGCGCTCCGGTCGAACCATGGCTCTTCGAAAATATCGAGCAGCGGCAACTGATAGACCGGCGACATACATTCTCGCGATCCGGTGAGCGCGCAGACTACGTCTTCGGCGATTCGTTCCAGGCGATCGACGGCGTCGTCGAGGTCATCGAACGTCAGTTTCTCCGTGCGACTGACGTCATACGCTCGAGAGATTGGGATTCGCAGCGCCGATCGGAACTTTTCATGCATTCCGCAAATTTCCACGAGATATGCCATGAAGACGTCCTCCGCGAATGGCGCGGAAAGCGACGACTTCTCGGCCGGCGATAGCGCGAGAATGCCCTCAAGCAATCCACGTACAGAGTCGGCGGTATCCGGCGGATCTACTTGGCGGCGAAGGCGCAAGGACTGCGCATAGCCGAAATCGCGCCGAATATGAATGAGATTCGGGTTTCCATTCCATCGCAGCTTCATGTTGCCACGAATCATGGCGCCAAATTTGCGGTGCACGTGCTTGCTGAATGTTAAGTCCCTAATCGCGTTCGTGACATCGCCGGCCGCAAAGCGAAGGGTTGTAAGCGATGCTTTCATCGGTCGAGCCTCATCGAGGATTGTCGCGTGGCAGCGTTCGCAGAAGTCCGCAATCGATTCGGGGTGCGTGCGATCTCGACGCGTGATGATCCGTCGAAGCTCGCCGCCGCAATCGAGCTGCAGGTGCCTCCGCGGTGCTGGCATTTCGGAAAAGGATACCATGTGACTTTTATATCGTCAAGCATGTGACTCACATATTGGAGTCCGAGAGTGCGGGACGGGAGACGCCAGCCGTGGCTTCCGACTAAGCCCCTGCTAAGGTTGCTATAATCCGAACATGCGTTCACTAAGGACGTCCTCTTTTTCTCTTTGCGCCGATACCGCCGCGGTCCGCGCGTCTAGTCGCCGTAGTCCATGCGACTAAGCGCCGGGAGCGCCTTAATTGGGGCCCGAGTCCGGCTCACTCGGCGCCCGCGACAGAACGGGCGTTCGCCCTGGTGTGGGATGCCGAAGTCGATGTCACTAAGCAGAAGTCGATGTCACGGTGACGTCGACTTCGGGCGAGAGCGCCATCGACTTCGTTCGTAACCTCGCACATGGCCGAGTGCAATTGGAGACGGCATGCCCTTGAACGACTCTGGTCGAACGCCCGTTCGATCACCCGAGCCGCCCTAGGGCTTCGCTCGCCACGCTCCTTTGAGCGCGACACCCGCTCCATGAAGGCCGCGTCGGTGGCCAATCCCTGACCTATTGAGTTACGATCTAGGAAGTACGCTGTCGCTGCATTTCGAGCTCCGCGGCCCTGCGGAGATCCAACGAATCAAACGCATTGGTCTCCCGCAGCAATTTCGCACGCCACGCGTAATCCATATTATCGATCGACACTCCGAGCCAGATGTGGCTTGGACATGGGTGCGGCTCGTGACGAACCTTTATCTACGCAAACAAATGCGAAAGTAATGTCGCGAAGCTCCTTTTCGTTGGAAACATCGACAACGATCGGCTCGGCAGATAGGTCGTGTCGGAAATTTTCCGTAACGCGCGTGGTAGACTGCTGCCTTCGTCTTACCGAGGTCAGGCATCTCCAACTTGCCAGGCGACCGAAAGGCATTGTGGACGAAGAAAGTGTCGGCGTCAAATGCGCGAATCTGTCGAACGGGCGTCTTTACAAGAAAATCCAAGACGTATGCACCTGTTCCGCCTAAACCAATGACGTGTGTTAACACGTCCTAATCTAATCTGACTTCTCTGGCGGTGCGCTGGCGGGAAGCCAGCACTCGATGACGCGGCGCAACTCATCGAATTGAACCGGCTTGGCGAGATAGTCGTCCATCCCGACGGAGAGGCACCGCTCGCGGGCTCCTTCGAGCGCGTTGGCCGTCAATGCGACGATCGGGATGTGCCGGCCCGTGAACGCTTCCGTCTTTCGAATGATACGGGTGGCTTCATAACCGTCCATTTCGGGCATTTCGCAATCCATGAAGATCATCGTGAAATCGCTCGCCGCCGCGGCATCGACTGCCTGGCGACCGTTGCGGGCGACAACGATCTCGCCCGAGCACAGCTTGCCGAGCTGCCTTTGGATCACACGCAGGTTCACGGCGTTGTCGTCGACGAGAAGGATGCGGGCGCTCCGCGACGGAGTTTCGGCCGGCGGATATGATGCCTTCGCAACTGCTCGCCCCGAACGCAGCTCGGGATCGACGACGCCCGCGATGCAATCCAGCAGTTGCGATTGTCGGATCGGCTTGATGAGGCAGGCTGAGAACCCTGCGTCCAGGGCGGCTTTTCTGGTGTCGTCGTGATCGTATGCGGTGATCATGATGAGGCGCAGGCGATCGAGCCGCGAATCTGCGCGAATGGCCCGCCCGAGTGCGAGGCCGTCGACGGTGGGCATCTGCAAGTCAATCAGCGCCACATCAAAGGGACATTCGGCCTCAGCCGCCGCGAAGAGAGCCTGGTGGGCTTGCGCGGGGTTCGCATAGGCACTGACTTTCAGCGCCCACGACGTGATCTGGCGCTCGAGGATCGCTCTGGCCTTCATATCGTCGTCGACGATGAGGATGCGAAGGCTCCGCAATCGAGCCAGCTTGGCGTCATCGACATGACTTGCGGCGGCTTGATCCGGCGCGGCATTCTGAAACCACGCCGTGAACGAAAAGATCGATCCCTCCCCCTCGACGCTTTGGACGGTGATTTCGCCACGCATCGCTTCAACCAACCGCTTGGAGATGGATAGGCCAAGTCCCGTCCCACCGAAGCGACGTGTCGTCGAGCTGTCGGCCTGTGTGAAGGCTTCAAAGAGTTTCGCGCACACTTCAGGCGGCATTCCGATACCGGTATCCTCAACCTGGATCCGAATGCAAGTCTCATCCTGGAGCGTGTCTTCAAGCACGGCTGTGACCGAGATACTGCCCTGTTCCGTGAACTTTATCGCGTTCCCGATCAAATTGACGAGAATTTGCCGGAAACGTCCAGGATCGCCGCAGAGAGTCGGTGGAATCGCGGGATCGACATAGGTCATGAGCGAGAGGTGCTTGGCTCTGGCCTGCGGTGCGAGCAAATCGGCGACGCTTTCGATGAGGCGCACCGGTTCGAAAGCAATAATCTCTAGCTCGAGCTTGCCAGCCTCGATTTTTGAGAAATCGAGGATATCGTTGATGACTGCGAGCAGCGCATGAGCTGAGTCGCGTATGGTAGTCGCGAATTCGAGTTGGTCGGGGTCAAGTTGCGTCTGCAAGAGAAGCTCGCTCATCCCGATAATCCCGTTCATCGGGGTGCGGATCTCGTGGCTCATCGTTGCGACGAACTCGGACTTCATGCGCGACGCTGCCATGGCTTGGTCGCGGGCGGCGGCAAGTTCGGCGCGATTTCGTTGGAGCTCACGATTGGCTTGTACGGTGTCCTCGAACGTCGAAATGAGGAGATCGAGAATTTGCTCCTTGTCCGATGTAATCGTGAAGGGTTTTCCGAGGAACATGATTTGGATGCCGAGCAAGCCTCCGCCAGAGCGAAGGCTCCGGCTCGCGAGGATGGTTCGGATGCGCGCGATCAGCTGGTCTGGCTTGTAGGGCTTGGTCAGGAAATTGTCCGCGCCGGACTCGAGACCCCGAATGATATCCATCGGCTCGTGAAGCTGCGAGAGCAGCATCACGGAAATCTTCTTGTGACGTTGTTGTGCCTTGATTTGCCGGCAGAGTTCATAGCCTGACATGTTCGGCATGACGATGTCCGAGATGACGAGGTCTACCGATTCCCGCTCGATGACCTCTAAGGCTGAGAAACCATCACGGGCGATGATCGGTTCGAACCCCGCAGCCGCGAGAATCGAGCGGAGTTGTTCCGCTTGCGTTTGGCTGTCTTCGACAATCAAGATGTGTTCTTGCATAGCGCCTCCTACGTCGGCATCGCCCTCAGGTCCGTTGATCTGCACGTTCTCCAAGCGGCAGAATGGGAGCCCGTCACCTTAGCTCCGCGCATCGTTCCGAGGAGCGCACGCGCCGCCATTTGCGATCTGCTTCGAGAGTTGTGCCACGATCGCGGTGAGCGGCAGCACGACGTCGGCCAGACCGGCACTGATCGCACTCGACGGCATGCCGAAAACGACCGAACTTTCCTCGTCTTGGGCAATGATCGGGGCGCCGGCCGCATGGAGCGCTTGGAGTCCCGCGACGCCATCATCTCCCATCCCGGTCATGATCACGCCGACCACGTGCGCCCCGAACGCTCGCGCCACCGACTCGAACAGGTAGGTGCCCGAGGGCCGGAAGCCTTTGATTGGAGGATCATCAGCCAGATAGACCCGCTCGCCATCCGCCGTGACGCCGAGATGCCGATCGTCGGGTGCGAGATAGACCGTCCGCGGCTGCAACCGTTCTGCCTGAACGGCCACCTTGACGCGAACGGTAGACACCCCGTTTAGCCAAGTGGCGAGCCCTTCCATGAATCCGCGGGTCATGTGCTGCACGACCAGCACCGGGACGGGATAGTCTTCGGGCAACGTGTGAAACATGTCGCGTAGTGCTGCCGGGCCGCCGGTTGAGATCGCGATCGCGACGGCTCGACAAGCTCCCGTAGCCGGACGGATCCGCGTCAGCGGCGGGATGGGCCTGTCGTATTTCTGAACGTGGCGGACCACGCGTACCTGTGCCATCGTGTAGAGCGTGCGAAGAAACTCATCGGTCCGCTCGACAAAGCTCGGATCGTCAGGGCCGAGTGGCTTGGCATGAACGGCGAGCGCGCCAACGCTCAGGGCTTGCATCGACACCGTAACTTCACGGACATCATAATGGCTCGAGACGATCACGATCGGCGTGGGTGCGTCGGTCATGATCTCCCTGCTCGCTTCGAAGCCGTCCATGACTGGCATCTGGATGTCCATGGTGATGATGTCCGGCTTGAGTGCCTTGGCCATCTGCACGGCTTCTTTTCCGTTGGTGGCCAGACCAACGACTTCGAACCGAGCGTCGGCTGCGATGATCGTTCGCAGAAGCTCGCGCACCGTAGATGAATCCTCCGCTATGAGGACGCGGATCGCCGCCATGTCTCTACCGGTCTCCGATCGTCTTGCTAGAGTAGCTGCATGATGGTGTCTTCGACGATGGAGACGTGTTGCTGCATCGCACCTCCTACGCCGGCATCGCAGTTAGCGTAAGTTGATCTGCGATCGCGTCGAGCGGCAGAACAAGATCCGTTAGGCCGGCATCGATCGCAGCTTTTGGCATTCCAAACACCGCCGAACTTGGCTCGTCCTGTGCGAACACGAGACCGCCGGCGCGATGAACCGCGTCCAAACCGTCTGCGCCGTCGCGACCCATGCCGGTAAGCACCACCGCGAGTGCTTTCGGACCAAACGCCTGCGCAACGCTGCGAAACAGCACCGTCGCCGATGGACGGTGACCGTCGCTCGGCGGGTCTTCCGTGAGCGCAATGGTGCGATCGGGTAAAACGGTGAGGTGACGATCGTCGCCAGCCACATAAACGGTAGAAGGCTGAAGGGACTCGCCATGCTCGGCCAGCTTGACCTTGAGGGGAGCAGCTTCATCGAGCCAGCGGACCATACCGTTCACGAACCCGCGCGCGATATGCTGAGTGATCAGTATCGGCAGAGGAAATGTAGGACGAAGGTGGGGCAGGATGCGATGGAGGGCAGCGGGGCCTCCGGTCGATGCGCCGATGGCGACAACCGCCGGACGCATGGCAGAGCGACCGATCGAGGGTCCGACAACAGGCAGACGTGGTCTGGGACGATCCGGCCAGCGGCGAACGAGCTTCACGTCGGCCAGCGTTCGGACGGTATCGACGAGCGTCGCGCTCCGGACGACAAACTCAGGCGTTCCAAGATTCATCGGCTTTTGGACCGCCGCAAGCGCGCCCGCGCCTAGGGCCTCCATCGACACGCGGACTGCGGCTCGATCGAGGTTCTCAGCCACGATAACGATCGGAGTCGGCGTCTCGCTCATGATTCGCCGCGTTGCCTCGAATCCATCGATTCGCGGCATATGAGCGTCGATGACGACTGCATCCGGCCGGAGTTTTCGAGTCAACGTGACGACTTGCAAACCATCGGTAGCAGTGCCGGTGATTTCGGTTGCGGCGTCAAGGGAGAACGCCTCGCTAAGCGTCGCGTTTGCGCGGTCCTCGGCGACGACGATCCTGAGCAGACGAATCGTCATCACAGCAGCTGGCGAATCGTTTCCAGCAACGCACGCTGGTCGAAGCCGCTTTTCAGGACGTAAGCATCGGCGCCGACCTCAAGGCCGCGTCGTTTGTCGTGATCACTTTCGCGTGCCGTGACGAGGATGATGGGGATATCACGAAACTGGGCCGACGCGCGCATTGCTTCGACGAGAGCAAATCCGTCCATGCGCGGCATATCGACGTCTGAGACGACGAGATCAACCTCGGTGCCGGCGAGAGTCTTCCAGGCCTCCTCTCCGTCACCCGCGGTGATGACCTCGTACTCTGCGGCTTCGAGGATGCTGCGTTCAAGCGCGCGGGTCGTGACGGAGTCGTCGACCAGAAGGATGCGCTTGGGTGGTGGCGCGCTAGACTTCGGAGCCATCGACGTGCGCCACGTGCGCGTGAGCTCACCAGCTCGTTCAAGAAGGAACGCGGTTCGTGCGATAAGTGCCAGCGTGCCGTCGGCGAGTATCGTCGCTCCGGCAATCGTGTGAACTCCAGATAGTCTCGGCCCGAGCGACCGAATAAGGATCTCGCGTTCGTCGAGCAAGGCATCGACGCTGAGCGCGATATTGCGGTCGCCGGCTTGGATAATAATGATCGCAGTATGTTCCGATGTTGTATCGAGGGCCGGCAGATCGAAGATGGCCCGAAAAGGAATCAGCGGAATCGGAGCCGTCTCACCCGTAATGACCGGATGCCCTTCCACGGAGGCAATCGCGGCAGAACGTACGCGAGAGACGCGCTGGACGATTGCAGCGTCGAGAGCGAAGGTTTGTCCAGCCAGCTCGAACAGAACGACACGTAGCGTTGTCAGTGTAAGCGGCAAGGTGAGCACGAAGCTCGTTCCTTGGTCGGGCGCAGACCGTACGCGGATCGTACCGCGCATGGCGTCGACCGCGGTGCGAACGGCGTCGAGGCCAACTCCACGACCTGATAATCCGGTAATTGTTCGTGCCGTCGATACGCCGGGCAGGAACACTGCACTGGCGACGTCGTCCTCGTCGATGGAGAAGCCTCGATCCCGAGCACGCGCTCGGAGGGCGGGGAGATCAAGCCCGGCACCATCATCAGCGACGGTAATCTCGATTCCCTCGCCACGGAGGGCCGCCGCAATACTGACGGTTCCGGTTTCCGGCTTTCCGGCCGCGCGCCGGCGCTGGGGATTTTCGATACCGTGGTCGATTGCGTTGCGAACGAGATGAACGAGCGGATCTCGCAAGCCGTCCGAAATGGAGCGATCGAGTTCGATCTCAGTACCTTGAAGGCGCAGCTGCGCGGTCTTGTGCGTGTTTCGCGCCGTGTCGCGGACGATGCGGTCCAGGCCTTCGCAGGCAGTCGCGAAAGGAAGCATGCGGATGCGCCGCACTTCCGCGTCGACTCGGCTGGCTGCTTGCTGCAACGCGGCATGATTATTGGCAAGCGCGGATGTCAGCCGATCGAGAGCGCGATCCAGCTCGCGCAAACGTTGGCTTGCGCGCTGCGCCCCGCGACCTCTGCGGTCGCGGAAAGCCGGGTCGAGCCGGAGCTGGCGGACGATCTCTCCGAGGACGAGGGCCTCGCCGAGCCGTTCTTTGGCGTGATGGTTGGCAACGAGTAACTCTCCGCTTTGCTGCATGAGCGCGTCGAGCTTATCCGCGGCAACGCGGACCGTACTCTCGCGTGCAGAGACGGAAGCTGCCGGGCGCGCCGGTTGTGGCCCGGACCCGGCAGATTTCGGCTGCCTCTCGAAAGGCTGGGATGGGGTCTCGGTTGGCGCGGTTGAGGGTGGCCTGCGGGATGCGCTCGCGCCTAACCGCTGGACCAAAGCGGCAAGTGCCGGCGACGCGGATTCCCCCACGCGGAGGCAATGGGCGGCGTCACGCAACGCGTCGGCCGTTTGGAACAACAACTCGACACGCGAGGCGTCCAATTGCGTCGCGCCGTCACGCAGCTCGGCCAGAAGGTCTTCAAGACCATGACATACGGTAGCGATCGCGGTTGCCCCAACGGAGTCGGCGGCGCCCTTCAAACTGTGTGCACCGCGGAAGAGGCTCCCGATACGCTCTGCCCGTTCCACATCGGAGAGTTGGGTCTCAAGAGCAAGCAGGTCCCGATCGAACGTGTTGATGCGCTCGTCCATCTCGTCGAGAAACAGACCCATCAAGCGCGACGAGAGGTCGTCGGACACCGGCTAGGCTGCGGCTCCGCGCAACAGCGTTCGCAAGCGTAACCCGACCTTATCAAGATCGCGGGCAGCTTGTTCGGCTTGTCGCGTCGACGCCAGGTTCTGGTTGGTCGCCTGACTGATGTTGTGCATGGCTTGTTGAATCTGCGACATGCCGATCGCCTGCTGTCCCACCGACGCGCTGATCTGCATTGCGGCCTGTGATGCTTCCGCAATCGTCTGCGCCAGCGAGCGAATCATCTCGCCGGCCTGCCTAACCGTGCGAGCAGCCTCTTCGACGCTCTTGGTCCCCTCTTCCGTCGCCATGACGGCGGTGTTCGTGGCCTTTTGGATCTCGTTCAAGATCTGTCGAACCTGAACCGTCGCTTTTTTCGATTGTTCCGCCAGCGATTTGATCTCGGCGGCGACGATGCTGAATCCCTTCCCGTGTTCACCGGCGCGCGCGGCTTCGATGGAGGCGTTGAGAGCCAGCAGATTCGTCTGTTCCGCGAGATCGTTGACGGTAGTGTTGATTTCTCCGATCGCCTGCGCCTGTTCGGCTAGAGAAAGAATGCTCGTAGCGATCGATTCGGTTCGGGCCTTGACGCCTGCCATCGCATCAATCGATGATTCCACTGCCTGCCGCCCGGCCGACGCATCGTCGGCCGCGCGCCGCGCCGACTCCGCGACGGCGTTAGCCCGATCCTTCGACTGCTCCGCCGTCTGCGCGATCTCTTCGACCGTACTGACCGTTTCGGTGACGGCGGCAGCTTGCTCTTGTACGCCGCTGGCCTGCTGCGTCGTGCCGGCTAAGATTTCGGCCGACGATGACGAGAGCGCAACGACGGCTTCTTCCACGGGCCGACTGATGCTGCGGACGACGAGCGCGCCGATGATGCCTAGAAGAATTACGGTCGCCAAGGTGCCGTAGAGAATGGTGCCGAGCGTCACCTGCGTCATACGCTGGGATGCCGCAGACCGTTCTGTTTCGAGCCGATCTTCTTCTGCGCTCGCTTCATCGGCGACAGCACGAATCCGGTCCATGACGATCTTGCCGGCGTTCGTACGGACGACCCGAAGGGCTGCCTCCAAACCGGCGTCGTGGCGCAGGCGGATTGTCTCGGCAAGCTCGGCAAGCTTTTGCGCTATCAGTGGGCGCAAGGCTTTCACACGATCTTGTTGGTGAACGTTGTCGGCGGTGAGCCTAGCGAAGGTCTCGACGTCCTGCCCGAGAGACACTATCGCCTTACGGTAAGGTCCGAGATACGCCGGATCGCCCGTCAGCAAGTAACCACGTTGTCCGGTTTCGGCGTCGAGGAGATGTACGATGAGCTGTTGCAGAGATGCCCGCACGGCGATGCTGTGTAATGTTGCAGCGCGTTCTGCGAGCAGTTGCGTCGTGCTGTAGTACACCGCGCTGCTGACGAGGACCAACGCGAGAGGCCCTAAGGCAAACACGAGGATGAGCTTGCGTGCGATGCTCCAAGAACTGATCATCAATCTCTCTCCTGCGATGGTGAAGACAGCGTGGAATTCGGGTTAATGAAGAGACGCGAATCGTCGAGAAGCGCGACGCCGTCGAGGATGATGAGGGCGTCAAGTAGGATGGCACGCACGAAAGGCCGATCGATTTGCGTGCTCATGAATTCGTCGAGCACTTCCATGCGTAGTGTGCTGATTTCATCGGCTCTGTCCACGATGATGCCGAGCTCGGCGCGCTCGCGTCCAAGTATGATGATGCGCCTGCCGCCGGTGCCATCGCCCGCAGGCGTCCCCAAGAGGCGGCCTATGTCGACGATCGGCACGATCTCACCGTGAAGGGCTACCACGCCCGCAAAATAGGGCGGGACGCCCGGTACCGGGCTTAGCTTGTAGAGACGATCGATTCGCTGGACGAGCGATGTTTCGATTGCATAGCGTTCGCGCGCGAGATCGAAGTGTAGGAGTTCGACGGTTTTGCCCGGCGTTTCTTGGGTGAGCGGCTGAGCCAAGCGCCGGGCTCGTTCATCGAGAATCGCCTGCGCGCGAGTTGCGGCCTCGGCCTCGAATGAGTTCACGTGACTGCTTCCAGGTCGCGCTCAAGGAGCGCAAGTTCGGCTGCCGCGCTTGCCGCCAGACCTCCAGCCGAAGTGGCGTCTGCGAATCGAACCGACTCATCTGGAGCAGTCGTCGCAAGGAGATCGTGTACGTGACGAAGGGCACGGCGCGCACCCTCGTACCGTCCAAGGAGTCGCAAAGCTCGTCCGAGCGCCAAATGCGCAACAGCCACAGATCGGTCGAGGAAGAGCGCGCGTCGCGCAGCGCGCACCGCTTCGGTCGGCATATCGAAATCGAGAAGTAGAAGTGCCCGAAGGACGTGGAATTCGGGATCCAAAGGACGCAGGGCCGTCGCCGTGGTGCTCTCGCGAAGGGCTTCTTCGTACGCGCCGCTGCGCATAAGCGCGCGAATACGGGACGCGACGTCGTCGTCAAGCGGTACCGTTTCTTGCTCCGGAATGGCGGCTTCGCGGACCTTCGCCGGAAGAGGGGGAGGAAGAGGAGCGGGCGCGGGTGGGACGACTTCAAACGGCGGGTCGTCAATCTGAAAGGTTGTCGCCGTGTGCTGCCGACGATAGAAGAGACCGGAAGGGGTTGTTATGACGTCCAGACCAACCCCGGTGGGTAGCAACGGGTCCCCAGGCGACGTCAAGAGCCAACCTCCCGGCGCAAGCGATCGCGCGAGCGTGTGAGCTACACGCTCCACCGTTGCGCGGTCGAAATACATTAGGACGTTGCGGCACAAAACGAGATCCACTTCGACCGGCTGAAAGAGACCTGACGTACTCTGTGCCAGGTTGTGTACCGCGAACTCGATGTGAGAGCGAAGGCGTGGCGCTATCGTCCACTTGGCTGCCGTAGGAATGAAACAATCCTCACGCCATGGCATCGTCTCCCCTCTGAACGACCAAGAACCGTAGACCCCTTGGCGCGCCTTGTCGATTGCCGCAGACGAGACATCCGTGGCAAGGACAAAGGACCGCGCATCCAGGCCGAGTTCTTCCAACAGAATGGCGAGTGAATATGCCTCTTCTCCGGACGCACATCCGGCAGACCATAAACGTATGAGCGCATCGGTGGGACGGCGCCGGCTAATCTCGGGCAAGACGATTGTCCGAAGCGTCTCGAACTGAGCGGGGTCGCGGAAGAAATAGGTTTCTCCAACCGTGACCTCACCGATCAGCATCTGCAACAGTTTCGGTTCGGCACGTACCCGAGCCGCATAAACATTAGGATCAGAAAGACGCGCTTTCGCCATCGCGCGTCGCATCGCAGCCTCGGCATATGGTCGGCGTGCTGACGGAAAGGCTAGACCCGCTTCCGACGAAAGCAGGCCAGCAATCTCAGCAAATCGTGGTTCTGTCCAGGTCACGAGGTCGTGTCCACTGCCGCTAAGGCGTCGGTCTCGGCTTGACTCAGGAATGCGCCAAGGTCGTGGATCATCACGAGGTCCCCTGCCACGCGAACAACGCCGCTCAAGCTTCGCGTCCCGACGATCAGCCCCTCACGTGCGGTGAACGCCCCGATGTCGAGCGGAACCAAGTCGACGACGCTGTCGGTCCAGAGTGCCACAAGCTGCGAGCGTATCGATACAACGATGAAGGTATCGGATGGCGATAGCGCCCTGGTCGAGCGCCCGAACCGCAGCCGCAGGTCCAAGAGGGGTACGATCGTGCCGCGCAGGTCGATGACTCCGGCGATGAAGTCAGGCTGTCCGGGAATGGTGCGCACAGCGACGGCGCGCAGGACCTCTCTCACCGGTCCTGCATCGACGGCGCAGCGCAACTCGTCGAGTTCGAAGACCAGCATGTCGGTGATAGACCCCGGTCCGCTTATGGCGCAAACTCCAACGCCACGGCTTTGAGTCTCTCAAGGGCGGCCCGGAATTCGGGGAGGGGTACATCGAGAGCGGAGAGTTGCGAACCAGTTGTGAGGCCGTTCTCGACAATCGCGGCCAACCCGGCAAGCTCTTCGGCTCCTACGTTGCCGGCGGCTCCCTTCAGCTCGTGCAGCGCGAGCTTCAGTTCGCCGGAGTCGGCGCGCTCGATGGCGGACGCCATCCGCTCGATGATCCGCGATAGCGAATCGATTGCAAACTCCAGAAGTTCATATGCCTCGACCGGATCCTGGCAGAGAAGCAAAAGCCGTTCTCGGTCGATCGGCCCCGGCCGATTCATACGACTTGCACGTTCGCGTAGCGTACCTTGATCGCATTGACGCGCGGGATAACGGTGAAGAATGCTTCGACCAATCGCGGATCGAAGTGCTTGCCCGCATCCTGTTTGATGCGATCCAGTGCTTCGCTCATCGGCCATGCCTCCTTGTACGGCCGTTTCGACGTTAGCGCGTCGAACACGTCGACAAGGGCGGTAATCCGACCCGCAAGAGGGATATCCTCGCCCTTCGTTCCGTACGGATATCCAGAGCCATCGAACTTCTCATGGTGCGTGAGGGCTATCGTTGCCCCAGCCCGCAAAAGTACCGAATTGCTGACCTTGAGAATCTCGTAGCCCGCCGTCGCATGCGCGCGCATAATTTTCCACTCGTCTGACGTCAGCGCACCGCGCTTGAGCAGAATGTGGTCGGGAGTGGCTACCTTGCCGATGTCGTGCATCGGTGCCGCGAGACGGAGAAGCTCGACGTCGCTCGGAGACTCGCCCAGGGTTTCAGCGAGCAAGGCTGCCAGATGCCCCATTCGAACGATGTGGCTTGCCGTGTCGGCGTCCCGAAATTCTGCGATACGCAGAAGCTGGAAGATCGCCTCGCGCTCGCGTTCCGCTAATTGAGCGGTGGCCTTTTGGACCTCTTGCGTGAGCCAGGCGGCCTGATCGGCAAGCTTCTTCTGGCCGTCGCGAAGCGCGAGAAGGTTGCGAACGCGCGCCACAAACTCGACTGGGTCCGCCGGTTTGGTCAAAAAATCGGTCGCTCCGAGCTCAAGCGCCCGGTGTCGCACATCCCGTTCCTGCGACGCGGTGAGCATAACGATTGGCGTCAGCGTCCTTCCACGGAACATTCGAAAACGCTCGATGAACTCAAGCCCGTTGAGTTTCGGCATTTCGTAGTCGACCACGATAAGATCGGGCTCGTTCGCCGCAGCCCATGAGAGCGCTTCTTCGGGCATCATATACGCGACGCACTCGAGGTTTGGAATCTGCCGGAGTATCCGCTTGTAGACCTCGAGATTCGTACCGTTGTCGTCCACGAGTAGGATCCGCAAGTTTCCCGATGCCGTAACCGTCATTGATGTGCCTCTAGCGTGCCGTCTCGCAAATAGATTTACTAATACCAATCTTTCGCAAGATGCGCGATGCTGGGACGCTCCACTCAAACCGCTTGGGATTACTGTTCCGATCAGCGATGTAAGAGTCAATCGCGCGGATGAGTACTTTCACGTTGCGGAAGGTACATCCCGAACGATCGCATTAGTGCCGCGCTCGGCATAGCGCTCTCGCAGGAGTGCCACGTTCTGCCGTGTCATTCCTGCGCTCCGTGCAATCCCGTAATTCGAGAGGCCTTCAGAAGCAGCCAGCACAACTTGCGCGCGTCGTACCGATCGGTGTCGTGCGCTTCGCTGACGCGTTACGGCGACCAATTCCGCTCGTTGTTTTGGAACAAGGCGTAATGATGCAACTGCCACATCAACAGCATAGCAAAAAACTTCATCACATGTCTCGCTATTTGCGAGACACGCCGAAGGATATAAACTGCCACCGTGGACCGCCGGGCATCTTAATATTCCTCCGCTATCGTTGCTTCGGCTCGTGCCGCGAGCGCATGCTCCACGGTAATCGGCCGGAAATTCCACTGGTCGACGCCAACGTTCACACAGCCCTTGGCGACTTTCCATTTTTCGTGGATATGCCCACAGAGCGCTAGATCGTAGGGCTCGAGCGCATGCGGGCGCACCTTCTTTGCTCCGTGCCAATCGGTGCCTTCGGGCGGATAGTGATTGACCCAACAGCGAGTCCCATCAATCTCTAGCACAGCGTTCTCCAGCACTTCGTCGATACCGACGACGTCGCGCATGAAGTCTGCGTTGCGATCGTGGTTACCGCGGACAAGCACAATGCGACCGAGCAAACGGCGGCGATACTCTGCCCAAAGATGCGGTTGCCCCATAGCAAAATCGCCGAGGTGATAGACGATGTCGCCGGCTGAGACGGTGTCATTCCAACGCCGGATCATGTCAAAGTTCATTTCTGCAGCGTCGGTGTACGGACGGCCGCAATAGCGGATAATGTTCTCGTGCCCGAAATGAGTGTCGCTTGTGAGCCAACTACGCATAAACCTCTCTCCATTGCTGCATCGATTTTCGCCCGCGTCTCGCGGGCGGAGCAAAGCGGGCGCCCTTGCGCCGCGTCTAGCGGTTTATGCGTGCCGGAGTCGAGAGGACAGCCCGAAGTTGGAGAAACACCGTCGTGGTGACTCGCGGTGACGGGCGGCTCTGGAACGACACCATACCGAAAATTATAAACGATGGGGAACGAGCGAGGCAAGCACGGCGAGTGCCCCTTCCGTCCGCCAGCACTTTTTGAGCCGATTGAATGCCGATCGTCTATCGAATCTGCTGCGGACGTCGTCCATTTGCTTCAGCCGTCCGTCAAGAACACCAGTTTTGCCGGCTGCCGTCCGACATTAAGATCGAAGACGATCGGCTCGCGTCGAACTTGTTGTGGATGCACCTCGAGTGCCGCATTGATATACAATGTCTCTGGCGTTTGACAAGCACCGCAGCCCTCGTGGACGTGCCCGAAAACATGGACGCGCGGTCGAACTGTTTCGAGTCTCTCGCTAAGCTGTTCGCAGCCTAAACATCGCCATCTGGGACGATAATATCGTGATGGAGGTGGGTGTCAGAGATACAAACAAACCGCATGTTCGCTCAGCAGTCGTCTCCATAGGCTCCAGCAAGAACGTTCGAGCAGAAGCCCTAGGTATTCGCTTCCATTTGGGTCGTCAGCCATGCTTGAAAGCATCGTCCCGCATCAATCCACGACCCTTGCGGATTATTGATGGGTCTAGCACTTGGATGCCGAGCAAGGAAGTTCGGTGTGCGTCCGATGGCGACAAGTCGGCGAGCTGCCTTCGCTCCGAGCGCGAGAACGAAGGCCTGCGGCATCAGCTTGAGTTGTGGGAGAAGGTACGTGTTGGCACACGTCGCTTCTATCTGCGCAGGGATCGGCCCACCCGACTTGTGTGCCGAGCAGAGAACCGCCGCAGTGATCCACGTCTTCTTCAATTGCTCGGAAAGTGACGATCCGGGCCAACAGGCATCGAGTATGAATCGCATATTTCTGTGGAATGGCGCCGGCCTGCCTCGATGGCGAACAATGTACGCTGTTAGCGCGCTCATTTGAAATGCGAGTATTTCTTGCATCATGGAGCCGCCGTCGGCTGAATAGCCTTCGCCGTCGCTGGGCTCACCAGGTTCGGCAGTAACTATCACAAGCTGGACATTCCGTTCGCCGGCCCATGCGCCAATGTAGCTGCGCGGAACGTGCCCTTTGTCTGGCTGCCACCGCGCGTATCCTCGGCACGCTCCTGAAAAGTGGCCGCACGGACCAAGAGATGGTAACAACACATCGCGTAAACCCTTTGGAGGTAGGTGATCGGCCACTATTGAAGGCCGTGCAAATCGATGATCCGCTTCATTTCCTTGCCCTTATCGATCCACCATTGAGAGCTGGGGCAAACGCGAGGATGCCGTAGTAAAGCGCAGAGTGTGTCCCCCATCCAAGCAAAGCCATCTCGGTCGAAGTCCGATCCGACAATACGTTAGTAGATGCATCGGTACGTCGTTCCGTAAAAGACAAATCGCAGCATGAAGTCTCGAATTTTCGACGCGACAAGATCACAACGGGTATCCATATAATCCCCGCGACCTTCTACCTCTTGTCCAATGCTCGGCGATGCCGGCGCGGAAATCTCGATGAGCGTCGTCTCACCGGAAACCGTTCCCCAACTATCCCCTTGAAACGACCGTACGCGTTCCCTATCGATATTGTCTCCCCGAAAAGACAAGAGAAGCCGAATAAGACACGCCCAAGTCCGCTGGATTCGCGGCCTCGGGTCGAACTAATGCGTTCGAATCTTTTCTGAAACGAGTTTGTTCCACTCGAAATTGTGATCCCGTAGGTCAATGAGACCACCGCCGCCCACGGCGAGCCACGAATCGTACGTCTCCGGATCGTCCCCCGCCTCCAGGTTCCATGCCGAAAAACCAATATTTCGCGTTCCAATTGCCGTAGCCGAGCCATGTCTCTAAAGCGCGCGATCGGATATCGTTGATACTGACGATATCACAATCGCTGATTTGTCACTGTCAGATGCTGCTTGCTTCAGGATCGAACTCGTTTACATTCGAGACGGTCGCAACTTATAGCGCCCGCGTCCGACTCGCAGCAGATCATCGTACGTCGTCTCATGGTTGTCAGGCGCATTAGCGCACATCCTAGAGATTACGTGTGTGCGAATAGTCGCCTCCGTGTAAGCAGTGCCGGCACGTCTCATCTGCGCAGTAATCTCTGCCGCCGTAAAATCCCTGTGGCCGGCTGAATGGATTCGCCTTGCAGCGGTTAGAACTTCGTCGCGGCAACTCACATCGAAACCAACCTTCATAGGCACGGCCCGCTCACTCACTGGCAATGGTTGAGTTTCATCAACCGAAGGTTGCCCCCTTGGGCGCGCCGAGGGAGGCGCAGCCGGAATCGCGAAGCCCGCCTGGAGCAAGTTTGGAGAATCTGAACATGGTCATTCCCCGCCGATTGCGGCGCTGATCTGATTCGCAATCCCGGAAGCAGCGCGCGCTTTTCGTGGCACGTACCTTCTTGAGAATGAACAGGGAGCTTCTGACGCCGCAATGGCTCGGTCACGTGGTATCGACTCACTGGTGTCACTGCGCGCGCGACGTGGCTGGCTGAACATTTAAGATAGCATTTCGGGCCACCTAGGAAACGAGGACGCCGCGCTGCCGGCGTTCGACATATACGCGACGATAATGCGATTCCGATGCGTTCTGGATCTTTCCGAGTGTCCGAAATGGCGAAGCGGCAGCATATTACATAAGACATCTAATGCATCGATAAAGCCAGGACGCGGACCATCCAAGAATCCGCCTCGGGACGGTGGACGAATCGTTACAACTATCTCGTCGACCAGCTGCCGCAGATCGCGACTTACTGTATATCCCTGGCTGCTCAGCCGCAGATGCGACCTTGCGCCGTCGCCCAGGTCTAGACAGATACGCAGGAACGCTGACAACCGGAGGTCCACGGCGACGAGAAGCAACGTTATTGCGTCGAAGCGGTTATAGACCGAATCTCGTTCAAACGTCGTTACCGTCTTGTTGTTACCGTGGACGGTATGCGAGCCTGTCTGCTGATGCGTGATAAGTCCTAGCGCGATTCGTATGCCGATCAAAGAGGACTGAACAGCAGGGCTTATGCTGTTTCTGCCTATCCTTGCCATTTCCAGAAGGCTGTTTTGGAACTCGACCGCACATCGTATGCTCTCTGGGCAGGGCGCGATATCCCGCGAATTTTCGCAGCAGCCGCATCGTTCCAGCCCATTCATCTGGGCCGAGAAGTTGGAGCTGACGGAGCGAATGCGACGCTTTGCGCTTCGACGACAATCGCTACAGCGATTCACCAGCAGGCGCTGATGGCGATTGCAGACGGTGACAAAAGACATCTGCCATTGGCGACGGACGTATGGAGCTTCCCTCACGCAAGCCGGACACCATTGTGGGCCTTTCGCTCGCTGCACCTTCACGTTGGGAATACACGGGATCAGCCAGCTGCTCTCGTGCTGAATCTTATCGCTCTTTCGAACAGAAAAGAGTCTCGAGTAATCCCAAAGCGACAATTTTCGAATTTCAGAGCTCGGCACAGCCGTTGCTCTTGAGAGTACATCGACAATGGCGTCCGGCCGGCTTCGGTCGGCGTCCCAAAACTGCCACGATCCCTTTCCATGGAGCGGGGAAAACAACTCACGGCAAAAAGCAAGGTAATCGAGACCGTTAGCGGCAGCAAGCCTCCAAATCCACGATGAGAGGAGCTCATCTGGAAACGGGCGCGGACGGACCGGAAGTAGACATTGCTGCCGCGTGACCACTGCGAAAACGCTAGAACACAACATGGCCACCAGGCTGGCACTTTGCAGGGATGCAACAAGGAAATCGCTCTTACGTGAATCGAGTGCGCGCCGGAGCACAGCTGAACGTTGCTCCACCGAAAGCCTTTCGATTGGCGTCAAAGGGCGTATGCTTTGAGCCGCGACGGCCACGCACGCTCGCCGAAGCGTGCGAAGATAGTCTCGCTTTCCTTCAGCTTGGCCCTTGTCGCAAAGCATCTGTTCAAGGCTGCGCTGGTACTCCCGCAATTCGACAGAGATTTCTGTTGGACTGGAGCGAAGCGGCATATGGCAATGCCCACACTGCACGGCTGAATAATTAAGAAGAGTCTTTTGGTGGTTTACCCCGAAAACTGTGAGCTCACCAGGTTGGCACTTTGAACGTCGACGAGACGGGACAGCTAAAGCTCGGTCAAAGCAAGATTAATGAGCAATGCGCGGTCCCCGGTAGCGCGTCGCTCGAACCTTAGCTCGGAATCTTTTCGCGCCATCGCCGCTACGATGCACGCAGCGCTCAGCTGGCTCAGATAGCGCACGAAGTCGGACACAGGAGCAACGCATTCGCCAGTGACGATGCTCTCCAACGATGCTTGAAACGACCGTATGCCGTCCGGAATATTTGCTGCCGGCGAGCGAAGCGGCATATCGCAAGACCAACACGCTGGAATGGCGCCGGCGACACCCTTTCTCGGTTCTCGAGCTCGAGGCCGTAACGGACGTCGACACCAGCAGCATCGATCTATAAGCAGTATGTCGTGGCGACTGCACATCGTCACGAAGCTAAGGCGCCAGATAATGCGATAGTAATCGGTTTCTAAAACGCACTCTGGACAGATCTGAAATCCGAACAACCGGCGCTTATGCGGACCCGCACGTAGGGGCAGCACCCCCTCGAGGTCTCCAGCTCGATTGCGCTTTAGAACGCGCCTTTCGAGCGAAGAGAGCGTTGTTTTCCAAACCTCAGATGTCGTCGTTCCCGTAGTCGCTGAAAGCCTTGTGAGCCACTCTGTTGCGGGAAGACAATCGATATCGCACTCCCATAGCGATATCCCAAGGTATTGGAGCACATCAGTAAAGCGCAAGCCGTTGCCTGCCGCAAGGCGAGACAGCCACGAGGATAGCGTCTCGCCTTCATACGGTCTTGTTCGGTAAGGCCACAGGAACTGCTGGTGCGCAGCAGTTTCGTTATCCCTCAGCGCGATCCGAGGGAGGGGTGTACCCACAGTCTCTTAGCGCCTTCTCGTCGATGACTTCCGTGCCGCTACTAATGGCATGCATGGCAGCATACCTCAGAAGCGTTGTGATCTCGCCGATGGTTCCCTCGGAAAACCTGAGAATCGCTCGCGCAAGAGTTTCCTCAGTTAAGCAACACGGTTTTCTAAGAGGCAGCACCGTTTGGAAGGCCGCGAGGAAGCGTAGATATTCGTCATTCATTTGCCATTTCGACAACCGCATGGCCTCGAAACGGTTTGCCAGCTGAACGCAACGCGTGAACACCTGAAGAGCTTCCAACGTTCCTGCTCCAACGATCGGAATCTTCACCTGGTTCCCAATAGATTTTATCGTGTCGAGCATTGGCTGCATGCTATCGCGCTTTGCGTTCAAAATATGCTGGATCTCATCGAGGATCAGCATCCGAACCTTAACATTCTGCATCAGGGTAATGGCCTCGTAGCGCTTTTCGGGGGTGCGGGCAGAATGGCGTAAGCGACCGTTGAGCGCTCTGATGATTGCCTCGTAAAGATCACCCTCGGTTGGTTTTGGCGGCACCTCCACGTACAGCACTGGCACAAAATCGGCTTCCGCATTGGGGTCTCGTTTTGCCTTATACTGACGAATGTGCCGACGCAGGATCGCCGTCTTCCCGTTATTCGTCGGACTAGCAATAAGAAGGTTCGGCATGCGGTCAGTTTGCGGAAGGCGTAAGAGATAGGTGAGCTTTTGAAGGATCCGCTCCGCGCGCTCGTACTGGATCCACACGGGCTGGTGGATTTGATCGAAGCGATCATCGTCGGACGGAAAATCTGTTGCGACGGCTACCATACGTCGTCCACCTCCGTTCTGGGGTTGAAAATTCGAAGATTCGTTATGAGCCTTGAGTGCCCAACTCCTAAGAGTGAGGCAAGCCGCTCGAGAACGTATTGCCGATCGAAATCAATGCCGTTATCGAAGTGCACTTGATTTTTAGGGTCGCTATCGAACGGAGACCCAGACGCAGTAACTACCATCCTTGGTCCACCTCGTAAGGCTGAACGGGGTTTTGCGCAGGAAAGAATGATGGAGTCGCAGCGGTCGTTTCCGGGAGCTGAGGACGCGTGAAAGGAATTTCCTTGACGGCGTGTTGCTTGCGCTCCTCGACTCGTCGCGCCGCACGAGTCCTCGCTACCGAATCCGCAACGCGCTGTTCGTTACGTTCCTTCGCGGCAAAGATTGCAGCTTCGTCGATATCCTTGAGGCCTTGTGCCTTGAGCTCGCGACGGTACCTGACGTATTCCCAGTAGCTCACAGGTGGGTGAGGAGTGCGGTAGACGAGTTCGAAGTACTGCTCCAATTGCGGGTCCCAAAAATAGATGGTACCAAGATCTCGAGGGTCGAAGCGCACGATGAACTGAGGCTTGGTGCCATCAGAATTCTCTTGCCCGATATAATGTTTGAGAGCTGGCGAATAATACCGGATCCCGTGCAGCTTGATGCCGGTCTGCTGGACTGTTTTCTTTTCCGAGGGCAGCAGGTGAATGCGCAAGAGCTCTTCATCTGGCTCGAGATCGGGTAACCCGATGCCGCGCCGCTCGCCGGTTCCGAGGATGCCGTCGTTCCACGCCTTCATTGGGCTCATCAGAATCCCGTGATGGTAACGCTGATGGTAAACGTTGCCGATCCACTCAGCGATCCACACCTCCAGCTCGCTGATCGTCATGCACGCTTTCCCGTCCGAATCATAGCCGGCTCGATCGGTTGGGTTTGAGAATGTCGTGCCCGGAAGCTCGTGAATTGCTTTCTCTAGCGATCCAAAAAACCGTTCAATGTGCGCTCCGAAGTGCGGCGTTTTTACAGGCCTGTAGTCGATTTCGATGCCGAGATCTTCACAAGCCTCACGTAGCCACGGGCAGTCGAATTCTCGGGCGTTGTCGACGATCAAAACTTTTGGGCGCCCCCTGAAGGGCCACTCTGCCTTGACGCCAAGCCGTTCGAGCCATGTGTCTTTGGGTAGGATGGCGTGCGCGAGAGCGAGAGATGTCGAGAAACGGCTTGTTGGATCGAGCGAAATATAATACCCTGGGATTACGCGCGTGTTCACGTCGATAATCGCAGTGATGTAGGGCCGACCGATAGGCTCGCGAGCGACCTCGTCGACGAGCGTGATGTCGAGAATGGTGTGATCGAGTTCAAATATAGCCAACGGATCGCTTGCATCCGTGAACGTGCCCGGTCGCGCAGCGAAGCGTTTTTTGACGATATCTCCATAGCCGCGCGCCTTAAGTCGCGTCTCCTCCGGAATGGCCATGATACGGTTCCAAACCGTCTTGTAGCCTGGCGACGGCAGTTCCGAAGCTCGGCAACGGCGGCGAATTTCCTCGTACGTCGCAGTGATCGATTTGCGGCTCCGGGTAAGATACTGATCTTTGATCGTGGCGCGAACGATTTCTTCCACCTCATTGGGTAGGCGGCTCATTCCTTTGCCGCCATCCGGTTTACGAGGTACGAGCGACGAAACGCGGCGAGACACCACATACCGTCGCGTCCAGTTGTACATTGTTCTGACGGCGATACCGGCTTCTCGGGCTAGGCGCTCGACATCTTTGCGTTTGCGACGCGGCATAGCAAGGAGCTTCTTGACGAAAGCAAAACGGCGACGCGCCTCTGCTTGCTGAGGCTCGTTTAGGTCGAGCGGTTCTGTAACTGGACGGTGATCTTCTGGGGGCGTTAGATCATCAATGTTGAGCTCCGCGCGTTCACCCGTATCGATTTCTCTTGCTTGAATCTTGGTATTGCTGATCGCATATTCAACGCGGTAGCGGCGGCCGTTGCAAGAAACGACGGCGCCCTTTCGGATGCGTAATGGGTCTGACATATTCAGCGGTTCTCCATATTTTTGATCGCATGGTTATCGTGCGGTCTAGGTCCGTAGAAAAAACGCCCTGGGCGATAAGGGCCCAGAGCGCTTTGAGAAGGTTTGATCGCCGTTGAGGATCGGGGCCTTCGACGATCGCTGCGGGAGTGAGCGGCGAGGTTTTCGCGAAGAGCGCGTTCAGCGCGGCTACGTCATCCTGTGGAACTTCGCGCTCGAGAAACGGCGATAGGAACTTAAGGTTGCCTAGAAATTCGGTTTGGATTTCACCGTCCGTGATGAGACAGTAATCCCAGCCTCGTTCGATCGCGGCGACCAATGCCGCACGCAGTCGCACTTTGTACTTGGGCCACCGTTCGCCCAAACTGGAACGATAGGTGACGTCACACAGGACGGGACGGGCTTCGTACTGTTCATCGAACTCGACCAGAAAATCGGGCACCCCCTCGCGGCCATCGCCGGTGGGACCCTCGTATTCCAGCTTGAGTGGTTGTGGTTTGAACGTCCGAACCCATGGAAGCCAATCAAGGTGCCGAGCGAAATCCCGCTCGAGCTTTGATTCGACGAGTATAAATCCGGCTTTGCGCGTGGGCACCCACGCACGTACGCTCCGATGCTGGCGCCGAATCTTTCTCGCGGGCTGATTGGGGTTCGGCCTTGCCGGCCGGTTTGGCTCTGGCGGCGTCTTAGCCATCCTGACTCACGCGCCCACAAGTGAAGTCAGGATCACATAACGATGTAACCATCGCCGCGCGGCTGCATTTGAAGAATCCGCACGCCTCAGCACTGATTCTGACCGGTCCATCGATACTGGCACCTGTCCTTAGCTAGGCCAGCTCTGCGACTGGGAACGGCGCTACATGAAACCCTTACCTTGTTCTTGCCCCTTGCATCGTGGTGAGGGGCGAAGTAAACTAAGGGCGTCTCTCTGCCCCTGGTTGGCGCCGACGCAGAGATGGCCAAATGTTTTAAAGCTCTCGAGGTCCGACGGCCCGGGGGCTTTTTAGCGCGTGGCCGTCCTAGTTGAAGTCTTCCTCCATCGCCATTTCGAGGAGGACTACGCTCGCTCGGAGTTCTCCGAAAAGAATTCCGAGGGGATCTCCATTTGGAACACCTTTTCTACCGTTGCAGTCAGTACGATAATGCGACCGTTAAGGCGCGTGGACGGAATCATTCCAGCCTTGATCGCAGCTCGCACGCGTTTAGGGTTCCACTGAATGACCCTGGCTATTTCGGCGATGGTCAGAGTCGGTCGTTTCAAAGCTCCTTTCTAGCGTTTTGTTACGGCCGAGATCTTTACGTATCCCAGGCGTACCTGCGCTTGCCACGAATTGTAGCTGTAAGTACCGTTTCGTGTATAGATGACGCCAAGGCCCAAAATGGCTATAGTTTCCAGACTCCCTCGCCAGATGCTCGACATCGCCGACTGCGATGGCGGATTTTTTGTATGGGGCCGTTTAATGGTTAAACGCGGCTCCGTTTTGAACGTTGTGGAGCCCGCTGGCAGCTTTAGTGGATTGGACCCGGAGGACCAGGGCTTTCCTATTTGGGGCGGTTATTTGTCTGAAGTTGCGAGGGTGACCCCGGGAGTAGAACGCTGTCGGCGAATCGTCCGAGCGGCGATCAATCGTGATGTTGACTGGATGACGGATTTCCACGCGCCTTTTCTCGTCGCTCATTACGATGACGCCGCAGGAATAATGGCGGAATTTATGGACAGCTCCGTTTCTGCGGAGCAGCGCGTCGCAGATGCTTTACTGCTGTACCAATTAACTGACGCTGCGGCGTGGCTAACAACGAGGACGATCGCCGACAATTGCGCCTTGATGCGCTTTTTTTATGCGTCGCACGTGTGGATCAGCGACTCCGCTGCCCGGCATGTCTTTTCTTGGATTTGTTTTGTTGAAGGCATTGAGTCGGACGCCAAAACTTTTGCTGCTCATGCCGAAATTTTCGCCCGAAGAGAAGCTGCCAAGGCGGTCTGGCGACAAGCGCGAGGGGCGACGACTCATCAGCGCCTAATAGAGGCCGCCGACAGATGGCTTTCTAGGCCGCGAAACGAGCGTCGCGTGCGCCAGGGACCCTTCAAGACTGCGTTCAAAGTGGGCAACACCCAGCTGCCATGGGCTGTCCGTGAGGCTGCTTTTCGCGCTGCCGTGCGTCAAGCCGCGTCTCGGATCATTAAAGGTGCAGGCGTAAAGGCAGAGCTGCCTTCGTCTCTTCACACACGTTCATTTGAACCGCAGCTTTCGATTCCGCAGATCCAGCCCGATTCGCGTGACGTATTCGAAATTGATGCTTCGACTGCAACGACGGTCGAAGGTTCGTTTATCGAAATTGACCCGAATCCATTGAGACAAGCACGCTTACTTCCTGTGATTATGGCGTCTCGCTATCGTAGCCCAGCTCTAATCATCGTTGGATACGCCGGCAACATGGATTGTCTGCGAAGCGTCGACCCAGCATTTTTTGCGACATCTCAAGGCAAACAGATGGCGATGGTCATGGGAAGTTTCGTTCGCAGGAACCCTTCAGCGGCGCCATCATTCACGTCACCATTAGGTCAACTGCGACCGTTCTCGATTATCGCAGGGATGAACTAGGTACAGAAGTCGCGGCGAGGAGATGTAATCTCCGATGCCGGGTGCTACACCGCAGCCTCTCCGTGGCCTGCGAAGGGTATGGTGGCCATCTGCACCACCGTATCAGTCTTCAAACTCACGTAGCGCGTGCTCAGAAAGCGGCCGATCAAAGTCTGCATGAGCGCGAAGCTTGCCCTTGAGGGAACCCAGTTTGCGTGGCCGCGCCGGACTTGAGAAGGGGACCAGTTTGGCCAGCGGTTTACCGGCGTTCGCAATCACGATTTCATCACCGGCCGCGGCGTCAGCGACGAGACGTGAGGAGTGAGTCTGTGCATCATGGACGTCGACTGTACGCATCGTCTAAATCTTAGAAAGTCGATACTGTGCGGGACCTCCTCTTGCGCACGATTCGTCGCACGAACTCGCGCGACGACCCAAGGATCCCGGCGGCTTCCCGCCGTGAAAGCTCGCGAACCGTGCGGCACGATCTGGACCGATTTCATGTGCCAGAAAGCGCGCCACGTCCCGCAGCCCGTGAATGATACTCTCCGGCACTCGAACGCGATGCTCGCCTACGGGGCCTTGACATTGATACATTATGCATATATGCTACTGGCATAAATGCGCCATGCATCTAAGTCCGCCGCCGAGCAACAGTTTCTCCGAGAGTACGATCCTTCTGCCTTCCCGCGCCCGTCAGTCACCGTCGACGTCGCGCTGCTTACGCCATGTGATGGTACGATTTGCACGTTGCTGATGCAGCGAAGCGAACTGCCATTCAAGGACGTGTGGGCGCTTCCCGGCGGATTCGTTCAAATCGACGAATCGCTCGAAGATGCCGCTGCGCGCGTGCTGCGCGAGAAGGCTAATCTCAGCGACATTTTCCTCGAACAGCTTTACACGTTTGGCGCTCCAAAGCGAGACCCGCGTATGCGGATCATTACCGTCGCATACTATGCGCTCGTCCCACCCGCTAAAATAAAGATAATGGGCGATCGTACGATGATCGCCCCCATTCACGTATCATGGAAGGGCGAGCGGGGTGGTCCGGTAACCGTCAAAGACTCCGACGGGAGACCTTTACCACTCGCCTTCGATCACGAAGAGATCCTCGGGATGGCGGTCAAACGCATCCGCGGCAAGTTGGACTACACGCCTATCGGATTTGAGCTGCTTCCGAAAGCTTTCACGCTCTCCGATTTGCAGCGCGTCCACGAGACCGTGCTCGGACGACGCCTTAACAAAGACTCTTTTCGTCGCCGCATGCTGGCGTCTGGATTGCTTGAGCCAACAGGCGAGGCTCGTGAAGGGACCGCACACCGCCAGCCCGCGCTCTATCGACGTAAGAAACGGTAAGGAGGCCTCCCATGGCTGAAATTCGACGATTCCCGATCTGGCGGCACGCTCGCATCGACGCAAGCGCGTACGCCATACACTACCGGAACGCCCGCGTGCTCAAGAGCGGACGCGGCCTCTCCTTTTGGTTCCGGCCGCTGAGCGATAGCATCGCGGAAGTTCCTGTCGACGATCGGGAGTTGACGCTCGTCGTTCACGGGAAGTCATCCGACTTCCAGGATGTGACTGCTCAGGGCGTGCTGATGTATCGCGCTCAAGATCCCAGCGTACTGGCCGATCATGTCGACTTTACGATTGACTTGCGCGAGGGCGGATACATCCGAGAACCGATGGAGTCCCTAGAGCTCATGCTATCGCAACTCGCCCAAGAGTTTGCGAACGCCTATGTCGCTCGGACGCCCATCCGCGAGCTGCTGAATCATGGGTTGGTAGAGCTGCGCCGTCACATCGAAGCTGGTCTTGGAGACAATGCCCACCTCAAGTCGTTAGGAATCTCCGTGGCGTCGGTCCGGATTTCCAGCATTCGGCCGTCGGCAGATCTTGAGAAGGCTATCGAGGCGCCGACCAGAGAGGACATCAAGCAGAAAGCTGACGAGGCAACTTTCGCCCGCCGGGCCTTTGCCGTCGAGAAAGAGCGCGCGATCGCGGAGAACGAGCTGCAAAACCGCATCGAGCTCGCGAAACGTGAGGAAGAACTCATCCAGCAGCAAGGACAAAACGCGCGCCGCAAAGCGCTCGACGATGGCGAGACGCAAAAAATCGTCGCCGAGGCAGCGGCAACCACTCGACTCATTGAGGCCGATGCACAGGCGAAAAATATTCGCACCGTCGAGGGAGCCCGGAACCAGGTCGAACGCGAGCGGCTTGCTGCCTATTCTGACACCAATCCCAAGGTCATTCTCGGTCTTGCGGCTCGAGAGTTCGCCGATAAGATCCAAGCGATCGATCACGTCAACATCGCGCCGGACCTCCTCAGTCCAATGCTTGCGACGCTGGCGGCTGCTGGTACGAAGCGCCTTCAGGAGTCCTGACGATGCCGCCTCTTATACCGCGCGCAGTGATTGTAACCCGCCCTACGGATTACGAGGCACTTCTGGCTCGTTACGCCACACGGGCTCAAGTTCGATTCGCGCTGAAGGAGAGCGGCGAAAGTCTCGACGTCCTTAACATACGCCACCGAAAAGTCGAGGAGGCGATTGAAACTGTGGCGCATGGCATCCCGCCGACATGGCGAACTGTTCGACTGACGCGTTCCGAGCTCGACCGCTTTATCTTCGAACCGTCTGACATCGTACTCGTCGTCGGTCAAGACGGTCTCGTCGCTAATGTTGCCAAATATCTTGAGGGCCAACCTGTCATCGGCTTCAATCCCGATCCACAGCTGTATGAAGGTGTTCTCGTTGCCAATGAGCCGGCGCAGTCAGGGCAACTAATCCAAGAGGTTGCATCCAGCACCGCGTCTTTTGAACAGCGGACGATGGTACAAGCCACACTACAGGATGGGCAGTCTCTTACCGCTCTTAACGAGATATTCGTAGGCCATCGATCGCATCAGTCCGCACGGTACCGCATTCGCCTAGACCAGCGGGAGGAACGTCAGTCCTCTTCTGGCGTCATCATATCGACGGGAACAGGGAACACCGGCTGGGCGAGATCCATCAATTCAGAGCGCAAGGCACCACTGACGCTGCCTAAGCCCACGGAGACAGATCTCGTCCTCTTCGTCAGGGAAGCCTTTCCCGGGAGAGGCTTTCAGGCAACGCTCACCGGGGCCGTGCTACGTAAGCGAGACGTTGCACTGATCACATCGGAGATGGACGATTCTGGCGTTATCTTCGGAGACGGCATCGAGGACGACGGGGTCTACTTCGGCTGGGGATCACGAGTTGTTATCGGCATAGCGTCCCACACGCTCAAACTCGTTGTGGGAACTTCTTCAAGCCATTTCAAAGATGCCGCATAGATCCGATGGTACTAACAGCACTTTTAGAGTTGAATGAACTCCTCATGTCCTCGCAAGGGACGCACCAATATTACGTTTCGCTGGACACAGAGTGACGTACAATGAATACTGAGACCATCGCGACCATAGCAGTCCGCGAATTCGAGCGGGTGCCGAAGGTTGACTCAGGACCAGGTCGATATCTTGGTACGTCGTTGCCTTTAGTCGGCATGCTCTCCGTTGAAACGACAGACGGCGACATCACTGTTGATCTTGTCGATCGCAGCAACTGGGAACAGCGTGCATTGCTTGGAGTCGTAGGACCCATTACGTCGTTAGCAGAGCTGTTTCGTCCAACACGTCCGAATCGGATTATTGGAGAGGGCGAATTTGGAGCGATTGTTCCTGACAGTGGCGGTTGGCGCGGCCGTGGAGCGATTTTCGTTGGACGGAACTCGCACTATGAATCGCAAGCTACCTGGGCCGCTTTCCGCTTTCGGATTGAAACGCTTACGGTCTATGGACCATCAATAGGTTGCGATGTCGCGGCCGTTCGCACTATCTACTCTCGCGGGAACATCGGCGCGAACGGCACGTTTCGGGGCCAACCTATCTTGCTCCGGGGACTTACTTCCGAATCGACAGCTATCGGCAAGGAGATGATGGCCGTTACGACGCCGTGGAATCCACAAGACTTAGAGTTAGAAGCGATTTGGAACATGCTGTCGCTCCTTTGTGGGAACACCGTTCGCGCGCTAGCCACGCAATATTTCGCCGATGACGGTAGCTTGATAAAGACCGATTATAGATTAGGTGCGGATACCGATGATAGGCGACAGCGCCACTTTCATCGTTTCTACGGACCCTTGGCAGTGGACGGTGTCGAGCAGTTAACTGAAGGCATCTATCGCCTCCTTACTGCGAATTTCCCGATAGAGGTCGTCCTGCAGCACCTGCGGGAGGCCGCCCATCGTGCGATAGACATCGATGCGCAGCACCTGGTTCTGGGCATACACGCCGTGATAGAAGGTTGGAACCGTTCATTCGGCGTTGATTACTGGTATGACGACAAGAGCTGGGAGAAGCGACAGAAAGAACTGCGAAGGGCGCTTCCAAAAGAGTTGCTCGAAGATCTAACTGATCCTATGCGAGATAGTCTCCGGTCTTCGATTAGACATGCCAACCGAACGACGACGGCTTGGAGACAGGCTCAGCTCTTTTCGGCACTAAATATAGACGTTAGCGACAGAGATTCGCAGCGTGCCCTAAAGCTACGGAACGAATTGCTTCACAATGGTTACTTCCTTGAACGCTGGTTTGACTTGACGCCGGAAAAGCGACAAGAGCGATTCGATGATATTGAACGATTGAGGAGATTACTCTTGATCATCATATTCAAGCTGACTGCGTACCAAGGGTCCTTCATGAATCCATTCACGAAAACTAGCGAGAACGTCGAACGTTGCACCTTGCCTCCGCAACTCATGCCATAGTCACGACCAACAGCCGTCGTGATGGAGTAACGAACCTTTCTCTGGAGGCTCTATAGGTGAGCAAAGCGCGAGTATTCTTAGCCTACCCGTTCAAATTTCCGGATATTGAAGACGCAGTCCGATCCTCCATAGTGGAGTTCGCCGACGTTATTGTCGCCAAGGACGAGGTCGATGGCTCTCATATTCTTGACAAAATCGTTCGTCAAATGAATGAAAGCCGGCTGTGTCTTTTTGATCTCACCGGCATTAATGTCAATGTTGTTCTTGAGTTAGGCATTGCGATCGGAAAGTCTACCTCGTACTGCCTATTGCGACGCGTCACGGAAGCCGACGACAGCGCGGATTTTTTTTCGGACCTCAAGGGTTGGGACCATATTCGGTACGCTGACATTGACGATTTGAAGAGGCAGCTGCGAGAATATGTCCCCAAGCAACTTCAGCGCACAAGCGACCCGGCCGCAACAACACATGTTGTCGTTCCACTTTCAACGTACGCCGGCGAAGCGCGCGACATTTTATCCGAAGCAGTGGGTCAAGGCGGCTTGATGATTCCCTCCTACATATGTTCAATGAGCTTAGTAGTTCACCCGTCTGCTTATGTCGGAGATAAGGTCCGGCAAGACGAGGAGCGCTCTTTAATTGAGCATGCTGCCTCGTTTGTGCGACTGGGATTTCCGTACGTGAATCCCTCCGCTGGAGCTAACCTCAATGACGGGATTGAAGCAATCAGCGGCTGGCAGCGTGACGCTCCCCCGCCGCTATATCGAGAATACTATCGCTTAACACATGATGGCCTTTTCGTTCTGATACGTATCTCGCCTGACGACATCAACGAGAACCAACAGTATCCGGACCGGGATAGGGTTATTCGCGCAACGACCATTATCAAGACGTTCACGGCAATGACGCTTTTTGCCTCGGCGCTTGCTTCCTCATACGACGAGGTGACTACGACAGTAATTAGATTTTCTGGCTTACTAAACCATCGGTTCATAGATGACACAGCTGATCACGCGCTGGGCCACGATGGCGCGGTCCCATGTCACGAAGAAGGAACTAGTTATGAATTCAATGGCACACCCGTGCAGTATCAGAATGAGGCTCTCGGCTGGAGTGTCAGGTCAATGGCGCAGTGCATAAGACTCCTCAACGTTCCTGCGACGCTTATAAGCATCGAATCAAAGGTGCGCAATCTGCAGCATCGATTGCTTGCCTCGCGTGGATGATCGGTCGACTTCATCAAGGTAATCAGCTTGGAGGGGCCCACGGAGACACGTCCATCATGACGATCTTTAAGCTGCCAAGACTCGATCCGAACCATGTGCCTAGCGCGCGTCAGCGTTGTCGTCTTGTACTCACGGCCCGGCACCGCGACGACTGCATGCTTACCGCAGAACCCACTATCGAAAGATGCTCTGCCGACGACCTTCGTCGAAGCGAACGGCGTGCGCCGTACTCGGCGAAATAACTACCGGGAACGTTTAAGGTTGATTGCGACACTACCGTGCGACGGGCCGGGCGCATGAACACGTCAACCAAAAATACCGATCAAGGTCCCGCGGCACCGGCGGCGGCCACGCGTGTCTTCATTATGTATACGCATGAGACTGCCGACCACAAAGCCGAGGTCGCAGACCTTGCCCAACGCTTGCGTTTACGAGGCATCGACGCTTGGATTGATCAGTATGAACCGTCGTTCCCGCAAGGCCTGCCAAATTGGATGGCCGAGAAGTTCAATGCGGCCGATTACGCCCTCGTCGTATGCACGGAGGCATACGCCGACATGACGTTGCGACGAACGAATGACAGCAGCGGCAGAGGCGCAGCATTCGAGTGGCTGCTCGCGAGCAACCATATTTTTCAAAACGGAACGATAAATCGTAAGATCATCCCCGTTGGCTTCGGTCCGCATGATCTGCGCATTGTACCTACCGTGCTGCAGCCGTATCTATACTTCGATGTGACGGATCACGCGAGGTTTGAAGACTTGCTGCTTCGATTACAGGAACGAGCGCCGATAGAACCGATCGCGCTCGGAGCTCTTGGCGACGAACTCGCACCAGCCCGGATCACTGGCGTTCCAGCGGAATTCCGCGGGGATGTTGTGCGGCTTTTGCGTGCATCCGCCCGGGCCTTCAACTCTCGCATCGATCGGCAATCGTTCGATCTCGAGGGTGCGAGGATCCATTTCCAGCGTGATGCGCTCTTCAAGGCCCTTCTCGATGCCGCAAAAGGTGGGTCACTGCTCGTCACGGGTGAACCCGGTGCGGGAAAGTCGGCGGTCCTGCATCGCCTAGTTGCGGATCTGCAAAGCGAAAGCGATCTAATTTTCTTTGACGTCGAGCGTGAAGAAGTGTCGACGCCGCACGCTCTGCGAACGTCGCTCGGCCTGCATCACGAAATTGATGATGTCTTGTCGAACTGGCCCGGAACCAAGCCCGCGTTCTTTATTGTCGATGCACTTGACGCATTGCGGTCGAGCCCTGCATCCAAAGCATACCGGGACCTCTTGGCACGCATTGCCACTAAGGCGAGTCGTTGGCACGTGATCGTCGCAATCCGGAGCTATGACTTGGGAAACAGTCCCACGTTGCGACAGCTTTTCCGGCACGTGCCCGGAAACGACGTACCGAGCGACTTTCAAGAACCTTCGCACGCCGCTGCCCGACATATCCGTGTCGACCGTCTCTCACTGGATGAGCTGGCTGACCTTGCGGTCACAAGTACGCGCTTCAGAAATCTCGTAACGACTGGTTCCGAGAAGCTCTTATCGGTTATCCGTAACCCGTTCAATCTATCGTTGGCGGCAAGCGTCTTGAACTCCGGCGCGCGGGTCGAAGCGTTGCGGCATGTTGATTCGAAAATTGGTCTTCTCGATCTGTATTGGCAGCATCGAATTTTGGAGTTGAAGAATAGCGATCAGCTCGAGATTCGCCTCCGAATGATCGTTGAGGACATGGTCGCCAAGCGCTCCTTGATCGTCTCGCGTTTGGAGCACGCTACCGATGCCGGTCTCGAAACGTTGCTTCAACAAGGCGTCATCATCGAGCGCGCCGATCATGGCACGACTGATCGCTACCGCATCGGCTTCGCGCATGCACTGCTCTTCGACTACGCAGTCCAGCGCCTTGTCTTGCGACAGCAAGAACACCTCGGACGGTATCTCAGTAAGACCGTGATGCAGCGCTCTTCATGCAACCGAGTCTGCGGCTGCACTTTCGACATCTCTGGTCGCTGTCAGCGGACCGTCGTGCGTTTTGGCAATCTTTCCGGCACCTTGCGGCCGATCCTGGCGTCGCACAGTTCGTCGATGCAATTGCTGCGACCGTCGCCGTTGAGGAATCGATTGTTCCGAGCGATCTTATCGACGTCTTGGTCAGAGACGATGTCGCGCCGGACCAGGCTCTGCATCATGTGGTGCGGACGTTCACCGCCCGACGTGCGGCCCTTCTGCCGGCGCGTTTGAGTCCGTGGTTAGCCCTGCTCGAAAACGCCGTCCAGAAATTAGCAAAACCAACCCATGATTGCTATCTTCTCCTCGACCTTATACGCGAGCATCATGGCGCATTCGACGAATCTCAACAGCGCGCCCTCAATTCCATCAGCAGGACGCTGCTTGAGGCTGCGCTTTCGCGCGAACCCCGCTTTGACTGGTACGTGCGCGTCGCGGTTCTCGGCATCATGAAGACGTACGGGGTACGAAAAACGCTGTCGCGGGCGGCGCTTCGTCCGCTGCTCCAGAAAGCGCACCTGCGAAGGTTTGGATTTCGTGATGCACCCGTCATTGCGTCCGAGATAGGATTGGTTATCGATTTAGATCCGCGTTTCGCAACCAATATCTACAAGCACATCTTCGCGTACAAGGAGACATCGACCGAGAAGACGGTCATGAACCCAAGCCGCATTTTTGGCATGTCATCCAACGTCCGGCAGGACTACGAGATGGCACATTTCTACCTCGAGCGCGAATACGCGCGTTTCCTCGAGCAGTCGCCCGAGCCGGCAATTGAGGCGCTCGCAGCGGCCTTGCGCACGTATGAACGCAGTTCACGGCGCCTGAAGGGTGATAAAGATTCGATTCGCTTCTCTTTCCGCTCTGTTTCTTGCCGCGCCGTCATGTCGTACGCGCCCGAATGGGATCGCGTCGAAGATCAATTCCGGCATGATTCGCAGCTGAAAATGATTGACATGTTTTACCGCGCCGCTACTGCCTGGGCGAACACGAGGAACATAAGCGCGATTGATGGCGTGATTGTAGCGATTGCCCGGTCGAATCAAAGCGGCTTCTTGTGGCGGCGCCTTTTGATGCTGGGGGCTGAGCATCCCGAGATTATCGGTACGAGGCTGGTCGATCTCATGACCACGGAAAGCGTTCTACTCTTTCACGATACATCACACGCTGCCGGCGCATGTATCGAAGCGACGTTTCCGATTCTGCCAGCTGAGGCGCGAACAAGTATCGAGCAGATGCTCGTGCATCTCGCGCAGGACGGGAATCGCTGGCACGAGAGGCTTGCAAAAAAGATCCTTCGATCGCTTGCCTCCGAAGACCTCATTCTTCCAGATTCACGAGAATTGCGCGAAACTGCCGTCCGCGACGAGCCGCCGGAGCCGACGGTGACCTCGATAGAATCCAGCATGCGCCGCGCGACGTTGTTGGACGAATTCGACCTTATCGGTGGCATGCGCGATGCACCGCAAGCACTTCGCGACGCTATCGGAGCCGTCGATGGTGCATGGGAAGACCCGAATCGGCCGTTGAGTCAAGACGAAATCGCTCTCTACAGGCCACTGCTTCTCGCGCTCCGCCAGCTCCTACACATGCTCGAACCGTCCAAAGCATACGATTATGGCTGGAGTGTGCTTGCAGCCGGCTTGACGAAGATTGTGCAGTCCGAGGGCGCAGATGCCGCTTCCGATCGGGAAGCGCTCGATATACTGATCGAAGCTTCACGTCAACGCAATCCCGAGCCGGACTCCGAACACGACGAGCAGTTCAACGAGCACCAAAGCTGGGGCTCGCCGGCGGCGCGGACGGACGCGACGATGGGACTCCTCCTGATGTTGCGGCATTTCCCCGACGAGGTAACGCCGGTGCTAGAAAAACTCTCGAGCGATAGCCGAGCCGAGATCCGCTATCTAATCGCTCGATACGTCTCCCGCATGGCGGACGTTTCAGCGTCCTGGAGACTTGCGGAGTGGCTGGCAGCAGATGAGAACCGAGGGGTCCTCGCTGGCTTAGTCGATGAGGGACTATTGCGACTCTACCAGCTCGATCGCCCGCGCGCATTGCAGATCGTGCGCAGCGTCTTTGACCGAATGAGCGGACCGATTCCCTATGCGCTTCACGTGAGGCAGCGCTGCACGGACTATTTCGTGGACGCGTCTCTCTCGCATAATGATGAGGATTGCACGCGGCTCCTCGAGGATTTGCCGTCTGCGACGGGCGACGCCGCGCTCTTGAAGCACGTCCTCTTGCAGTATATCAATTACGCATCCAACGCCAGCAATGAGGGTGGACTCAGGAAGCGAGCCATGGAGCTTGTCGCCATGGCCGCGACGACTAGCGTTGGGCGTTATCGGCGATTACGCCGCGAATATGGCGTAGATGTCGACACCTGGACGGAAGATGCAAGGGCCGAATTGCGCGCCTCCTTCGAAGTAGGCGCATGGGTTGCGGAACGTGTCTATTTTGCATGCGGTATCGTCCAACCCGGAATCGAGCAAATGCCCAACACGCTACGGTCAGACATATTCAAGCTCTCTTTGCCGACGATCGAGATCATTGCCGATTCGCCGGAGCCACGAACGACGCAACACATCGTGGAAACGCTATCGGCCTTCTCGGTCATCGATCCCAAGAGGCTATTTCGGTTGGGCGCGCGCGCCATTCGCGCTGGCGCTGAGGGCGGCTACGCACTCGAGTTCATGGCTGCCGATGCCGTCGCGAAGTTCGTCCGCCAGTATATCGCCGATTACCACGACCTCCTTGAAAGCGACGACAGCTGCCGATCAGACCTTATTGACGTCATCGACACCTTCGTTCGCGTTGGCTGGCCCCAGATGGACGCGGTCGTTCAAGATCTTCAGACATTATTTCGTTAAGCGGCGTCGAGTAATCGCTTTCGCACTACAAGTGGGCGGACACCTACGCGCGCGGCTAAACATGCTTGAATCGGCAGAAAGGCGCGATGTCAGAGCTAGAAGCCTCGCGCTCTTAGCGACGAGCGACGGGATCTTCTAACAAGTTGGTTCCCTTCTTTATGCCGGCGTTGTGCCGTAAGTCATAGCTGAATTCACCGTCGCGGCCATAGACTTGCCGATTCGCATTTAGGATAATATGCCCGTTGATCTTAGCAACTTCCTCAGCGTTGATATCGATTCTTCCGTCCTCCAATTCGAAGCCGCCATTCAGTACAATGTTACTCGACAATGCGAAAAGCATGCGGCTGTTCGGGCGGCCCAAACCGACTGGGTCGGTTCTCATTGGATCGGACCACATCATGACCACAGGTCGATCACATGTGATGAATTGCCCTTCAACGGCCCGCAAAACATTCCAGTGCCGATTCATCACAAACTCTTCGAAAAGCGCAGTCGCGTTCTTGAATTCCATATCGAGATGCGCTTCCGTCGACAAACCAATTGTGTATGATCCGGACAGTATGTATTGCCTAACTTCCTCGATGTCGGTGTTGGCCGGCAATGTGCCTTCATCAATATAGCGACGAATCTTCGCTGAAAACTGCTCCTGATCGCTTGCCTGGATTTTGCCCATCGTCTGCATGATCTGATTTGCGAAATCATTCACGACGTTGCGATTCGAAGGTCCCTTAATCAATAGAAGGGTCGCGAAGAACAGGACCAATGCAGCATCAGCTTTATTCGCTAACGATGCGCATGAAATAACTCGCCCAAGTGCTGGAGCAACGTCGGCCTCGAACTGGGCAAGCCGTTTTTCAACGGCATCAGGTTCTTGACCGGAAATTGAAATCGTATGGAAGTCGTTCTCGAGCGCTACGTTGTCTGGGGAAGTTGTAAACGTCTTATGCTCAGGAAAGTCGGCCACGAATAGCTTTGGGCTGTTCTTATCGGCGACGAAATTTCGCAAGTAGAAGCGCGATATATAATGATGGCGATGAGATACGCTCATGCACGCGGCTTCAAAGACTTACTTAGCACTACCGAGTGGAAAGATCCAGAATCGCGGCCGCTAACTTTGAGGCGGTCTCGTCCGGTCCGGTAGACCGCCACGGAACGGGATTGAACCGTCTTCCGAGTCTTCCGGGTAGGAGAACCGACCAGCCAACATTCCCCTCAACGCCGACCGGACCGGTATGCGCCACGCGGTAAGGACCAATCCAGCGATCGGACCCGGTTGGCGGTACGCGCAGATGAAGCTTTTCACCGATGCCGCGAAAGACCGCGTTGATCCAATCGCAGTAAGCCTGGGTCTCGTCGACCTCCCGCTTTGTCAAGGCTTCTACCTTCATGGTCATGACGGGAGATCCGTCACCTTCAGCGATTTCGACGTCGACAAGCTGCCCGCACAGATCGCCCTCCAGAGCCTTTGGCCGCGGTATTAAGACGAAGCTGCCCTGCGGAGGCATCGGCTTCAGCCGGCAACCTTTCGCACGGACCACTTGGTCTTCGGCTCCGCCTTGGCGAAATACCACCACGGTGTCGATAGGGTCCGAAAGCACCACGTATGAGGGAAACGTCAGGACCTCGCATGTTAGAACGCCAGCCCGTTCGAGGCGCGCCAGCTCCCGTTCAGCAAGCCTTCGAATGATGGCTCCTTGCGACTCGCCAGTTAGCTCCTGGACTTCTCTAAGAATGGCGACCGTGGAGGGATACATCGAGACCGTATAAGGGCTGGCCTTTTCACCGGTGCGAGTCTGGTACGACGGCATTTCTTGAGAAAGACTACCATAATCTTAACTAAGATTTCAACACACAACGGGTCGATACTTAGCGATTTTAGGTAAGATTGTCGCGATGGCCAGCCAAAAGACATTGCTGTCGACTTGTGCAGATCCAGTGGGGAGTGCCACGCACTTCATCAGACGATGGACGGCGGCTTAGGGGGAATTCGGCGCGAAACCGCCTTTTCGGTGCTATCGACTTAAGCCGATCACACTTTTTGCCGGAGCTTGACTCCCAGAAAAAGAAAAGATTATAAGAAGCCTATAACAGTAGCTATAAGGATACTAAATAATCATATGTATGCCTCTAATCCAATGATGCACCCTCGAATGATCGAGCGCCTGCGCGAGTTGTATAAGAGGGAGCCGGCGGCGAAGCGCTTTTTCGACTGGGCGGCGAGCCGGACCAACGATGCTGCCCAAACCTCGATCGAGCGGGTAGCCTGGAAAGCCGACCTCGATCGACGCGGAGCGATCGAATTTGCGCGGCTGCTCGAGGACCTCGGGTGCGGAGAATTCGTCGTCGGCAGACGAGGCGGGCGCAGCCGCATTGTGTGGCACCTCAGCCTCAAGAGCATCGGCCAAGCTGCTGCGGGTGCATCCGAAAAGCTTGAGCCAGTCGATCCAGATCTGAAGGAAGAAACTAGCGACGCGGACGGAACGCCGGCCGTTGCAGGCGCAGAAGCCGCGCTCACGGTGCCGCTGAGCCCGCGCGCAAAGTCTGCCATGATCGAAGCCGCCGCTTCGCGCGACGAGCATGGCGCGGCGACGCTCGCACGGGAAATTCTGGAATCGTGGGTTGAGAAGCAGGCGACCGAACGACGCGGCCATAGCATCGCTCGGGCCGCGGAGTACCTGCGCGAGCACAAGGGCGACTGGAGCGACGATCCGGCGAGTTTCTTTCCGGCGGCAAAAGAGTGAAGGCTGGGGACATCGTCCTGGTGGACTGGCGTGATGCGCTTCCCGGTTCCGGTGAGCCGAACAAACGTCGGCCGGCGATTATTGTAAGCGCACCACGGTTTTTTGGAAGCGGGCTGCCTTTTGAGATCGTCGTCCCCCTGACGGCAGAAGACGCGCTCGCTATCGCAGAGGCGTCAACCGCGATCGCGCCCACTGCCGAGAACGGGTGCACGAAAACGAGCTACGCCCTCGCATGGAACGTCCAAGCAGTCCCACACGCGCGAATCTCACCGACGCACTCGCGCATTACGGATGACCAGCTTGCCACAATCCGGGA
>Ga0070737_10000789_pt1 | contig 57910 bp, 53 predicted proteins | sample Coa_R1_10_FD_66438 | JGI IMG/M metagenome (GOLD analysis project Ga0070737, IMG submission 66438) | Surface soil microbial communities from Centralia Pennsylvania, which are recovering from an underground coalmine fire - Coalmine... | ecosystem: Environmental > Terrestrial > Soil > Unclassified... | reverse complement strand
TGCGCTACAAGGACCGGGTGAACGTCGAGGCGATCCGCTCGAGCGTCGACTGGCGCTCGACCCGCTCCCAGGTGAGCGTGCCCGGCGGCGCCGCCGGCGAGTGAGGGGGGCGGCCCTCGCCAGCGAGGGTATCGGGGAGCAGCCTCGAGGCGAGGTCGACCCGAAGGGCCGGCCGACCGCCTTCGGCCCCCTGCGCCCGCTCGGCGGTCGCCGGCTGGCGGCCGTCGGCGCCGGCGTGGTCGCGGGCGCGGGCGTCCTGGCGCTCTACTACGTGCTGTCGCGCCACCTCGTGCCCGGCACCTCCGACAGCGCCACCGTCGTCCTCGAGGGCAGCGCGATGGCGCACGGCAACGTGGCGCTCCACGGCTGGTCGCTCTCCCTGGACTCGTTCTGGCTGGTCGACGCCCTCTTCTACGCCCTCGGCGTGCTCGCCTTCGGCCTCGGCCCGGCGCTCATCCACCTCGTGCCGGCCGTCCTCGCCCTCCTCGCCGCGGCGAGCGCTGCGGCGCTCGCCGCGGCCGGCGAGCGCGGCGCCGCCGCGCTCGCCGGCGCGCTCACCACCGCGAGCCTCCTCGCCTTCCCGAGCCCGGAGCTCGCCTACTTCCTCCTCCAGGGCCCCTGGCACGTCGGCACGGCGCTGTTCTGCCTCGTCGCCTTCGCCGCCCTCGCCGAGGACCGCGTCTCGTGGCGCTCGCTCGTCGGCGTCGTCCTGCTCACCGCGGCGATGCTCGGCGACCTGTTCGCCCTCGAGCTCGGGGCGCTGCCCGTGCTCGCCGCCGGCCTCGCCCGCATGGCGCGCCACCGCCGCCTCCGGCCCGGCGCGAGCCAGGTCGGCGCCGCCGTCCTGAGCATCGGTCTCGCCGTGGGGGGACGGGCCGCCGCCGCGGCGGCCGGCGGCTTCCGCCTCGTCAACCGCAACGTCGTGCTCCAGCTCGGCCAGATCGAGACGAACGTCTCCTACCTCGCGAACCGCGTCCCGGCCCTCCTCGGCGTGAAGACCATGCCGATCGGCCCGCGCGCCAACGGCGCCGTCGCCTTCCAGGTGCTGCACGTCGCGGGCCTCGGCCTCGTGCTCGTCGCCGTCCTCGCCGCGCTCTGGCGCCTCGGGCGCGGCGTGCTCGTCGCGCCCCGCGCCGGCGAGGTGCAGCCGGGATCGTTCCTCGACGACTGCCTCGTGGTCGGCGTCCTCCTCGACCTCGTCCTCTTCGTCCTCGGCGCGGGGAGCGACAACCCCGAGTACGCGAAGTACCTCACGCCCGGCGTGGTCTTCGCCACGGTGCTCGCCGGCCGGACGGTGGCGCGCTTCGTCGCGGGCGGCGGCCTCGCCCGCCTCCCGCGTGCCCTCGGCGCCGGGCTCGTGACCGGCGCCGCCCTGCTCGTCGCCGCCTTCGCCGCCGAGTCCATCGCCGACATCGGCCCAGCCGCCGCCCAGCCGGCGGTCGGGCTCGGACGCTTCCTCGCCGCCCACCACCTCACGAGGGGGATCGGCGACTACTGGAGCGCGTCGATCGTCACCGTCGAGACGCACGGCGCGGTCGTCGTGCGGCCCGTCACGACCGGCTTCGACGAACGGCTCCACCGCTACGACCGCCAGTCCGCCGTCGACTGGTACCGCTCGCAGGCCTTCCAGTTCTTCGTCTACAACACGGCGAAGCCGTGGCGCCAGGTCAACGCGACCACCGCCGAGCGCACCTTCGGCGCGCCGGCGGCGACCTACGCGGTCGGCACCTACCGGGTCCTCGTCTGGAGGAAGCCCGTCAGCGTCGGGCTGTACGTGCCGACCTTCTCGAGCCCCCTCCAGTTCTACCTGCGCTAGCCGGGCGGCGCCGGGCGCACCGTCGCGTCGAGCGACCGGGTCCGCCTCGCCGTGGCAGCATCCCGCGATGGCCTTCGCCCCGGCGGCCGCCGAGCGCTCGCCCAGCGGCGCGATGCCGCCCGCGGCGCGAGCCGGCCAGCGCTTCCACCGCTTCGGCCCCCTCGCCGCGGTGGCGGCCGCCGTCGCCTGGGGCCTCGTCGAGCTGCGCGCCGAGACGATCGACGCGGCGTACCTCAACGACAGCTCGGTCCACGAGGAGATGGCGCGCTTCGCCGCCGCCCAGCTCGCGCACGGCCACCTCCCCCTCGAGCGCTGGTACCCCTACCTCGGTCTCGGCTCGCCGCAGTTCCTCCACTACCAGAGCCTCGGTCCGACGCTCATCGGCCTCGTCGGCCTCGCGCTCGGGGTCGACCGCGCCTTCCACTGGTCGGCCTACCTGCTCGTCGCCTGCTGGCCGCTCGCGATCTACTCGTCGGCGCGCCTTTTCGGCCTGGAGCGCTGGCAGGCCGCGGGCGCCTCGGTCGTCGCTCCCTTCGTCGTGAGCGCGACCGGCCTCGGCTACGAGCCGGCGAGCTACCTGTGGATCGGCTACGGCGTGTGGACCCAGCTCTGGGGCATGTGGGCCCTCCCGTTCGCCTGGGCCACGACGCTGCGAGCGCTGCGCGACACCCGCTTCGCGCTCGCGGCGGCCGTCGCCGTCACCATGACCATCGCGGCCCACTTCATGACCGGCTACCTCGCCGTCGCGCCCATCGTGTGCTGGCCCTTCCTCACCCCCTCCCGTCTCCCCGAGCGCCTTCGGCGCGCCCTGCTGCTCCTCGCCGGCTGCGCCGGCGTTGCGGCCTGGGTCGTCTACCCCGTGCTCCACTTCGCGCCGTGGGCCTCGCTCAACGAGTTCCTGCAGCACACCCCGGCAGCCGACTCCTACGGGGCCCGCCGGGTCCTCAACTGGCTGGCGGAGGGCGACCTGTTCGACTTCCGGCGCTGGCCGGTCGTGACGCCGCTCGTCGGCCTCGGGCTCCTCGCGAGCCTGCGGTCCTGGCGCGCCGACGAGCGCGGGCGCGCCCTCGTCGTCGCCTTCGCGCTGAGCCTCGTCCTCTTCTTCGGGCGCCCGACCCTCGGGCCGCTCCTCGTCCTCCTGCCGGGGGCGCGCGACCTCTTCCTGCGCCGCTTCCTCGTCGGCGTGCACCTCGCCGGGATCTACCTCGCCGGCATGGGCGCCGTGGCCCTCGTCGACGCGCTCCGTGCGCTCGCTCGGCGTGCGCCGGCTGCCCTCCGAGACCTCGGGGCGCGCCGAGGCGCGGCGCTCAGGCGGCGCGCCCTGCTCGCCGGGGCGGCCGTGGCCTGCCTCGCGCCGGCCTGGCGCCAGCTCCACGCCTACGAGTCGCTCGACGCCGCCGCGATCCGAGCGCAGGCGGCCGCCGAGCACGCCTCCCAGCGCGAGATCGGCCCGCTCCTCGCGCAGATCCGCGCCCGCGGCGGCGGGCGCACCTACGCCGGGCTGCCGACGAACTGGGGCGCCGACTTCCTCGTCGGCTTCGTCCCGGTGTTCAAGTACCTGGCGAACGAGGACATCGACGAGGTCGGCTACACGCTGCGCACCGCCTCGCTCATGACCGACCCCGAGGCCCACTTCGACGAGCTCGACCCGGCCGACTACCAGCTGTTCGGCGTGCGCTACCTCCTCCTCCCCGCGACGCGCACGCCGCCGGTGCGCGCCGAGCTCCTCGCGCGGCGCGGCCCGTACGCGCTGTGGACGATCCCGTCGATCGGCTACGTCCAGGTCGTCGACACCGTCGGGACGATCACGGCGAGCCGCTACGACCTCGGCGCCGCCACCGCGGCGTTCGTGCGCTCGGCCGGCGCCGCCCTCGACCGCTACCCGACGGTCGCCTTCGACGGGTCGGCGGCGGCCGCACCGACCTCCCCGGCGGGACGGCCCCTCACGGGCCCGCCCGGTGCCGTGCGCCGGGTCGACGCCGACCTGGCCGACGGCGTCGTGCGCGCCGAGGTCGTGGCGCGCCGGACCGCCGTCGTCCTCCTCAAGGCGTCCTACGACCCCGGCTGGCGAGCGACGGTCGACGGGGTGCCCGCTCGGCCCGAGATGGTGGCGCCGGCCCTCGTCGGCGTGCGCGTCGGGCCGGGCCGGCACGCGGTCGTGTTCCGCTACGTCGGCTACGGCGGCTACCCGGTCCTCTTCGGGCTGGCGCTCGCGACCCTCGCCCTCCTCGCCGCCGTGCCCCTCGCCCGGCGGCGCCTCGGCGCTCGGCGCCGCCCCCGGGCGCCTGGACCGCGGTCGCCCCCTCGGGCTGGTGTCCGCGGTGCCGGCAGAGGGTAGGGGTGTGCCGTGGAGGGCAGGTCGTCGCGTCGGGTGGCCGGCAGGGCCGCGTAGTGCGCTGCTTCGCCTCCTGGCAGCTCGCCCGCGACGAGGACCAGCCCTGGCCAGGTGGCGACTGGCACCACTGCCCGGGCGAGGCGGTGCGCGCCCGCATCCTGCCGGTGACGCCCGAGGTCATCGTCGTCCTGCACTTCTGCGCCGCGCACGACGAGCTCTTCGCGCGCGCCGGCGTGCTCCCCGGGCTCATCGCGGGCCCGCTCCACGACTGAGCGTTTTGTCCACCAAGCGCGTGATCCTTACGGATTTTATTAGGATTGTGTTAGCTCAGCTGCCCTAGTGCATGGCCGGCCGGAGGCGGGGGAATGCACCGACCATGGCCGCTGTCCCGACCGCCACCGTCCGAGCCCCCCGAGCCCGCTTCTCCGCCAGCTCCTGGCGCCTGCCGCCCGCCAGCCCCGGGATCCTCGTCGCCGTCGTGGCGAGCGATCCCCTCCTGCGCAGCGGGCTCGCCGAGCGCCTCGACGCCGAGCCGGAGCTGCGCGTCGCGGGCGTCGCAGGCGCAGCCGGGGCCATCGACCGCCTCGTCGAGGCGCACGAGGCCGCCGTCGTCGTCCTCGAGGTCGGCCGGGCCGCCGGGGCGGCACGCGAGGTGCTCGAGCTGCGGGCGCGCCGGCCCCTGGCGCGCGTCGTCGTGCTCCTCGGGCCGGGAGAGGTCGACCTCGACGCCGTCGTGCGCGCCGGCGCCTCCGGCCTCGTGCTGCACAGCGCCTCCGTCGGCGAGCTCGTCACCGCGCTGCGCTGGGCGGCACGCGGCGAGATGTGGGTCTCGCCGCCGCTCCTCGCCCGTCTCGTGCGCGCCGCGCGACACGAGGACGGCGGAGGGCGGCCCCCGGGGAGGCTCGCCCAGCTCACTCGGCGCGAGTTCGAGATGCTCCGGCTGCTCTCGCACGGCTGCGACAACCGGGAGGTCGCTCGCCGCCTCTTCCTGTCTCTCAACACGGTGCGCACCCACGCCCGCAACATCCAGCGCAAGCTCGGGGTGCACTCCAACCTGGCCGCCGTCGCCGTCGCCTTCGCCGAGGGCCTGCGCCCGGTCGAGGCGGCCAACGGCGACCTCGTGCTGCGTCGCACGACCTGAGCGTCGCCGGACCCCGGCAGCAGCGCGGCAGTCGCCCTCCGAGGGTCCGGTATCCTCCCGCCGTGGCCCGCCAGCCGAGCGCGCCGACGGTCGGCGCCCTCGTGGCACCGGACAGCTTCAAGGGGACCTTCAGCGCGATCGAGGTCGCCGAGGCGCTCGCCCGGGGCGTCGAGACGGCCACCGGCGAACCGGCAGACCGCTGCCCGCTCGCGGACGGCGGCGAGGGGACCGGCGACGTCCTCGCCTACCGCCTCGGCGGGCGGCGCGAGCCGGCGGCGGCCCACGATCCGCTCGGTCGCCGCCGACCCAGCTGGTTCACCCTCCTGCCGGACGGCACGGCCGTCGTCGAGGTCGCTGCCGCGAGCGGCCTCGCGCTCGTGGCGCCGAGCGAGCGCGACCCGCTCGCGGCGACGAGCCGCGGCACCGGCGAGCTGGTCGCCGCGGCGGCCAGCGCCGGGGCGGGCACGATCCTCGTGGCGTGCGGCGGCTCGGCGACCGTCGACGGCGGCGCCGGAGCGCTCGAGGGGATCGAGGAGCGCGGCGGGATCGGCCGGGCCCGCCTCGTGTGCCTGTGCGACGTGCGCACGCCGTGGGAGCGCGCGGCCGAGGTGTTCGGCCCGCAGAAGGGCGCCAGCCCCGCCGCGGTCGCCCTCCTCTCCCGCCGCCTCGACGAGCTCGCGGCCCGCCTCCCGCGCGACCCGCGCGGGCGGGCCATGACCGGGGCAGCCGGCGGGATCTCCGGAGCGCTCTGGGCCGCCTACGGCGCGGCCCTCGTGCCGGGCGCCCGCTACGTCATCGAGGCGCTGGACGTGCCGATGCGGCTGCGCCGGGCACGCTTCGCCATCGTCGGCGAGGGCCGCCTCGACGCCACGACGCTCGAGGGCAAGCTGGTCGAGGCGCTCGCCCGGCGGGCGGCCGTCGCCGGCGTCCCCGTCTTCGCCGCCGTCGGCGCGAACGCCCTCGACCCCGACGCCCTCGTCCGGCTCGGGCTGCGCTCGGTCGTCGAGGCGACGACGCTCGAGGCGCTGGAGCGCGCCGGCGCCGAGCTCGCCCGCCTCGGCCTCGAGGCGCCTCGGCGCCCTACAGCTCCTTCACGGCGGCGGTGAGCTCGGTGACGGACTGCTTCGCGTCGCCGAAGAGCATCGCCGTCTGCGGCTCGTAGAAGAGCGGGTTCTCGACGCCCGCGTAGCCGGTGGCCATCGACCGCTTCAGGACGACGACCGACCGGCTCGCGCTGGCGTCGAGGATGGGCATGCCGTAGATCGGGCTGTCCGGCTTGTTCTTCGCATCCGGGTTGACGACGTCGTTCGCCCCGATGACGAGGGTGACGTCGGTGCGCGGGAAGCGCTCGTTCGCCTCGTCGAGCTCGATGAGCTGCTCGTAGGGGGCGCCGGCTTCGGCCAGGAGCACGTTCATGTGCCCGGGCATGCGCCCGGCGACCGGGTGGATCGCGTACTCGACCTCGACGCCACGGTCCTCGAGCAGGCGGGCCAGCTCGACCACTGCGTGCTGTGCCTGGGCGACGGCCATGCCGTAGCCGGGGACGACGACGACCCGGTTGGCGTAGGCGAGCTGGACGGCGACGTCGTCGACGGAGGTGGCGCGCGCGACCCGCTCGCCGGCCTCGCCGGAGGCCGCCTCGAGCGCCACGCCGCCGAAGCCGCCGGCGACGATGGCGCGAATGGAGCGGTTCATCGCCACGGCCATCTCGTTCGTGAGGATCGAGCCCGACGCGCCGACGATCATGCCGGCGACGATGAGCGCGGTGCTGTTCAGCGCGACGCCCGTCGCTGCGGTCGACAGTCCCGTGAAGGCGTTCAGCAGGGAGATGACGACCGGCATGTCGGCGCCGCCGATCGGCAGCACGATCGCGTTGCCGAGGAGCGCCGCCGCGATGAGGAGCCCGAGCATGAGCCAGACGTCGCGCTGACCGGCGAGCACGCTGATGCCGCACCCGAGGGCAGCGAGGAACAGCAGGGCGTTCAGCGCCTCCTGCGGCCGGCCGAGGGTGATGGGCCGTCCCGGCAGGAGCCCCTGGAGCTTGCCGAACGCGATGTTCGAGCCCCAGAAGGAGATCGACCCGATGAGCGCGGCGAGCAGGCTGAAGCAGGCGACGTAGAGCGGGTCGCCGGCGTAGCCGCCGGACTTCCGGAACTCGACGAGCGAGATGAGGGCGACCGCCCCGCCGCCGACCCCGTTGAACAGCGCCACCATCTGGGGCATTGCCGTCATCTTCACGAGGCGGGCCGCCGGGGCGCCGACGAGGGCGCCGAGGACGATGCCGAGGGCGATCAACCACCACGAGCCGAGGTGCGGCACGAGCAAGGTGGCGACGAGCGCGATCGCCATGCCGAGGGCCGCGACCCGGTTGCCGAGCACGGCCGAGCGTGGGGCGCGCAGCCCCATCAGTCCGAAGATGAGCAGGGCGAAGGCGACGAGGTAGAGGAGCGAGACGTAGCCCGGCTCGTCGAAGAACGCCGACGCGAGCGTCACCGATCGCCCTCCTCCTCGGACCGGCGCGCCGAGCGGGACTTGAACATCTCGAGCATGCGGTCGGTGACAAGGAAGCCGCCGACGACGTTGATCGTGCCGAAGGCCAGGGCGACGACGAGGAGCACCTTGTTGAGCACGCCCGCGGCCCCGAGACCGAGCACGAGGATCGCTCCCATCATGACGATCCCGTGGATGGCGTTCGTGCCCGACATGAGCGGGGTGTGCAGCGAGCGCGGCACCTTGGAGATGACGAGGTAGCCGACGAAGCCGGCGAGCACGAGGATGGCGAGGTTCGTGAGGAACATCAGGAGTCCTCCCTCCGGCCGGGCCCACCCGCCACGCAGGCCTTCGCGACGATGTCGTCCGAGAAGTCCGGGGCGAAGGCGCCGCCCTCGCCGACGAGCAGCTCGAGCAGCGCGACGACGTTGCGCGCGTACAGCTGCGAGGCGTGCTCGGGGAGGCTGGCCGGGAGGTTGAGCGGGGCGGCGATCGTCACGCCGTCGCGCACGACGGTCTCGCCGGGCACGCTGAGCTCGCAGTTGCCGCCGGTCTCGCCGGCGAGGTCCACGACGACCGAGCCCGGCCGCATCCCCCTGCAGGCATCCGCCGTGACGAGCTTCGGCGCGGGCCGGCCCGGTACGAGCGCCGTCGTGATGACGACGTCGAAGCGCTTGATCGCCTCGCCGAGCGCCTGCTGCTGCGCGGCGCGCTCCTCCTCGGTGAGCTGGCGGGCGTAGCCGCCCTCGCCGGCGGCCTCGATGCCGAGGTCGAGCCACCCCGCCCCGAGCGAGCGGACCTGCTCTGCCACCTCCGGACGCACGTCGTAGCCGGTGGTCTGGGCGCCGAGCCGGCGCGCCGTCGCGAGCGCCTGCAGCCCGGCGACGCCCGCCCCGAGCACGAGCACCCTCGCCGGCGGGACGGTCCCCGCGGCGGTGACGAGCATCGGGAAGAAGCGCGGCAGCAGCTCGGCACCGATGAGCGCGGCGCGGTAGCCGGCGACGCTCGCCTGGGAGCTGAGCGCGTCCATCGACTGGGCCCTGCTCGTGCGCGGGATCGCCTCCATCGCGAAGGCGACGGCGCCCGCGGCCTCGATGGCTGCGAGGAGCTCGGGCGAGGTGAGCGGCGCGAGGAAGCCGACGAGGGCCGCGCCGCGCCGGAGCGACCGGACCTCCTCGAGCGTCGGCGGCCCGACGACCGCGACGAGGTCCGCCGCCCACGCCTCGGCACCGGAGACGACGGAGGCTCCCGCCCCCACGTAGGCGTCGTCGGGAAAGGAGGCGCCGAGCCCGGCGCCAGACTCGACGACCACCTCGTTGCCCCGGCCGACGAGGCGGCGTACGGAGTCGGGCACGAGCGCGACCCGCCGCTCGCCCGCGCCCCGCTCCCGGGGAACTCCGATCCGCATCGAGGCCTCCCTCCCTGCCGCCGACAGCCTATGGAGCGCGGCCGGGCGAGGGGGGGAATGGCGCACGGAGGTGACGAAGTACCGGGCCGAAGGTCCCAGCGAACACCGCCGCGCCCGGGAGCTCGCCGTTGAGCGGTGAGCGGGCGGCGCTGCGGCGCGCGCTCGACTTCACGGACGCCCGGCCGCTCGCCGCTCGCGAACGGGGAGGCGACGCTGCTGACGACGGGGACGCTGCGGCGTGCACCTCGCCGACCCGGCCCGCTGCCCGATGGCGAGATCAGCCTCAGCGCTCGGCGCGAGCGTGCTCCTCCGGCTTCGCGACGACGACGCGCACCCCGAGCCTCGACAGCGCCTCGACGTCGGACGAGGCGGTGCGGGAATCCACGATGACGTGGTCGAAGCTGGCGAGGCTCTCGAGCCGGTGGAGCGCCCGCCGCCCGAACTTCGTGTGGTCGACAAGCAGGACCTTCACCTTCGCGGCAGCCATGAGCGCCCGCTTCACCTGCACCGTCTCGTGCGACTGGTGGTAGCAGGCCCCATCGACGATCGCCGTCGTCGAGAGGAAGGCGATGTCCGCTCGCAGTGGCCGAATGGCCTCGACCGCCTGGATTCCCAAGAAGGCATCGTAGGCCGGGTAGTACACACCACCAATCGCCATGAGGTCGATTCCTGCCTCGCCGGCGAGCGCGTTGATGATCGCGAGGAAGTTCGTGACGACCGTGAGGGGGCCGACCGACGGCAGCAGGCGCGCCAGGTGGAGGACCGTCGTACTGTCGTCCAGCATGAGCACCTGCGCATCGCCGACGAGGGGCAGCGCCGATCGGGCGAGCTCCTGCTTCGCCTCGGTCTCCGCCTGAAGCCGGTAGCGGACATCGCCGTGGTAGAGGGCCGAGGGCCGGCTCGTCGCCCCACCGCGGATCTTCCTGAGCCAACCCTGCCGCTGCAGCTCGTCGAGGTCGCGGTGCACGGTCATCGTCGAGATGTTGAACTCGCGCGCGAGCTCCTCTAGGCGCACGAACCCTTCGGCGAGGACGCGCTCGCGGATCGCTTCCTGCCTGCGCCGCGACCCCCTGGAACGCCGGCCACCGTCCCTGCCGTCGACTGCCGACGTCTGCATCGGGTCGTCCACTCCACTCCTGGGCCCAGCGATCGCCACTGAGCCTACCTGCGACGACCTCGCTGATGTGAGGAAGCAGCGCCCAATCGGAGCCAGCCTGCTCAATCCCACGTTTTACAGAGCCTATCACACTTAGTTATGTGATATTCACATCAAAAGTTGACGTTACGCGGGAGTTGTGCCACACTCACAGCGTGAGTAGGCGGTCCCGGTGCACGGCAGCGCACCAGCAGATTCGGCTCGCGCTCTTCGACGTCGGTGGCCCCATCTACGACGACGAGTACTTCTTCCAGGCCGTGCACCGCGCCGCCTGCGAGATCAGCGGTCAGGACATCCCGGAGGAAGCACTGCGTGAGGTCTACGACGAGGTCCGCCAGCGCCAGGCTGGCGGACTGCGCTCCGCGATCGCCGAGCGCTTCGCCCCCGGGCGCCGAGCCGACCTCGTAGCGCTGTCGGAACGCTACTGGACCTACCCGGCAGACGCCCTCTTCGACGACGTGATCCCGACGGTGAAGCTCCTCAGCTCGAACTACGAGCTCGGGCTGGCGGCCAATCAGCCGGCGTCGACCCTCGATGCCCTCCGTCGCGACGGTCTCCTCGAGTACTTCCGCGTTCAGGCCCTCTCGTGCCAGGTCGGGATCGAGAAGCCCGACGCGGGGCTCTTCCGCTATGCCCTCGAGCAGGCAGGGGTCGAGGCACAAGAGGCGGTGCACATTGGGAACCGCCTCGACAATGACATCCGCCCCGCGGCCGCGCTCGGTCTCCGGACCGTCTGGGTGCTGCGCGGCGAAGCCCCGCCAGCGCCGACGCCGCAGCAGCTCGCCGAGCCGGACGCCACCGTCACTTCGCTCACCGAGTTGCCGGCGGTGCTTGAGCGCCTGCCACGTGGGTGGCGGGAGGAAGTGGCCTTGCAGTCGCCGGAGCGCTGAGGCAGCGCAGCGCTCGGGCGACGAAGCGCGCAGGAGACATCGATCGAGCAGTTGAGAACAGGGGGAGGAGAGATGCGACACCGATACCTCGTGGCCATGCTCGCCGCGCTCATTGGTGCAGGCCTCGCGGGGCTCACCTCGGGCGCGGCCGGAGCGAGCACGGTGAAGAAGTCGGGTGGCGGGAAGCTGACCGTTGCCCTGAGCGAGCCACCGATCTCGCTCAACGCGTTCGGTCCGAACGACGCTGATCCCGACACGTTCGAGATCAACAAGCAGGTCTTCAATGCGCTCGTCGATCCCGGGAAGAAGCCAGGGACCTACGTCCCCGACCTCGCGACGCGGTGGGTACGCCAGGGACCGAACACGTGGCGCTTCACGCTCAACACGAAGATCCGTTTCGCGAACGGCAAGCACGTGAGCGCGCAGGACGTCGTCGCGGACCTGGACACCCTAACCAAGAGCGGAACGGCACTCTCGGCGCTGTGGACATCCTTTGCCTCCGCATCCGCCGCTGGACCACGGGTCGTCGTCATCCGGACGACCCAACCGATGGGCACAATGCTCGACGCGCTGTCCCTGCTGCCCATCGTTCCTGCGGCAGACGTCAAGAACACGAGCTACTGGAACAAGCCGTTCGGAACGGGGCCATTCGAGGTGACGAACTTCGTTCCCGACCAGTCGGTGACCCTCAAGCCGAATCCCCGCTACGCAGGGCGACGTCCGGCAATCACCAGCCTCGACTTCGTCTCGATCACGAATCCCGCTGACCTCACGAGCTACGTGAAGTCCGGGCAGGTGGACGTCGTCCTCCAGGCGCCTCCGAGCCAGGCGTCCCAGCTCTCGGGCCACGGCATCAAAGTGGCGATCGTCCCCTCGTACTCCTACGACTTCGTGTGGTTCAACTGCAGCAAACCGCCGTTCAGCAACCAGCTCGTCCGCCAGGCGATGCTCTACGCGCTGCCGCTGCGGCAGATCATCAGGTCTATCTGGGGAAAGTACGGGACGATCGGCACCGCACCGATTCCGTCAACGATCTTCGGCTACTCGAGGCAGACGCCGTATCCCTACGATCCAGCCAAGGCCAAGCAGCTGCTCGCGCGGGCTGGCTACCCAAACGGCTTCTCGACTTCGCTTATGTGGGAATCGGGGATGGCACCAAACCTCGACACCATGGCCGCGGCCTTCACCTCCGCGTGGTCGCAGATCGGCGTGCACGTCCAGCTCCAGCCGCTTCCCCCCGCGACGTGGCTGTCCAACCTGGATAGCCTCAATTTCTCGATGGACCTGCAGTCGAACACGGACGTCACGGGCGACGCGGACTACACGCTCGGGCGCCTCTACACCGCGACCGCTGATCGGTTCGGGTTCAAGAACGCCTACCTCACCTCGCTGCTTGAGGATGCTCGCAGCTCCGTAAACCCAGCGCTGCGGAAGAAGCTGTACGCGCGAGCGATCTCCTTCATCTGGAAAGAAGCGCTCGGCGTCTTCCCAGTGCAGACGAACAGCATCTTCGTCTGGCGTGACACCGTGCGCGGCGTGACGTTCCCGCCGAGCGGCATCGTGTCGTTCGCGAGCGCCAGCGTACAGAAGTAGTGACAGGGGGGAGCCACGCGCAGGACACCGCGTGGCTCCCCCGCCACCGGCGAGGAGGTAGCGTGGAGCCACAGAGGGCGCGATCCCCTGAGCCAGCAGGCGCGGTACGGTCTCACCGCCGACCGAGCTCTCCAAGCAGGTAGGACCGGTGGTCTTCTCCCCTGCGAACATCGGCGCTCCTCACGCGGTTGGCGACATCGATAGCGTGGATCGCCCAATGCCAGAGCGCGCGCAGTCGAAGGCCGAGGATGGAGCTCTGCTGCGCATCGATGGCCTGAGCGTGTCGGTGTCACAGCAGCCTGGCATGCTCGTCCTCGACGACGTCTCGTTCACGATCGGGCGCGGCGAGTCCGTCGCGCTCGTCGGAGAGTCCGGTTCTGGCAAGAGCACCGTGGCGCTCGCCGTACTCGATCTCCTCCCGGCACCACTCGCGCTCAGCTCTGGCACGATCACGTTCGCGGGCGCGCCCATCGTTCGCCCCGGCCACGCGATCCCCCAAGGGGTACGGGGGAAGCGAATCGGGATCGTCTTCCAGGATCCGCTCGACGCGCTCAACCCCACCATGCGCGTCGGCGAGCAAGTGGCCGAGACGCTCACCGAAGGTGCCGGCATGTCGAGCAGGCAGGCTCGTGCGCGCACCGTTGAACTCCTGGCCGAGGTCGGCATTCCTCAGCCGCGCGACAAGCTCCGGGTGTACCCCCACGAGCTCTCGGGGGGCCAGCGCCAGCGCGTCATGATCGCGATCGCGCTCGCCCTCGAGCCAGATCTCCTCATCGCCGACGAGCCGACGACGGCGCTCGACGTCACGATCCAGCGCCAGGTCATCGATCTCCTCCTACGACTACGGGAGGCGCGGCAGATGGCGATGCTGTTCATCTCCCACGACCTACCTCTCGTGGCCGAGGTGGCGAGCCGAGTCGTGGTCCTGTACGGGGGCCGAGTCATGGAGTCCGGATCGGTCCGCGACGTCTACGAGCACCCTGCAAGCCCGTACACGACCGGGCTCATCGCCGCGTCCACCAGTTTCGACGAGGCGCACCTCGTCGTCGGACGGCCGATTCGCGGATCGGCGCCCAGCCCAGCCGAGGTGATACCGGGGTGTCGCTTCCACCCGCGCTGCGAGCGCGCCGAGGAGGTCTGCGTGCTCGAGCGACCCATGCCGCGGCTGCTCCCTGCGTCACGGTTCGGCGAGCGGCACGAAGCGGCTTGCCACTTCGCCGGGATGCCGGACCGCAAGGAGGCGCATGGCGCCTGAGGCGATCGCGAGCGACAACGTGCTTGAGGCGCACAACGTCCATGTGGTCGTGCGCGACCGGAGTCAGCGGTCCTTCCTGCGTCCGCGCGAGGTCGAGATCCTTGCCGGCGTGTCGCTCAACCTTGGCCGCGGCGAGACGCTTGGCCTCCTCGGCGAGTCCGGGTGCGGCAAGACCACGCTTGCGCGATCGCTCTGCGGCCTCATGCCAATCCAATCCGGCAGCATCACCTTCACGAGCAGCCTCGGCCGTGGCTCACAGCGTCCACCGGTCCTCGCGGTGCAGATGGTGTTCCAGGACCCCTTCGGCTCGCTCAATCCGCGTCGCAGAATCCGGGAGATCATCGCCGAAGGCTGGGAGATCAACCCGCGACTCGTTCCGAGGCATTCCTGGGAGGACAGGCTCCATTCACTCATGCGCGACGTCGGCCTCCCGGCTGAGCACCTCCACCGGTTCCCCGCAGCGCTGTCCGGAGGCGAGAGGCAGCGAGTCGCGATCGCTCGTGCGCTCGCCGTCGACCCGGAGGTCGTGATCTGCGACGAGGCCGTCTCAGCGCTCGACGCGTCGGTCAAAGCGCAGATCATCGAGCTGCTCGCGGAGGTCCAGGCGCGGACCGGTGTCGCTTACATCTTCATCTCGCACGACACGTCCTCGGTGCGACGGCTCTCAGACCGCGTCGCCGTCATGTACCTCGGGAAGATCGTCGAGTCTGGCCCGTCGAGCAGCGTATTCTCGTCGCCCGCTCACCCCTACACGATGGCACTGCTCGCTGCGATTCCGCGGCTTCGCCCGTGGCGCTCGCGGGCGGAGCAGCGTCGCCTCGTCGCCGGCGAGGTCCCCTCCTTCGCCAACCCGCCATCCGGCTGCCGCTACCGCACTCGCTGCTGGATGGCAAAGGAGATCTGCGCGCAGTTCGAGCCACCGGAAGTCGAGGTAGGAGATGGTCACGTCGCCGCCTGCCACTTCGCGACCGCCCAGCAGCCCGTTCCGGCGAACGGGGACACGGTGGCCCTGTGATCGCCTACGTCCTCCGACGCATCGTCTTCAGCGTGATCGTCATTCTCGTCGCCGTCTCGACGATCTTCATTGTCGTCCGGTCGCTGCCCGGGAACCCAGCGCAGCTGCTACTCGGGCCCGACGCGACGCCTGCCGCGATCGCCAGGCTCGCGAGGCAGATGGGGCTCGACCGAGGGATCTTCGTCCAGTACGGCTACTTCCTGCGCGACGTCCTCCACCTCGACTTCGGGAACTCCAGTCAGTTCGGTCAGCCGGCGCTATCCATCGTCATGGCGCGCGTGCCAGCGAGCCTGGAGCTGGCCGGCGTCTCAATGACGATGGTCCTCATCGTCGCCTTCGTTCTGGGCCCACTCCTCGCATGGCGCCCTGACTCAAGGCTTGATCAGCTGGTGAGTGGTGCGCTCATGTTCATCCAGGGCCTGCCGGGTTTCTGGGTCGGGGTCATCCTCCTGCTCGTCCTGGTCGACAACCTCCGGCTCCTTCCACCTGGCGGCAGGTCGAACTGGGAGAGCTTCATCATGCCGGCGATAACGTTGGGATTCCCGTTTGCCTGCGTCCTTGCGCGTCTCACGCGAGATGGCTTCGTCGACGTGCTCCAGAGCGGCTACGTGCGCACAGCACGCGCGAAGGGCTTGTCGGAATGGCGGGTCCTCCGAAAGCACTGCCTGCGCAACATGCTCATCCCGATCGTGACGGTGGGAGGCGTTCAGCTCGGCATGCTCTTCTCGGGAGCGGCGATCGTCGAGACGATCTTCAACTGGCCGGGCATCGGCCAGTCACTCCTCAACGGGATCCTCAACGACGACTATGCGATTGTCGAGGCGGACATCTTCGTCTTCGCGGTCGGCTTCGTCGCCGTGAACTTCATCGTCGACGTACTGTACGCCTACATCGACCCCCGGATACGGCTCGGGAGGAGCTGATGGCAGTTCCCGCGTCAGTCGTCATCACGTCGGATGAAACGCCTGTGCCGGTGCGGCCCCGCCGCTCGCGCGTCGCCAGCAGGCATCGGGCGCGATTCTGGGTCTGCTCGGCGATCGTCCTCGCGTACGTCCTGGCTGCGATCTTCGGCCCGATGCTCACTCACTTCAACGCATCACTCAACAACGTCACCGAGAGCCTCGTTCCGCCTCTCGGCCACAAGGGCCAGTCAGGCTTCCAGCTGCTCGGAACCGACTGGCTTGGAAGGGACATGTTCGAGGAGATGCTGCAGGGAGCACGCACCTCGATCCTCATCGGTGCGACCACTGTCGGCATCGCCGCCGTCGTTGGCACCCTCGTCGGGATCGTCGCCGGAGTACGTGGTGGCGTGATCGACGGCATCTTGATGCGGCTCGCCGACGTTCAGCTGGCATTCCCCTCAATCGTTATGGCGATGCTCATTGTCGGCGTGCTCGGCGTCTCGATCCTCAACGTCGTGCTGTCCCTCTCGCTCGCGAGCTGGGTCGTCTTCGCGCGCGTCGCAAGGGCGGAGGCGGTCCGCGTCCGGGCACTCCCCTTCGTCGACGCGAGTCGCCTCCTCGGCGGCGGCACGATCCACATCATGCGCTCGGCCGTGCTCCCCGCCTGCGTTGCCCCGGTAGGGGTCTACATGACGGTCCAGTTCGCCTTCGTCGTCGTCTCCGAAGCGGCCCTGAGCTTCCTCGGCGTCGGCGTCCCCCTCTCCGACGCGAGCTGGGGGACGACCATCGCGGGCGGTGAGCAGTACCTTGCGACTGCCTGGTGGATCGCGACGTTTCCCGGCCTCGCTCTCGCGATCCTCGTCACCTGCATCAGCATCATCGGCGCGGAGCTCCGCCGAGAGATCGGCCGCGAATCGCCGACGCAGACGGTTCGATGACCTTCGAGGTGGAGGGCGTGAAAATGAGAGCTCGGTGGGCGTACGACAACGTCAAGCTCGAGAGGTTCAACCCACTCGGGAGGATCCTGTCGTTCGATGACTTCGACGAGGGCGTCAACGGCTGGGCAGAGCTGCTCGGCAACTACGACGGTACGAGCAATCTCGACACCGTAGCTCGCCACATGCGCGACTTCAGGCCACCGCAGCTCAGTACCTGCACCTTCTTCGACATCGGCACCCACGGCCCGATGAGCGGTAGCTACGCACTGAAGCTCGCGACCCGGCCCGTCGCGGGCCACACGGCGACAGCCATCAAGCGTCTCACAATGGTGCAGCGCGGCCGCGTGCAATTCGAGACCTACTTCACCTATTCAGCCGAGGCAGCGGTACCCGGCAGCCGTGCAGGCGACGACGGCTGGGACGCAAACGCCCACCCCTCAGAGCGCGAGTTCGGCTGCTTCACCCTCGGGAGCGACCTCGCGGACACCGACGGCGTCCGATACCACTGCGTCATGCGCTACATGAACACGGACCTCGATGGCAACCTCGAGCAGCGATGGCGCTATCCAGTCGTCGTCGAGCCGACACCAAAGGAGATCCTGGAAAGCGGTGACGAGCTCGATCCACTCGCCGACTTCACCGCACCGAACCCGCACGACTGGCGAGCGCTCGACGCTGCACCCCAGCCGCTGTGCTACAACGAGCTGCCTACGAAGGTGAACTGGCACTACCTTCGGTGGACTATCGATACCGGGCGGCGCGCGAACGTCGAACTCCAGCTGAACGACCGAGTCTACGATCTACACCACGTCCCCGTACCTTCGTATGTTCAGCGCTACGAGGCGCTCGACGGCCTGCTGAACCTCTATGTGACCGTGCGGACACACACGGCAACACGTAACTTCCTCTGGCTCGACGCTGCCGTCATCTCGGTCGACTGGTAGGGGGGCGCAGTGCGGTACTCGTACACGGCGGTCATCGAGCGCGGCGCGATAGTTCGGGGCGAGCTCGCCACCGAACCCTTCGAGGTCGGGTGGGCGGACGAGGCTCGCTGGTTCGTCAAGGTTCGCAATCTCGACGACTCGACGCTTGAGATGCGGACGGAGGTGTCGCCGGACGGCCTCGTCTGGGCGCCGCACGAGCAGCCCGGCACCACCGTGACCCGAGCAGGGATGGCGACCTGGCCGGTGCGGGAGTTCGGTCAGTGGCTGCGGCTCCGGCTCGTCTGCGAGCAGGAAGCTGCACCTGAGGTGATGGTGTACCTCGTGTTGAAGGGCTAGGTGCCGATGCCGTGGGCGCGTCGGGCGTACGTCGCGAGCTCGGATTCGATCCATCCTCGCCGCGCCAGCTCGTCGATGAACCGCCGGTAGTTCGAGGCGAGCGCCTCGTTCTCTTCGGGAAGCGGGTCGATCGTCGAAACCTCTCGCACCATGGCAGCAGTCGCCGCGGGGACATCGTCGAAGACGGTTCCGGCGGCCGCGAGGACGCATGCACCGAACGACGTGTCCGGGTGCGCGACCCTCGCAAGCGGCGCGCCGAGCGTGGTTGCCCGGATGGCCGACCAGAGCTCGCTGCGGCTACCCCCTCCGGCGCTCAGAATCGGGGCGACGACCTGCATGCCGAGGTGCCGAAGGTGGTCGTAGGCGAGCCGTTCGACGAACGCGACGCCCTCAAGCGAGCTGCGGAACGACTCGACCTCGTCAGAAGGAGAGCCGAGATCGAAGGCCCTGGCCTGCGGCGCGACGAAGGGGAAACGCTCCCCGGCGCGCAGCAGCGGGTAGCGCACAACGCTTGCCGGCCCGCGCCGCGCTGCAGCCCGCTCGAGGTCCGGAAAGCGGTCCTGCGCGAAAACCGAGAGCGCCTCGCCCCCAGTGTTCGAGGCACCACCAGGCAGCCACCATCCGCTCGGGTGTCGGTGCGAGTAGACCGCTCCGGTGGGATCGGGGTACAGGGCGCCCTGAACGCCCTTCACGACAAGTGTTGTACCCAGCACCGTCACGAACTGGCCTACGTGGCTGGTCCCGCACGCGACCTGCGCGGCACAGCCGTCGGTCATCCCGAGGACTACCTCCGTGCCCAGTGGCAGGCCTGTCTCAAGCGCCGACGACACGCACACGGTGCCGACGACCGACGTCGGCGCCTCGACGTCCGGGAGAACCTCCCGCGCGACGCCCAGTGCGTCGAGCGCCTCCCCGGCCCACTCGCCCCGAAGCGGGTCGTACCCGGTCTTCAGCGAGTTGCTCCAGTCGCTCGGAGTCGGTCTGCCTACGAGCTTCCACACGAGGAAGTCGGCAGCATGGGCAACTCGTAGCGCGCCTGAGATGAGGCCACTTCGCGCCATCCAACCCACCTTCGCCAGGCTGAAGGTTGGAGTGATCGTGAGCCCGAGCGCACGCCACCTCGCGGCACCAGCTTCCTGGGCGATCCTCGCCTCCGTCGTTGCGCGGCGGTCGTCGTACATGAGAGCAGGACCCTCCGGTTCACCGTCTGGCCCAACGAGTACAACCGTCCCCGAGGTCGCCGCGACCGAGATCGCGCGGATTCGCGAGCGCGCTGCGCCGAGGGCGTCGGTCGCCGCGCGGATCGTCGCGCGAGCAGCCGGCCACCACGAGCTCGGGTCCTGCTCCGAGGTGCCAGAAGCCGATCGGACCGGAGCCGGGATCGGCGACTCGGCGCTCGCCATGACCTCGCCCATGACGGTCGAGCACGCCACACGCACGGCGGCCGTGGCCAGGTCGACGCCGACGACGATGGACCCGCTCGCATCGGCGAGCGGGCCGGAGTGTGCACGCGTCACCCTGTCTGCTGCTCCCGCTCTCCAGAGGGCCCCGGCCACGCAGTGATCCGGCCCGTTGGCCACGAGCGAGCGATCTGCAAGCTCGTCTGAACCGCCACTAACCATTGTATCCTGCGATATTCTCACGAAGAGACGTTAAGATTTGCATAGAAACTCCCAAAGGAACAGTTCGATCGTGACAATCCTCAGCGTCGACGCGGGCACGTCGGTCGCGAAGTGCGTCGCCTACGACGACGCCGGCGCGGAGCTGGCGGTGGAGCGCGTCCCGACCACCGCTGAGAAAGGCCCCGGTGGCCGCGTCGAACAGGACATGGAGGGCGTGTGGGGTTCCGTCGCGACAGCGATGCGCAGGGCGCGCGAGGCGGCCGGTGGCAGGGTGGCTCTCGTGACGGTGACGGGGCAGGGAGACGGGGCCTGGCTCGTGGATCTCGGGGGACGCCCAACGGGCCCTGCGCTGCTGTGGAGCGATGGGCGCGCCAACGAGATCGTCGAACGCTGGCGCCAGGACGGTGCGCTCGCGCGAGCCTTCAGGACGACGGGCTGTGCCACCTTCCCCGGGCTTCCGCACGCGCTGCTCGCATGGCTCGCCGCCCACGAGCCCCAGCGCGTCGAGGCCTCGGCCTTCGTCCTCAGCTGCGATGGCTGGCTCTTCCACCGGTTGACTGGCGAGATCGCCTCCGACCTCTCCGACGCCTCGAACCCCTTCCTGGACGCGACCACGCGCACCTACGCGCTCGACCTGCTCGAGGAGCTCGGACTGGGCTGGATCGAGCGCCTCTTGCCACCGCTCGTCGACGACGAGCACCGTCTGTCAGCCCTCACTCCCTCCGCCGCGGCCGATCTCGGTCTCCCGGCGGGAATACCCGTCGTGCTCGCCCCCTATGACGTCGTGTCGAGCGGACTCGGCGCCGGCATGTCGATGGGGAACGTCGCGGCGGCGATCCTCGGCACGACGTTGTGCGTAAGTGCGATTGTCGAGGTCCCAGCCCTCGACGGCCCTCCCGTCGGCCTGCACCTGAGCGGCGGGGTCGGCGAACGCTGGACACGCGCACTGCCGACCCTGTCGGGCGTCGAGGTGCTCGAATGGTTGGCCGGCCTGGTCGGCCGACCGGATGCACCTGCCATCACCGAACTCGCCGCTGCCTCGCCGCCTGGCGCGCGCGAGCTGGCCTTCCTTCCGCACCTCGCTGCTGGCGGCGAGCGGGCGCCCTTCGTCGATCCCGGCGCGTGCGGCGTCCTGGCCGGCCTCCGCCTTGAGCACGAGGCCGCCGACATCGCGCGCGCCGTCCTCGAAGGGCTGACGGCTACCGTGGCCGACTGCGTCGACCTGCTGCCTGCGCGACCCGACGGCCTCGTCCTCGCTGGTGGCGGCTCACGTAGCGACCTGTGGTGCCAGCTCCTCGCCGACCTAACCGGAGTCGTCGTCCGGCGCACCTCCTCCGCTGAGCCCGGCGCGTTCGGTGCCCTCCTTGTGGCGCTCACCGCGAGAGGCGACTTCCGCACCACGGCCGAGGCAGCCGCTGCGCTGATCCGCTTCGACGCGCGCTTCGAGCCAGGGGCAGACCGATCGCCGTACGAAGCCCTGCGCGCGCGCCAGCACGCCCTGCGCGCCTCGGCGCAGGAGGCCGGCTGGTGGCGACAACCTCGCGGCTGGGTTGCACCGCGCTCGTGATGCGAGCTGCGATCCAAGTGGACCGACCGAGAGGAGGCGCCCTGAAGCGGATCCTGGTAGCTGGCGATCACTTCATGCGCCCAGAGCTCATTGAGGACGCGCTGCGCGCGTTGGTGACCGAGCCCGTCGAGTTCAGCACGCTCCTGCTGCCCTGGCCGCACGAGCCGTTCAGGTCCATCGGCGAGGTGAATGAAGCGTCCGGATCAGAGGACGACCTCATCGCCGCGCTGGAAGGTATCGAGATCTGCGTCACGCAGATGGCACCGTTCACCGAGCGCGTCCTCGGGGCGTCGCGCTCGCTCCGGTTCGTCGCGGTCGCTCGAGGCGGGCCGGTCAACGTAAACGTGCCTGCCGCAACGAGGTTGGGGATCGCGATCGCGAGCGCGCCGGGGCGAAACGCGCAAGCCGTGGCCGAATACACCATCGCGCTGATGCTCGCGACGATGCGCCGAATTCCGGCCGTGCACGCAGATCTCCAGCAGGGCGTGTGGCGCGGCGGCGACTACGCGTACGAACGCGCCGGGACGGAGCTCGCGGGCACGACGGTTGGGCTCATCGGGTTCGGCGCTGTCGGGAGCGCCGTCGCACATCTGCTCGCAGCGTTCGGCTCGCAGATCCTCGTCTTCGATCCCTACGTCGACCGATCGTGCTTCACACACGCCTCCGCGGTCGCCGTCGGCCTGGCAGAGCTGCTTGAGCGCTCGCGCGTGGTCTCCCTCCATGCCCGGCTGTCCGAGGAGACCCAGCACATCATCGGCGCGGCACAGCTCGCCACGATGGCCCGAGGCTCGTACCTCATCAACACCGCGCGCGGCGCACTCGTCGACACGGACGCCCTCTGTGCAGCACTCGAGTCTGGGCACCTTGCTGGTGCAGCGCTCGACGTCTTCGACCCCGAGCCTCCTCCACCAGGATCACCGATACTTCGCGCGCCAAACCTGGTTCTCAGCCCGCACCTGTCAGGCGCGAGCAAGCAGACGGCGGAGCGCGCTGCTGCGATCGTCGCGCACGACGTCGCTCGCTACCTCGCCGGCGCGCAGCCGTACAATCTCGTCAACCCCGAGGTGTTCGCGGGACCCGCTGCCGCGGCGCCACGGCGCGCGCCAGACCGCAACCGACCCGCACACGGTTGCAACGGCCGGTAATGAGCCCATCGGCCGCGCCCGCCCCGTGAGGCTCGTCTTCTCTCCTCCACACCCGACAGTAGCCAAGGCTTGAGCCAGGCCCGCGGCACTCCATGACGTTGCGATGCGTCGGGCCTATAGCGCTGCCCACGCCCAGGCTCCATTCCAAGCCATCGAGGCTCCGTACAAGCTCGCCAGCGGCCGCCGACGTGGAAGCGATCGGCTGCTGTCCTGCTTCGCGGTACGACGCTCGCGATTCACCGCGCTGCGACATCGCCGCTCGACTCGGCAACGCGAGTTGAACGGGTCACCGCTGGGCGGTCGAGGCCTCGCCCCCGGCGTCGTTGGGCGCTGCGAGGCTCGTCCCAGGGGCCGGCGGGCCCCGGAACGGACCGAGCACGGCGCGGCAGAACTCGCGGGACGCGTCCGGCGGGTAGACGTTGAAGGCGAGCTCGGTGACGCCCGGAACCTGCGCGAGCGCTGCCACCTTGTCCCGGCAGGCGACCGCGGTCCCGGCGATCGTCAGCTCGAAGAACAGGGACTCCCCGGCGACATCCAGGACCTCCCGGCCGAGCCGCCGCTCGTCCTCCTGGCTCGCCGCGAGCTCGGCGATCCTCGCACGGACGTTCGCGTCGAGCTCCCTGGCCCCCTCGTGCCACGCCGGGGAGCGGGCGAGCACGGCCGCGGCCAGGGAACGGCCGACTTCGGGCAGCACGGCCTCGAGTGCCGCTTCGTCGGTCGGGCCGCAGCCCCCGTGCAGCCAGCCGCAGACCTCGAGCGAGCTCGGGTCCCTCCCGGCCTTCGACGCGGCGTCGCGGACGAGGTCCGCTGCGCTTCGCAGCGCCTCGACGCGAGCTGCCATCGGGACGATGGCACCGTCCGCGAGCCGACCCGCGAGCTCGCAGGTGCGGGGGCCCTCCACCGAGAGCAGGATCGGCACGTGCCGGCGAGGCGGGTCCGGCAGCCGGAAGCGGCGACCGCCGAACTCGACCGGCTCGCCGTCGAGGAGCGCTCGCAGCGTGACGACGCGGCGCTCGAGCTCGGCGAGCGGCGTCGGACGCAGCCCGAGGAACTTGAGCGCGCTGTCGCCCCGGCCGAGGCCGAGGACGACCCGGCCGCCCGACAGGTTGCTGATCGTGGCGATCGCGTTGGCGAGGACGGCGAGGTGCCTCGTCTCGGTGTTCGCGACGGCGACGCCTACCGTGCGCGCCGGGTCCTCGCTGGCCACGAAGGCCATGCTCGCGATCGCCTCGATGCACCGGCCCGAGTCGTAGACCCAGACCCGGTCGAGCGCCTCGGCTCGCGCGACGTCGGCGAGCTCGCGCAGCATCGCGGCGGATCGGGCACGCACGCCCAGGCTCAAGCGCATGGCGGCGCGGCGTCGCGCGGGCAGCCGAAGAGCAGGCGGGCGTTCTCGGAACCGATCAGCGCGCGCTCGCTCGAGGAGAGGTCCAGGCCGGCGAGGCGCTCCCGGTCGCGGAACTTCATCCGACCGCCGGGGTCGTCGTGGGGGTAGTCCGTGGCGAACAGGAACCGCTCGGCCCCGAGGACTGCGATCGCGTCGAGCAGGCCCCGCTCCTCGGTCTCGATCGTCCAGTAGTAGTTCTCCCGGAAGTAGGTGCTCGGAGGACGCAGGTTCTTCGGGCGCAGCCGCTCCGGGTCGACGAAGCGGTCCACGCCCTCGACGGCGATCCCGACGCGCTCGGGAGAGCTGCGCGCCTTCGCTGCCCCTCGCACCGCTGCCGGGGTCGCCTCGTCTGCGTCGTAGGGGACCGAGTAGCCGCCACCGAAGTACTGGTCGAGGTCCTCGACGAGCTGCGGCAGGTACCCGGTGCCGGACTCCGCCTGGACGATGCGCAGCCTCGGGTACCGGTCGAGGAGACCCGTGGTGATCATCGCGACGAGGTTCATCCGTGGCTCGGAGATCGCGAAGAAGTCGAGCCCGTCCGAGAGGAAGCGCGGACAGTTCAGCAGCCGGTGGCCGTGCGACACGTTGTGGATCACGACCGGGAACCCGTGCGCCTCGCACCAGGCGAACACGGGCCAGAACTCCCGGTGCGTCGCGAGCGTGCTCCCGTAGGGGTGGTCGGCCTCCGGAACCGTCTGGTCGAGCGCCACCCCGACGAAGCCGGCCGAGCGTGCCCACTCGAGCTCCTCGAGACAGGACTCCAGATCCTGGAGCGCGACGATCGCGACGCCGGAGAAGCGGTCGGGGTGGCGCTCCACGACCTTGCCGATGGCGACGTTCCAGGAGTGCGCGATCGCGCTCGCGAGGTGGGGCTCGATGAGGTACGACCACCACCCGGAGAACTGCGGCAGCAGCAGCTGGTGATCGACGCCCATGCGGTCGAGGTCGGCGAGTCGAGCATCCACGTCGCTGTCGCCGTCGAGACGCGACCCGCTGCTCGGCCCTGCGGCCGGGAGTGGGGTCGTCCCCGGGACGTAGGGCGGCGCGCCGGGGAAGTCCAGGCCGACCAGGTGACCTCCCTCGTCGAAGGTCGCCGTCGGCGCCGCCTCGCGAAGCTCGGCCGGGACGTAGTCGAACGCGTCCTTCGGGAACACGTGCGAGTCACAGTCGATGAGCACTCGACGTCCTCCTTCCATCCGCCGTCACCGAGCGAGGCCGGACCGGCGAGCCTCGAGGCGGGGACGCTGCCGGCCCGCCGGCCACTCCGGTACCCGGCGCGGGTGGCGCCCGGCGCCTCGTTGCCGCCCGCCCGCGCTCGAGCGGGGTGGCCTCCCGGCGCGCGTCGGCCGCGGCCGTCTCCGGCGCGGCCGAGTCGCGGACGTCGGGCGCCACGGGCACGGCGTCCTCGCCCCGGCGGCGCATCGGGCCGGTCCTCTCGCGCTCAGGGCGCGGCGGGTCGTGCGATCCCCGAGGCATTGTCGGAGAGGATCCTCGCCTTGCTGGCCGTCGGCAGGTCGCTGTGGAGGATCTCGGCGAGCGAGTACGGGAAGCAGAAGGGCTTCGGGACGACGGCGTAGTCGCTCCCGAACACGAGGCGGTCGTCGCCGTTCGCCTCGACGAAGCGCTCGACGAGGTTGCCGTAGGAGGAGAGCACGGCGGTGTCGAGGACGACGTTGCGGTGCGAGCGGGCGAGCTCGATCATGCCCTGGCCGTGGTGCGGGCTCGACAGGCCGTCGAGCACGACGAAGGTGACGTCCGGGAAGTGCCCGCAGAGCCGGCTCAGCCGCCACGGCGCCTCGAGGAGGGACGAGGCGACGACGTGGACGAAGAAGACGTCCACGCCCGCGGCGCAACAGACCTCGACGGCCCGCACGGTTGCGGGCGAGTCGAGGAACTCCCCGAGGAACAGGTGGTGCCAGGCGATGCCCTGCAGGCCGAGCTCGCCGGCACGACGCACCTGCCCGAGCGTGGCGCGCTCGCTCGCGCCGAGCTCGACGGTGCCGATCCCGACGGGGAAGCGCTCCCGGTCGATCTCGCAGTACGAGGCGACCCGCTCGTTGAGCCGGTCAGCGCTGGCTCGGGCCGAGCCGAGGACCGGCGGCAGCAGGAAGGCCGCGTCGATGCCGAAGCGGTCCATGAAGCGCCGCCGGGCGCAGGCGTCGGCACGGTCGTCGTCGGCGTCATCGCTCAGGTGCTGGTGGACGTCGACGACTCGGTAGCCGGTACCGTCCGGGTCGACCGCTCGACGCGCCGGCAACTCGCCAGCGCGCACCGTGCCCGTCGCGCCTCGGCCCGCGCCGTGCGCCACGCCGCGGGCGCGGCCCGCGTCACCCGGGGATCCAGGCGACGCCATCGGCGAGCACGGTGCAGCCGGGCACCTGCAGCGGGCCGGGCACCACCGTCACGCACACGCAGGGAGGGTCGTGCGGGATGGCCTTCTTGACCGCGCCGTAGACGGCGTAGGCGTCGCCCGGCTCGGTCACGAACGCCCGCAGCCGCAGCAGGTTGCGCAGCGACGACCCGGCAGCCTCGCACGTCTCGTCCAGGCGCTCGAGGATCTCCGCCATCTGGACACCTGCCGGCCGGCGCGGGCCCGGTCGCTGCGGGTCGCCGGCGACCGCCTCGGAGATCCACAGGAGGTCGCCCGCGCGTACCGCCTCCGACTCGTGCCCGAGGACGCCCCGCCCCGTCGAGATGGGGACGGCGTCGATGCCGAACCCCGGGCGCAGGAAGCGGTACTGGATCTCCATCTTGCACGCTCCCTGCGCCTGCCCCTTGGCGCCCTCCTGGCGCGGCGTGCCCATGCCCCGCACCGGCACGACGGTGCGCGAGGGTGCGAACTCGCCGAGCGTCTCGCGCCAGACGAGGTCGAACTCGTAGAGGTCCTCGAGGTCGGTCAGGTAGAGCGTGTAGTTGACGACGTGGGAGACGTCGGACCCGACGGCGTCGAGGCGCCGCTTGAGGACGCGCGCGCCGTACTGCGCCTCCTGCCGGATCTCGCTCCCCCACCAGATCCAGTCCGGCGCGCGCGCCTCGGGGTGGATGCCGGTCTGGTAGTCGATCGGGTAGTAGGTCGCGAAGCCGTAGGGGCCGCCGGTCACGATCTCGGCGAAGCCGAGCGAGGGGTTCCCCCGGTCCCCGGCGACCGCGGGATGGCCCTCCTCGCCGGGTCGAGCGGAGACGAACTGCTCCTTGACGATGCCGCGCGCCGGATCGGGCACGAGGGCCATGCCCGTCGTGCTCACCACCGCGCCCGGCGGGAGGTAGTGGCCCGCCTGGATGAGCAGGCTGCCGGGACGGTTCTTCTCCATGAAGCCGGGCCCGCGGGCGACCTGGACGTAGCCGTCGGCGTGGGCCTTCAGCTCGATGTACTGCTCGAGCTGCACGATGTCGTCGATCGAGGAGTCGAGCGCCTCGAGACCCTCCCGGTAGCGCTCGAAGATGTAGCGCGTCTGCGCACGCACGACCGCCGAGGGCGATGCGTGGTAGGGAGGCGGGACGCTCACCTCCGCGGGGATCCCGCCCGTCTCGTCGAAGGCGGTGCTCGCCAGGAAGATGAAGTCCCCGCCGCCCGCCAGCCGAGAGGTGTAGATGCCCCCGGCGTCGACGGTGCCGACCACCCGACGTCCGCGCCGAGGACCAGGCGTCTCGCTCATCGTCGTCCCTCTCCTCCTCGTTCCCGCCGAGCCCGGGCGATCTCGCGCCTCATCACGAGCCGGTCCTCGGCCAGTACAGGTCCTGCTCGGCGAAGAGCGCCGGGGTGCCGCCGGTGTGGACGAACACCACCAGGTCGTCGGCGTCGAGCAGGCCGCGGCGCCGGTCACCGAGGACCGCCGAGAGCGCCTTGGCGGTGTAGACGGGATCGAGGATGATGCCCTCGGTCCGCGCCGCGAGCGAGAGCGCCTCGGTGGACAGCTCCGTCGGCCTGCCGTAGCCCTCGCCGAGGTAGTCGTCGCTGACTCGCAGGCGGTAGGGCGGGACGGCGACGCCGAGCAGGGCGGCGGCCTCCCCCACGAGTGACCGCACCTGGGCGACCTTGTCCGGCACCCCGCGCGAGATGGAGACGGCGACGACCTCGGTCGCGAGCCCGCCGAGCGCGAAGCCGAGGGCGAGGCCGGCCACGGTCCCGCAGGATCCGGCGGCGCTGTAGGCGGCACGCGCCGAGATGCCGAGCTCGGCGCACTGCTGGGCGATCTCGAGTCCGGCCTTCACGTACCCGAGGACCCCGCGGCCGTTCGTCCCGCCGGAGGGGATGACGTACGGCCGGCGGCCCTCCTCACAGAGGGCCTCGGCGATCTCCTCCATGCGTTCGACGCTCGACTGGCCCGGCTTCGGGAAGGTCCAGGTCGCACCGAGCAGGCGGTCGAGGACCATGTTCCCCTGCTCGACGAGGATGGGCTCGCCGTTGAAGACGAGGCGCGCCTCGAGCCCGCAGGCCGCAGCCGCGGCGGCGGTCATGCGGCAGTGGTTCGACTGCGCGCCGCCCATCGTGATGAGCGTGTCCGCTCCCTCGGCGAGCGCGTGGCCGAGGTGGAACTCGAGCTTGCGAGCCTTGTTGCCACCGAGCGCGAGGCCGGTCTGGTCGTCCCGCTTGATCCACAGGTCGACGCCCGCGGCCGCCGAGAGGCGCGGCGCGCGCACGAGCGGCGTCGGCACCATCGCGAGCGGGTGCTGCGGCAGCTTCGCGAAGTCCACCGCCGCCAGGTCCGCCGTCATCGCGGCCCCCGGCTGCAGCCCGCCCGGCGACGCCGCGGGCTCGCTTCTGGCGGGCGAGCCTCGCCGATCGCGGACATCAGCGCGCCACCCGCGGCCCGCCGCGGCGCGCCTCCTCCTCGGCGCCCTCGGCGGTGTGCTCGTTGCGGGCACGGATGTCCTCGAGGTCCTCCGGCTGCATCGAGGCGAGCCAGTGCGCGTGCTTCTTCGACGCCGGGAGCGCGATGTAGAAGAACAGGATGTGGTCCTCGCCTTCGGGCACGGCCAGGCTGACCCTCGTGCCCGACGGGATGTACACGAGGTCCTTCGGCCCGAGGCGCTCGTCCCACGACGCGCCGCTCGGCCGGTCGAGCGCCTGGACCTCGGCGTGCCCCTCGAGCACGACCCAGAACTCGTCGTACCAGAAGAAGGTGCTGAACCCCTGGCCCCGCGCGACCTTCGTGTAGCCCGCCCGGTAGTCGAGGTCGCGGTGGGTGACGAACCTCCGCATGCCGCTGCCGGCCTGGAACAGCCCCGGCAGCGTCCGCTCTTCGCCGGTCTCCACCTCGTCCGCGCTCGCCGTGATCTTCTGGAACTTCTGGGTCGACACCGGAGGCACTCCTCTCCTCGTTCCCGCTCTGCCGCACGCGCCCCCCTAGCGGGAGCGCGCGTCCTCCTCCTTCGGGCCCGTGGCGACGAACTCGCCGTAGCCCGGGCTCCCGACGACCTCGCGGTGCGCCATGACCACGCGGCCGCGCACGATCGTGTACTCGGGGACCCCCTTCACCTTCAGCCCCTCGAGCGGGGTGAAGCCGATCTTCGAGAACACCGGGTAGCTCTCGCCGAGCACGGCCTCGCGGTCCAGGTCGACGAGCACGAAGTCGGCGTCCGAGCCAACACGCAGCGCACCCTTTCGCGGGTACAGCCCGATGTTGCGGGCGGGGTTGACCGCTGACAGCTCGACGAAGCGCCGCAGCGAGAGCCTCCCCTCGTTCACGCCGGTGAGGAAGATGGACGCCCAGTGCTCGCAGAGGGGGTAGCCGGCGACGACCGAGTCGAAGGCGTCGACGCGGCAGTGCTCGTGCTCCTCCCTCGTGTGCGGCGCGTGGTCCGAGCCAATCAGGTCGATCGTCCCGTCCTCCATCGCCTGCCAGTTGGCGGCGACGTCCTCGTCCCCCTGCAGGCCGATCGGGTCGATCGGCACGACGGCCCACGGGTTCGTCTCCGCCACGAAGGGGTACCCGTTTGCCTTGAGCGCACGAGCGATGCGCAGCTGCGGCCTCCCCTGGATGTGCAGGATCCGCAGCCTCGCTCCGACCGCCCTCGCGAGGATGGCGAGCGTCGCGATGGCCGTCGTCTCCACGACGTCGTCGTCCCCGTACGTCGCGTCGGACCAGGCGGCGAGGTCCCGCCTGCCCTGCGCCTGGCGGGCCGCGACGCGCTGGTCCCAGAGCATCTGGTTGTGCGGGTGGACGACGGTCATGAGCCCCGTCCGCGCGATGGCGCGCATCGTCTCGAGGATCTCGCCGTGGTCGGTGATGGAGATCTCCCCGCGGTAGGGGTAGTGGGCAGCCTTCATGAAGAACTTGAAGCCCGGGCACCCGGCCTCGGCGAGGCGAGGGATCTCCTCGAGGCGCGTCGGCGACGCCCAGTGGTTGAAGTCGACGTACGACTTCGCCTTGGCGAGCTCGTTCTGTGCATGGAAGCGCTCGAGGGTGTTCGGCGGCGGCTCGAGGTTCGGCATGTCGACGAACATCGTGATGCCGCCGGCTGCCGCGGCGCGCGAGCCGGTCTCGAAGTCCTCCTTGTACTCGTAACCCGGCTCCCGGAAGTGGACGTGGGTGTCGATGAGGCCTGGCAGCACGAGGAGGCCGCTGGCGTCGATGTCGACCGGCGCGGCCGGCGCCGTGCCCGCCTTCGCGAGGCCGACGATGCTCGGCCCCTCCACGAGGACGTCCGCGGGCGTCAGCTCCCCATCGGAGAACACCCGCCCGTTGCGAATCACGAGGTCGACCACGCTCCACCACCCTCTCAGTCGTCGTCCGTCGCCGGGTCGCTGCCCGCCGATCGCACCGGCCGGCGTGCCATCAGCGCGCCATCGTTTGCCACGGCGCGTAACGCCTCGGGCCGAGGCTCGGCCCGATCACCTCCTCGAACGCGCGCAGCTCCGGCTCCGGGTACTGGAACGTCCAGCACGGGTAGAGGTAGAGGTTCTCGCACCCGAGGCGCTCGAGGTCCCTGATCCGGTCCCGCACCTCCTCCGGCGTGCCGACGACGGCCATGCGGTCGGCCATCGCCTCCTGCAGCTCGTAGGGGATGACCTGGCAGATGCGGACCGCCGCCTCCCAGTCGAGGATGTGGATCTCCTCGGGGTACAGGCGCCGGAGCGCCCGGTGCACCGCCCGCACCGCCTCGCGCAGGTCGTCGGTCAGCTCGAAGTCGATGTGGTTCTTCTTCAGCCACTCGTCGGCGCGCGGGCTGTCGAGCACCGCAGGGAGGTTCGGGCTCCAGGACCGAACCGCCTCCTCCCTCGTGTCGCGGACGAGGCAGCGCATCTGGTACCACTCGTGGATGGCGCGAGGCTCCCGCTCCGCGCGCGCGGCGCCGTCGGCGACCCACCGCCGCGCCTCGCCGATGTCCTCCTCGCTCGGCCCCGCGCACAGCAGGACGCCGTCGCAGAGCTCCCCGGCGAGGCGACCGGTGAGCGGGCCCCCGACGGCGAGGTAGATCGGGACGGGGGGCCCGCCCCCGAGGTACATCTTCGGCGCGAAGCCCTCGTCGAAGTAGGGCCGCCGCTCCCCGCCAGGCTCCGCGATCCCCTCAGAGGGCTCGAAGTCGCAGGGCTCCCCGGCCAGCAGGGCGCGCAGCCGGGTGATCGCCTCGCGCATCTCGCCCACCCGCAGCTGCGGGAGCCCGACGGCGCGGCTCGCCGAGCCCCCGCGGCCGAGCCACAGCTCGAAGCGGTCCGGACCGAGCTCCTGCACGGTCTTGGCCGCCGACGCGATGACCGAGACGTGGCGCGGCCCGGGGCAGGTGAGCGCCGGGTGCACGCGCAGGGTCTGCGTCGCCTGCAGGACGTGGCTCATCACGACGTAGGCGTCGCGCAGGTACAGCTGGGAGTCGACGAAGCCGACCCCCGAGAACCCCGCACGCTCCGCACGGACGCAGAAGTCCACGGTCGCGGCCACGGACCCGCACGGGGGGACGCGCAGGTCTACGCGCACGTCTGCCCGTCGCCCACGTCGCCGGCTCGGCTCCCGTCTCCTGCGGTCATGACTTCCCGGGCAGGTACGCGTTCGTGTACAGCTCGCCGGGCGTGACGGCCCTCGCACCCGGGATGCCGCCTCGCCGGAAGAGCGCGAGCGACTGGCGCACGAGCGTCGAGTTGAACCAGCCGTAGCCGTGCAGGTCGAAGTCGAGCACGTTGCCCTCTCCGGCCGTGACCTGGATCTGGTGGGCGACGACGGTCGGGTTCAGCGACGGCTGCGCGTCGAGCGTCGCCCGCACGGCAGCCGAGGTGTGCGAGCGCATGTACAGCTCGGCGCCGACGAGGGCCTTCAGGAACCGGCGCACGACGCCCGGCCGGTGCGCCAGGGTCGCGTCGCTCGCCACGACGACGTCGTCGTAGGGGTTGACGCCGAACTTGGCGAAGGGCAGGACGCTCAGCTTCTCGCCGAGCTTCGCGGCCTCCGCGCTGCTCACCCAGTAGGACTCGTTCAGGAAGCACGGGATCACGTCGACCTCGCCGTTGAACAGCGCCGAGACGTACAGGGACGCTGCGATGTTCTCGGGGTGGATCGAGTTCACCGGGACGTGGTTGATCCGCAGCAGGACCGGCGTGAAGACCTGCGTGGTCGACCCCTGCGGCAGGGCGATCGTCAAGCCCTTGAGCGACGCCGGCTTCGTGAGCTTGTGCTTGCTCGCGAGCGCGCACACCGCCATCGCGGTGTGCTGGTACCAGAGCATGATCGCCTTCACCTTCGCGCCCGCCTGGATGGCGGCGGGCAGCAGGCTGAACGACGTCAGGGCGAAGTCGACCTTGCCGGCGATCACGTTCGTCAGCCCCGTCGCCGCGACCTGGCCGGGGATGATCGTGACGTCGAGGTGCTGGCGCGCGAAGAAGCCGTCGTACTTCGCGACGAAGAACGCGGCCTGCGTCCCGTCGAAGGCGAAGTTCGTCTGGACCGTCACGCTGGCGGTCGGCACCGCCCTCGGCGCCTTCCCGGCGGACGCCTTCGGCGCCCTCGTCGCGTAGGCGCCGCTCGAGACGCCGAGGACCACCCCGAGCGCAACGGCCATCGCCGCTGCGAAGCGACCCCTCCTCGCCGGTGACATCTGGCTCACCTGTGACATCTGGCCCCCCTTTCCCCTGCTGACCTGTGCGAGCTCGGCTGGCCTCCGGTCAGTCCAGCCCGACGTTCACGCGCCTCGCGCCTGGCGACGGCTCGTCCGCCGGCAGCCCTCTGGACGCAGGCCCCGGGCGCACCTCGAGCAGCCGGCGGATGTGACCGGCGACGCGCGCGAACTCGGGATCCGCGAGGACCGAGAGGTCGCGCTGGCGCGGCAGGTCGACGTCCAGCTCCGCCGCGATGCGTCCCGGGCGCGCGGTCATCGCCACGACGGTGGTCCCGAGGAGGACGGCCTCGGGGATGCTGTGGGTGACGAGGACCGCCGTCTTCTCCGTCTTCAGCCACACGTCGTGCAGCTGCATGCCCACCTGCTCGCGCGACATCGCGTCGAGCGCCGCGAAGGGCTCGTCCAGGAGGAGCACCTGTGGGTCGGTGATGAGCGCGCGGCACAGCGCGACGCGCTGCTGCATCCCGATCGAGAGCTCGTGCGGGTACGACGTCTCGAATCCGGCGAGGCCGACGTCCGCGAGGAGCGCCTTCGCCCGCTCCTCGACCTCGACCGGCATCCTGCCCTTGCGGCGGCGATCCTCGATCTCGACGGGGAAGAGCACGTTCGCGAGCACCGACCGCCACGGAAGCAGGACCGGCTTCTGGAAGACGATCCCGAACTTCGCGCTGACCGGCGCCCCCTCGGCGTCGACGAAGGCGACCGACCCGCTGCTCGGCTCGAGGAGGCCGGCGATGATGCGCAGCAGGGTCGTCTTGCCGCAGCCGCTCGGCCCGACGATCGAGACGAACGAACCCGGCGGGACGCGGAAGGACACGGCCTCGAGGGCCGTCAGGGTCCGCCCGCGCTGCGCGAAGCTGCGCGAGATGCCTCGAACCTCGATGCCGCAGCCCACCTTCGGCGGCTGCTGGTGCAGGACCCGCATCGCCCCTACTCCCGTCCGGCCTCGATCGGGAACTTCCGGACGACGAGGCGCTCGAGGGCGATGGCGATGGCGTAGAAGAGGCCCGTCGCCACCGTGACGAAGAAGATCGCAGCGAGCGTCAGGGGCGTCTGGAGGTTCTGGCTCGCCGAGAGGATTACGAAGCCGAGACCCTTCTGGGCGGCGATGAACTCCGTGATGATCGCCCCCAGCATCGCGAAGGGCACCGCGATGCGCAGGCCGGTCGCGATCGACGGGATCGCCCAGGGGACACGGATCTTCCGGTAGAGCTGCCACTTCGTGCCGTGCAGGCCGCGCACGAGGTCGACGTACTCACGCTCGACCGTCCGCAGGCTGCGCGCGGTGTTCATGAAGATCGGGAAGAAGCAGATGCTCACGACGGTCGCGATCTTCGAGGTCACGCCGAGGCCGAACCAGATCACGATGAGCGGCGCGACCGCGACCTTCGGGACGGCCTGGAGGGCGATCACGGTCGGCAGCACGGTGACGCTCGCCCAGGTCCAGTACGCGAGGACGAGCGCGAGGGCGACGCCGAGCAGCAGGGAGATGCCGAGGCCGACGAGGCTCTCGTAGCTCGTCACCCACGTGTTGGTGAGCAGGAGGTGCGGCTGGGTGACGATCTCGTGCCACACCTCCGTCGGCGTCGGCAGCACCACGCTCGTCGTGTGCGACCACCGCACGGCGTACTGCCAGATCACCAGGACGGCCGCGACGTAGACGACGAAGATGGCGGACCTCGTGGCGACGGTGCGCCGCAGGCGCCCCGTCTCCGCCTCGACGAGCGCGACCGCCGGCGGCGCCGAGCCCTCGTCGCGAACCTCGCCCGCCTCGCCTAGCGCGGAGGGCACGCCTTCTCCTCCGACGACGGTGTGGCGGGCCTGGCAGCGCTCCGAGCGCCGCGCCGAGCGCACGACGAGGTCGGCGCCGCGCCGAGGAACCCATCGCTACGAAGCGGTCCCCAGCCACCGGGGCTGGGCGCTTCCCATCGTGGCCTGCCTCGGTCCTCGGGAGCCAAGCTGCCGAGCCTCCCCCGCGAGGAGCCTCCTCAGAGACGCCCCCTCGCGCCGTGCCCCCCACTGGCAAAGTTTCACGGTACCGGCGATCTCCTGCGCTGTCAAGACGAAACGTTCCGTCTTGCGACGACGCGAGCGGGCCTCGTCAGCGCCAGCGCGGCCGCCCCGGGCGCTGGGCGCGCGCCGCGCGAGCTGAGCGCGTGCTTCCATCGGGGCAGACGAAGGAGGGCCGGGCCGTCAGCACGAGATGGGAGCGCAGCCTCGCGGCCCTCGCGGCCGGTGCCCTCGCCGGGTCCCTCGCGGCCTGCACCGCCTCGCCCTCGGCGAGGCCGGTTCCGAGCACAGTGGCACCGAGCACGGTGGCACCGAGCACGGCGCCGAACACGAGCGGGCCGGCGCGATCTCGCCGACCGGGCACGCCACCGCACGTCATGGTCCTCGTCATGGAGAACCGCTCCTACGGCGAGGTCGTCGGGAGCCCGAGCGCGCCCTACGAGACGCGCCTCGCCCGCCGGTTCGAGGTCCTCACCGACTACTACGGGATCGGCCACTACAGCCTCGACAACTACCTCGCGCTCGTCAGCGGCCGCTTCTTCCCCTGGGCGACGGCGGACTGCCAGCCCGGGCCGGGCTGTCGCGCGAGCGGGCCGAACCTCGCCAGCCAGCTCGATGCGGCGTCGATACCCTGGGCCGCCTACATGGGCGGGATGGCAGGAGACTGCAGGGAGGCGAACAGCCCGGGCGCGCTCCCCGCCTACGGGGTGCGGCACGACCCGTTCGTGTACTTCCCCGCCGTCGTGCGCGCCGACTGCGCGAAGATCCGGCCCTCCTCGAGGCTGCTCGCCGACCTGGACAGCTCGGCACCGCCGGACTTCGTCTGGTACAGCCCGCAGATCTGCCACGACGGCGGCGGGGACGAGCCGTGCGCGACGGTCGCCGCCGGCGACCGTTTCCTGGCGCGTGAGCTGCCCGCCATCGAGGCGACCCGCTGGTACCGCGCCGGCGGGGTCGTCGTCCTCACCTACGACGAGGGCGACAGCGCCGGTCAGGGCCTCGGCGAGCACCTCAGCGGGCAGGGAAACCACGTGCCGACTCTCGTGATCTCACGCGCGACCGAGGGAGCTGGGGCCTTGCGCAGCTACGTCAACCACTTCGGGCTCCTCGGGAGCATCGAGGCCGCCTACGGGCTCGCGTGCCTCGCCGAGGCGTGCGACGCGTCGAACGGCCGCGTCGCCCTCGTCCCCCGCCCGTAGGGAGGTCAGGCGCGCCGGAGCTCCGCCTCGAGGTGGAGCCCGAGGCGATGGCCGACGGCCGCCATCTCGAGCCGATAGGTGAGGACGTCCCCGTCGACGCGCACCGTCCTTCTGACCTGGTCGACAGCCTTCGCGCTCGAGGTGCGCCCGACGAGGCGGCTCGAGAGCGACAGCGTGGTGCCCTCCAGCGTCCCCTCGTCCACCTCGACGAGCCCGGTCGGCTGGGCGACGACGAGCTCGACGGCGCGTCCCGCGCAGCGCAGGTAGCCGACCTCGGCGTGCAGCGGCCGGCCGTCGTCCTCGGCGAAGGTCTCCTGGCGGTACGAGAGGAAGGGCCGCCCGGCGTGGGAGAACGCCACCTCCTCGCGGTAGGCGAAGGGTGCCACCGTCGGGTACCGTCCCCGCCCGGTCCCCGACCACGTCCCAAGGAGGAACCCGAGGGCCTCGACCGCAGGGTGCACGCGCACGGCGCCATGATCGCCCGGCCGCGCTGCGCCCGCCAGCGGCGCCCCGGCCCTCGACCGGCGCCGGACCCGGCGCGAGGATGGGTGTGTCGCCGGTCGGCGACCCGGCGCGAGGAAGGTGGCCACGAGTGCGCGACGAGCCGTGCTTCGTCATCGTCGGCGCGAGCCTCGCCGGTGCCAAGGCGGCCGAGACGCTTCGCGCCGAGGGCTTCGAGGGGCGCGTCGTCCTCGTCGGCGAGGAGGAGGCCCGCCCCTACGAGCGACCGCCGCTGTCCAAGGACTACCTGCGCGGCGAGGCCGGGCGCGACAAGGTCTACGTGCACGACGCCTCCTTCTACGACGCACACGAGATCGAGCTGCGTCTCGGCACCTCGGCGAGCGCGCTCGACCTCGACGGGCGCGAGGTCGTCCTCTCCGGCGACGAGCGCCTCGGCTTCGACGCCCTCCTCCTCGCCACCGGGGCCGCGCCGCGTCGCCTGCCGGTCCCCGGCGCCGACCTGCCCGGCATCCACTACCTGCGGGACCTCGCCGACGCCGACGCACTGCGCGAGGCGATTCGCGCCGCCGAGCGCGTCGTCGTCGTCGGGGCGGGCTGGATCGGCTGCGAGGTGGCGGCCTCGGCCCGCCAGATGGGCGCGCCCGTCACGATGCTCGACGTCGCGGCGCTCCCGCTCGAGCGCGTCCTCGGACCCGAGCTCGGCCGCTTCTACCGCGACCTGCACGCATCGCACGGCGTCGACCTGCGCCTGTCGACGGGCGTCGAGGAGGTCGTCGGCACCCGACACGCCGAGGGCGTGCGCCTGAGCGGCGGGGACGTCGTCCGCGGCGACGTCGTCGTCGTGGGCGTCGGCGTCGCGCCGCGCACCGAGCTCGCCCGCTCGGCCGGCCTCGCCGTCGACAACGGCATCCTCACCGACGAGCACCTGGCGACCGCAGCGACGGGGGTCTTCGCCGCCGGCGACGTCGCCAACGCCTGGCACCCCGTCCTCGACCGGCGCGTCCGCCTCGAGCACTGGTCGTCGGCGCTGCACCAAGGTCCCGCCGCGGCGCTCGGGATGCTCGGCAGGCACGCCCCCTACACGCGCCTCCCCTACTTCTTCTCCGACCAGTACGACGTCGGGATGGAGTACTCCGGCCTGGCCCGTGACTGGGACGAGGTCCTCGTGCGCGGCGAGATGTCCGACGGCGCCTTCATCGCCTTCTACCTGAAGGACGGCCGCGTCGCCGCAGGGATGAACGTCAACGTCTGGGACGTGGCCGACGACATCGCCGCCCTCGTGGCGAGCGGACAACCCGTCGCGCGCGACGCGCTCGCCGACCCCTCCGTCGAGCTGGCCTCCCTCGTCCAGGCCACCTCGCCCTGATCGCGCCCGGACGCCGGGCAGCAACGGCGCGCTACCGCTTATTTCGGGCGTAGACTGAAAATTCGTGGACGCGGCGTCGGACGAGTGGCAGCGGCAGGCGCGCGCGCTCGGCGAGCCCACCCGCTACCGGCTGTTCCGCTACATCGCCGAGGCCCACCAGCCCGTCGCCGTGCTCGAGCTCACGAGCTTCGCTCGCCTCAACCACAACGCCGTGCGCCAGCACCTCGCGGTGCTTCGCGACGCCGGTCTCGTGCTCGAGGAGCTCGAGCGGCGGAACCGGCCCGGCCGCCCGCGCCTGCTGTACCGACTCCACCCCGAGGCGGCGGGGCGCTTCGGGACCCCCGGTGCCTACGTCTGGCTCGCGACGCTGCTGAGCGAGGCCGTGCGCCGTCGGGAAGGAGCCCGGGCGGCGGGCCGGCGCGAGGGCCTGCGCCGCGCCCGCGCCCTCGGCCCGAGCGAGGACCCGGCGCGCCTGTTCGAGGAGGAGATGGTCTCGCGCGGCTTCCGTCCGCTGCGGCGCGACCGCGGTCAGCTCGTCGAGTTCGTGCTCGGGCGCTGCCCGTTCGCCGCCGTCGCCGAGGGGGACCCCGAGACGGTCTGCCAGCTCCACCTCGGCCTCGCGGAGGGGCTCGCCGAGGGACTCGGTCGCCTGCGCATGGAGCGGCTCACGACACGCGATGCGCGGCGAGCAGGCTGCCGTGTCGTCGTGCGCCGCGCCGGCGCGGAGGACCTCGAGCCGGCGCGAGGGACGTCCGGGCGCGCCTGACCGCTGCCAGCGCCGCGAGGTCGGCCTCGGGTCGGCCTCGGGTACCCGTGCCACGACCCGGGGGGGGAGGCGCTCGCCTCGCCGTGGGCGACATGCTGCGGTCTCGAGCTGGCAGGCCCCCGAGCGCCGTTGACCCGGCCGGAGCGGGGCGAGCATAATAAAACCGACTTTCACGATGCGAACTTCGGGTCGGCGCGGACTGCCGGCCCCGTCGCGCCGGGCGCAGGGAGGGGAGCGTGGGGCCGCAGGAGCGGGCAGCTGCAGGGCCGGGCGACCTCGGCCTGGCCGGCCGCCGGGCGCTCGTCGCCGGGGTGGGCGGCATCGGGGCGGCGTGCGCGCGTCTGCTCGCCCGAGCCGGCTGCGACGTGGCCCTCGCGGACCGCGACGCGGAGCGATTGAAGGCGCTCGCCGCGGAGCTCGGGACCCTCGGCGCCGGTGTCGCGACCTTCGCCGGGGATCTCCGCCAACGTGCCGACTGCCGCGCCGCGGTCGCGGCCGCGTGCGCGCAGCTCGGCGGGGTCGACATCTGCGTGCACGCCATCGGCGTCAACTACCGGCTCCCGGTCCTCGAGATCGACGAGGCCCAGTGGGACGACATCCTCGCTGTCAACCTCTCGAGCGCCTTCTTCCTCGGTCAGGCGGCCGGCGAGGCGATGCGGGGGTCGGGCGGCGGTCGGATCATCTTCGTCTCCTCGGTCTCGGGGCTGCTCGCGCACCCGCACCACGCCCCCTACGCGGCGACGAAGGGCGGGCTCAACCAGCTGCTCAGGGTGATGGCGCGCGAGTGGGCGGGCGAGGGGATCACCGTCAACGCCGTGGCACCCGGCTACGTCGAGTCCGACCTCACCCGCGAGTACCTCGAGCGCGACGGGCACCGGCGCGAACTCGAGTCGCTCGTGCCCGCGGGCCGTCTCGGGACTCCCGAGGAGGTCGCCGGGCCGGTCGCCTTCCTCGCGTCCCCGCTCGCCAGCTTCGTCACCGGCCAGATCCTCTACGTCGACGGAGGGAGGACGCTCGTCTGATGGCCGCGCCAGGATCCACCGCGTCCACCGACCCCGCCGAGCCCCCCGCGTTCCCCCGCTTCGCCGGCCGGTGGGTGATGGTCACCGGCGCCGGCACCGGCTTCGGGGCGGCGCTCGCGCGCCGCGCCGCGGCCGAAGGCGCCGACGTCGTCGTGCACTACAACCGCTCGGCCGAGGGCGCCCGCCGCACGGTCGCTCGGGTCGAGGCCACCGGGCGCCGGGCGGTCCTCGTCCAGGGCGACCTTCGCAGCTGGGACGACATCCGGCGCATGGCGGACGAGGCGTGGGGCGCGTCGGGCGGCATCGACGTGCTCGTCAACAACGTCGGGGACATCGCGACGGACCAGATGTCGTGGCGGGACATCGACGAGGCGGTGATCGACCGCGTGCTCGCCGTCGACATCAAGGGGACGATGCTCATGATCCACGAGCACGGCACGAGGATGCTCGAACGCGGCCGGGGCAGCATCGTGAACATCGGCTCGACGGTCGTCGTGCGCGGCAGCCCCCGCGCCCCGCAGTACGCGGCCGGCAAGTACGGCATGCTCGGGCTCACGAAGTCCTACGCGGCCGCCTTCGCGCCGACCGTGCGGGTGAACGCCTTCGGCCCCGGGTTCATGGCCACCGAGTCGACGCTCGGGCGCGAGGACTGGCTGAGCGGCCGGCGCGAGCGGGTCCTCAGCCAGACGCCGATGGGGCGAATCCCCGGTCCCGACGAGCTGGCGGCCGCCGCGCTGTGGCTCGCGAGCGACGAGGCAGCCCACATGACGGGCAACTTCGTCATGTGCGACGGCGGCTACTCGATGATCGGCGCATGAGCGAGCGCGGCCAGGCGCCGACGCCCCCCGCCGAGCCCGAGGCGGCCGCCGCCGAGGCGCGCGCCGGGCGCCTGCCCTGGCTGCACCCCGACGAGCTCACCGCCGAGCAGCGCGCGGTCTACGACGCCATCGTCGCCGGCCCCCGGCGACGTGACGCGGCCAGCTCGTTCCTCGCCGACGCCACCGGGCGGCTCGAGGGCCCCTTCAACGCGATGCTCTTCAGCCCGGCGGTCGGCGCCGCGGTCCAGGCGCTCGGCGCCGCCCTGCGCTACCGCTCGGCGCTCAGCCCCCGCCAGCGCGAGGTGGCCGTCCTGGAGATCGCGGCACGCCTCCGCAGCGACTTCGAGTGGCTCGCCCACGAGCCGCTCGCGCGGCGCGCCGGCCTCGCCGAGGTGGACCTCGCTGCTCTGCGCACGGGGGTGCGCGCCCCCGGGCTCGAGCGCGACGAGGCGGCGGTGCGCCGCGCCGTCGCCTCGCTGGTGGAGACGGGCGACCTCGAGGACGCGCTCTTCGCCGAGCTCGTCGAGGCGCTCGGGATCGCCGGGTGCACCGACCTCGTCCACCTCGTCGGCTACTACCGAATGCTCGCGCTCAGCCTGCGCGCCTTCCGGACCCCCCTGCCGGCAGGCGCGCACGGCGGAAAGGCAGGCACACCATGAAGCTCGTCACCTTCGACGCCGGGCGGACCGGACGCGTGGGCCGGCTCGAGGACGACGTGATCGTGGAGCTCGACTGCCCGTCGATGCGCGCCTACTTCGAGGCCGGCGGCGCGGTGCGAGAGACCGGCGAGGTCGTCCCCATCGGCGAGGCGCGCCTTCGAGCCCCGATCGTCCCGAAGAAGTTCTTCCACACGGCCGGCAACTTCCGGGAGCACCACGAGGACCTCGCCCGGGTCAACTGGTCGCACCCGGTCAACAAGGGGATCGTCTTCTTCCAGAACGTCGACGCCATCATCGGGCCGGACGACCCGATCGTCTACCCCGGGGCGCTCACGAACGAGCTCGACTACGAGCTCGAGATGGCCATGGTGATCGGCAAGGCGGGCGCCTTCTTCAGCGCCGAGCAGGCCGTCGAGCACGTCGCCGGGTACCTCGTCTTCAACGACGTGACGGCGCGCGACATCCAGCGGCGCGAGATGGCATCGGGCGTCTTCTCCTTCTGCAAGGCGATCGACACCTTCTGCCCGATCGGGCCGTACATCGTGACTGCCGACGAGGTGGGCGACCCGCACGACCTCGACATGGAGCTGCGGGTCAACGGCCAGGTGCGCCAGAAGTCGAACACGAGCCGCATGTCCGTGTCCGTCTACCAGCTCGTCGCCTACCACTCCCCGCAGACCTACAGCCCCGGCGACCTCCTCACGACGGGGACGGTCGCGGGCGTCGCGGCGAGCAGCGACGACCCCTTCGCCAACTACCTGCGGCCAGGCGACGTCGTCGAGGCCGAGATCGAGAAGCTCGGCATCCTGCGCAACCCGGTCGTCGCCTGGGAGGCGGCCCACGACACGCCGCGCCCGACGAGCGAGTCCTGGCTGTGAGGGCGCACGCGCCCGGGAGCCGGCGCCGTCGCGCTCAGTGCTGCGGCCCGGCGAGCGACGCCGCCTCTCGCCAGACGCGCTCGAAGGCCGCCCGACCCCGGCGCAGCAGCTCCTCGTGGGGGAGGCGCCACAGCGAGTCCGGGAGCGGCGTCCCGTAGGTGCCGTCGTCGGAGAGCACCTCGAGCTCGAACCACCCGTCGAAGCCGCCCCGAACGAGCGCGGCGACGAAGCGGGCGCACACGGCGCGCCCCTCCCCGGGCAGCGCTCGGTCGGCCCAGCTGCGCTCCTCGTAGCGGACGTCGTTCACCTGGAGGCAGGCGACGCGCCCGGCGTGGCGCGCGAGCTGGTCGTGGACGCCCGGGTCCGACCAGCTGTGCCACACGTCGAGGAACAGGTCGACGTTGCGCCGCCCCGTCGCGTCGACGAGGGCCGCCAGCTCGTCGATCGAGCGGATCGGGCAGCCTCGCCGGCGGGCGAGGATCTCGAAGGCGACGCGCTGGCCGTGCTCGGCGGCGGTATCCGCGATGAGCACCAGCTTCTCGGCGACGGCCTCGAGGGGGCCCGCCGGACGGGCGGGGTCGCCCGAGCTGCCAGGTCCGACGACGATGCCCACCGGGTCGAGCGCGGCGAGCCGGGCGATGCTCGCGCAGATCGCGTCGGCTCGCCGCTGGAGGTCGCGCTCGGCGGGCGCGTCGACCGGACCGGGCAGGATGGTCCACACGCGGGGCAGGCAGAAGCTCGCTCGCAGCCCCGCCGTCGCGAGGGCGTCCGCCAGCTCGCCGTCGCTCGTCGAGCCGAACTTCGCCTCCCACAGCCCGATCCCGTCCGCGCCGACCCTCGCGACCTGCTCGATGTCCTCGAGGATCGTGTTGTGCGGCGTCATGAACGTCGCGACGCTGTACCTCGGCTCGTGCACCGCCGCCCTCCTCGCCCGTGGGCCTCAGCCTCGCCCGCGCGCCCGTGGCGCGCGCCCCCCGTACTCCAGCAGGACGCCGAGGGCCTCGTCCGGAGACCGGTCGCACAGGGCGTAGGCGCTCGGGGCGTCCTCGAACGCCACCGTGTGGGTGACGAGGCGGTCGACGTCGAGGCGCGCGAGCTCGCGGCAGGCGGCGGCGCGCTGGCGCGCCACCGTCCAGCGCCGCGACGCCTCGGTCGCGACGAGGCCGACCCAGCTCGAGACGAGCCGGAGGCGCGCCGTGTGGAAGCGGCTGCCGAGGTCGAGGACGACCGGGCGCGTCCCGTACCAGGAGACGACGCCGATGGTGCCCTCGGTCGCGCTGCAGTCGATCGCGACCTGGAGCGCGCCGGGCGCGCCGCTCGCCTCGATGAACACGTCCGTCCCCCGCCCGTCGCTCAGCGCGCGCACCGCCTCGCGGGCCTCCTGCGGCTCGACGAGCGCGTCGGCCCCGATCCAGGAGGCGAGCGCGCGCCGACCGGGTGCCGGGTCGACGAGCACGAGCGAGCCGGCGACCTTGGCGGCGAGGTGGGCGCAGAAGGTGCCGACCACGCCGAGGCCGGAGACGGCGACGCAGTCTCCGGGACGGACCGGCACGTCGTGCAGGCAGTTGAGCGCCACCCGGTACAGGCCGATGAACGCGGCACGCGCCGGGTCGAGCTCGTCGGGCAGCCGGAACAGGGTCCGCTCGTCGTCGCGCAGCGTGAAGCGGTCCTGGTGCGGGTGCTGGGCGAACACCCGGTCGCCGACCCCGAGACGCGTGCACGGCCCCGTCTCCACGACGCGGCCGATGACTTGGTAGCCGAACTTCACGGGAAAGCGGAACGACCCCTCGACGCTCTCGATGCCGACGTCCGCGTCGGCGGGGAGCTCACCACGGTACGCGGCGAGCTCGCTGCCGGCGCTGACGAGCGAGCAGACCGCCTCCACCTGGACCTCGCCGGGCCCGGGGTCGCGCGCCACCTCGTCGCGCACCACGGCAGTGCGCGCCGCCTCGAACCAGAGCGCCCGCGCCGGGCGCCCGCCGGCGCCGCTCACCCGCCCTGCCGGGCGAGCTCGGCGAGCAGGCGCCGCTCGTAGCGGGCGACCTCCGAGGACTGCTCGGGCACCCACCACTCGCTTCGGTCCTCCACCGCGGCGAAGCTGTCGCGCAGGTCCTCGAGGGTGTGCGACGGGTTCAGGTAGCCGCGCGTCTCGACGAGGAGGATCTCCGCCACGCGCCCGGCGCGCGCCTCGAAGGCCCTGCCGCGCGCCGGGCAGTCCGGGTGCACGAGCCAGAGGGCGGCCGGGGTCGTGAGCTCGGGACGCATGTGCTCGCGCCACCACTCGAGCTCCCCCGAGCGCGCCGCGAAGACGGCGCTCGAGAGCATCGCCTCCATCATCGGCGTGAGCGCCGCCACCGCGAGCGCGTTCGCGGCGATCCCCACCCCAGCGCCCTCGAGGCTCACGACGCGCGCCAGGGACACGAGGCCGGCCTTCGACGGCCCGTAGTGCGCGAAGCCGGGCGCGCCGTACAGGCCGGCGGCGGACGAGATGTACACGATCCGACCGCCACGGCGAGCGAGGTGCGGCCAGGCGGCGCGCGTCAGGTGGATGGCGCCGAGCAGGTTCACCCCCACGACCCGCTCGGCCTCGGCGGGTTCGAGGCGCGCGACGGGCACTGCCGAGGCGACCCCGGCGTTGGCGATGAGCGCGTCGAGGCGGCCGAACTCGGAGAGCGCCCTCTCGACGAGGCGCTCGCAGCCCCGGGGGGACGACACGTCGGCGCCGACCGCGATCGCCTCGCCGCCGGCGGCGGCGATCTCGCGCGCCACGGCGGCGGCGCGCTCGGGGACTGCCGAGCCGCGCTCGGGAAGGTCGTTCACGACGACACGCGCCCCGCGCGCGCCGAGCTCGAGGGCGTGCGACCGCCCCATCCCCTGGGCCGCGCCCGTCACGACCACGACGCGCCCCTCGAAGCGCACCGGCTCGCCCATGTGACTCCCCTCCCGCCGCGGCGGCGCCTAGCCGGCGCGCCCCTCCTCGCGCACGAGCCGGAACACCTGGGCCCGGCGCTGCACGAACTCGGGATGCTCCTTCGTCTCGACCTGACGCCTCGGGCGATCGAGCTCGATGTCGACGATCGCCTTGGCGACCGCGGGGGAGCGCGTCAGTACGAGGACGCGGTCGCCGAGGTAGACGGCCTCGTCGATGTCGTGGGTGACGAGCAGGACGGTGATGCGGTAGTCGAGCCACACGTCCTGCAAGAGGTCCTCGAGGTCGGCGCGCGCCTGGGCGTCGACGGCGGCGAACGGCTCGTCCATGAGCAGGATCCGCGGCTCGTACGCGAGCGCGCGGGCGATCGCCACGCGCTGCTGCATGCCGCCCGACAGCTGCCAGGGGAAGCGGTCGGCGAAGCGCTCGAGGCCGACGCGCGCCAGCACGGCGAGCGCCTTCGCGTCGCGCTCGGCGCGCCCGAGGCCCTTGGACCGCAGCGGCAGCGTGACGTTCTTCAGCACCGACATCCACGGGAGCAGGGAGCGGCTGTAGTCCTGGGAGACGAGCGCCAGCTGCTCGGGCGGCTTCGCGATCGCCTGGCCGTCGAGGAAGGCGGCGCCGCTCGTCGGGCGCAGCAGCCCCGACAGGCATCGCAGCAGCGTCGTCTTGCCGCACCCGGAGGGCCCGACGATGCACATGAGCTCGCGCTCGCGCACCTCGAAGCTCAGGCGCTCGATGGCCCGGAACCCGCGGCCCGGCGGACCGTAGGTCTTCGACAGTGCGTCGACCTTCAAGACCGCGGCGCACTCAGGCGGCAGCATCGGCTTGCGAGCTCCTCCAGCCTCGGTGCCAGCGCAGCACCTTCCACTCGATGGCAGCGTACGCCCCGTTGAGCACGTAGGAGAGGATGGCGAGCACGAAGATCCCCGACCACATCTGCGGGATCTCGAAGAGCGTCTGCGCGTTGAGCGTGAAGTAGCCGACGCCGTTCGTCGAGGCGAACATCTCGGCGTAGATCACGAGAAGGACGGCTACCGAGACGGCGATGCGCAGGCCCGCGAAGATCTGGGGGATCGCGGCGGGGATGGAGACCGACACGAGGCGCCGGACCGGCCCGAGGTGGTAGACGCGCGCGACGTCGTGGAACTCCACGTCGATGCCGCGTGCACCCTCGATCGTGTTGAGCAGGATCGGCCACACCGCGCCGAAGGCGATGAAGGCGACCTTCGACACGTTCGTGATCCCGAGCACGACGATGAAGGCAGGGAGCACCGCCGTCGCCGGGATCGCCCGGATGAACTCGAGCGCCGGCTCGACCGTCGTGCGCACCGCCGGCGAGAGCCCGATGACGAGCCCGAGCGAGACGCCGACGACGATCGAGAGCCCGAGGCCGAGGCCGATGCGGTAGAGGCTCGGCACGAGGTCGCTCGTCGCGTGCGCGAAGAGCCACTCGTGGCGGAACACGGATACGATCGTGCTGAGCGGCGGGTAGTAGGTCGAGCGGCTGCCGGCCGACGCGAACCACCAGATGGCAGCGATCCCGGCGAGGAAGCTCCAGGTGACGGACCACTCGACGAGGCGCCTCCTCACGCCGGTACCGCCGATCGCTGGGACGCGTGCCAGCGCAGGACGCGCCGCTCCACCCGCCGCGTCGCGACGTTGATGGCGAGACCGAGCAGGCCGCAGGCCGCGACGTAGGCGTACAGGTGGGGGATGTCGCCGGCGACCTCCAGCTGGTCGATGCGCATGCCGATGCCGCCGGTGCTGCCGATCAGGAGCTCGACCGCGATGGTCACGTTGAGCGCGACGACCGCTGCGATGCGAAGGCCCGTGAAGAAGTAGGGCAGGCAGCTCGGCAGGACGATGGAGCCGAACCGGCGCAGCCAGCCGAGTCGGAAGACGCGGCCCATCTCGAGCGCCGCGCCGTCGACGTTGTGCACGGCGTAGATCATCTGGATGAGCAGGGGCCAGAAGGCGCCGGCGGCGACGAGCACGACCGCGAGCCGCAGGTGCACCCCGAGCACGAGCACCGCGAGCGGCAGGACGGCGATGGACGGCACGGCGCGCAGCAGCTCGATCGGCGCTTTCACCGCCGCGTACACCAGCCGCAGCGAGCCGATGGCGAGCCCGAGGACGACCGCGATGGCCGCCGCCGCGGCGAGCCCGATGGCCCAGGTCTCGAGCGTCTGGGCGACGTCCACCCAGAGTCGAGCGGTGCCGGCCTCAGCCCCCAGGTCGGCGAGCACCGTCGCCGGCGCCGGCAGGGCGCCCCTCGGCGCGAGCAGCGCCGTCGACCCGAGCACGTACCACAAGAGCGCGAGTGCGACGGCGAAGGCGACCGGGCGCGCCGCACGGCCGAGGCTCGCCCGGACGGCGCCCGACACGCCGCCCGCTGCCCCGGGGCCGGCCACCTCCCCGATCGTCTCGCTCGCCGAGCGCACCGGATCGTCCCGTCCCCTCGAGGCCTCAGACGCCGGCGCCAGTCACCTCCGCCTGCTTGCCGCGGGCTTCGCCGCCGTCTTCTTCGCCGGCTTCGTCGTCGGTGCGCCGGCCCACAGCTCCCTGGTCACCGGGAACCGCTTGGAGACGATGCCCTCGGCGGCGGAGCGGTCCAGCACGAGCTGGAGCAGCTTGACGTTGAACGCCGTCGGGTACGAGCCGAGCGGCGTGTGCGCCGCCTGCGCGCGCGTGACCCCGAGGAAGTCCGGGAGGACGTCGATCGCAGCCCTCGGATGCTTGCGCAGGAACTGCTGCGTCGCCATCATCGCGGCGACGAAGCGCTCGACGACGGAGCGGTGCGTCGCCACGTAGCGGGCGCTGCCGAAGTAGGCGGTCGCCGGCGAGCCGTAGGGGCCGAAGAACAGGTTGTCGTCCCCGATCTTGCGGATCTGGCCCGCCGCGAGCGCCGCGCCGGCGTAGGGGGCGACCACGTCGCACACGTCGGCCTCACCCGTCTGGAGCGCGGAGACCATCGCCTGGAAGGGGATGGCGATGAACTTCACCGACGACGGGTTCACCCCGTTCTGGGCGAGGAGCCACTTCGCCTGCGCCTCGTCCTGCCCGTTCAGCACGTTGACGCAGAACGTCTTCCCGGCGACCTCCTTGAGCGAGGTGATCGGGCTGTTCGCCGCCACGGCGGTGACCTGCAGGTTGGGCTCGAGGCCAGCGTTGGGCGCCAGGATCTTGAGGCCGATGCCCTGCGACTCCGCCTGGAACTCGGTCGTCAGCGCACCGGCGCCGAACTGCATCGACCCGCTCTGGATCGCCGCCACCATCGCCGGCGTGCTCGCGACGATGACGGGCGCCACGTTCAGGTGCTCTCGGGCGAAGAACCCGTGGAGCTCGGCGACGTAGATCGGCGCCGAGATCCACAGCGCCGCGAGCCCGACGCTGATCGAGGCGCTGCGGGCGGCTGGCGCCCGGTGCCGCGGCGGCGAGGCGACGGCGGCGCCGCCGGCGCTCGCGACGAGCGAGCCGGCCACGAGCGCGGCGGCGAGCGCCGCCGCGCGACTGCGTGAGACCTGCCTGTTCACGGCCTTGACCCCCCGTTCCGCACCGCCGCGCCGCCCTCGCCGAGCTGCGCTCGTCGCGTCGAGCCCGGCGGCCCGAGCCGCGCAGCGTCGCTCTCGCTCTCCGATAACCGCTCTCGCAAACGGTACCCCCGGAGCCGGGACGTGTCAACCGCCCCTCAGCGACCCCCGATGAGGACCGGCAGCGTGAGGCGGGACGGGTAGCGGCCCCCGGTGCGGATGACGTGGGTGCCCACGCGGTACGAGCCGTGCGCCATCACCCGCGCCTCCGGGCCGTAGGCGAAGGTGTCGCGTCCCTTGAGCACGAGCCGGAGGGTCTCGCCGGCCCGAAAGCGCGTCGCTGTGGGCCACACCTCGACGGTCACCGGCACGGCGCGCCCGGCCAGCAGCTCGTGGCGCCGCTCGTGGCGCAGCACCTCGAGCGCCTCGTCGCCCTCGGCGTTCGCCCGGTGCGAGGCGCGCAGCCAGCCGAGTGCGACGTCGCCGTCGTAGAACGTCGTGTAGAAGGGGAAGCCGACGCGCTCGCCACCCGCGTCGAGCTTCTGGAGGGCGACGAACACGTCGGCGTCGTCCGAGCCGCGGCACTCGAGCCAGATGGTGCACGCCACGGTCCCGACGACGTCGGTGTCCTCGGTGAAGACGTGCTCGAACACCGCACCGGTCGAGTCCACGGCTTCGTAGGCGACGTCCGCCTCCTGCGGTGGAAGCGCCTCGGCGAGCCGACCGCGAGCCGCGTCGAGGTAGAGCGTGCGCTGCTCGACGTCCTCGGGCGGCCAGCTCTCGCGCGCGAGGAGAGGGCCCACCGTGCCCGACCCCGTACGGACCTCGAAGCGCACCCGGGGCCAGCTCGACACCTCGGTCTCGCGCCCGAGCAGGAAGCGGTCGAAGAACTGCCGCTGACGCTCGACGCTGGCGGGCTCGTAGTAGTAGCCCCACTTCTGCTGGCCGTGGATCTCGAGCCACTTGTACTCGGAGGCGATGGCGCGGAACCCCTCGATCGTCCCCCGGGTGTGCAGCCCGTGGTCCCCCCACCCCGCGACCACGTACGCCGGGACGTCGATCGAGGACAGGTCGGGGACCTTGTAGCGCCAGTAGTCGTCGAACAGCGGGTGCGCGGCGGCCTCCGCCACGAGGTCCTCGACCCGCCCCGTGCCGTACCCGACGCGCGACGCGAGCCACAGCGTCGAGAAGCCGACCTCGGGGATCCCGCCGTGGAAGGTGTAGTCGCGGTACAGGTCGGTGAAGCCCTCCCACGGGTTGATCGCCGCGAGGTGCGGCGGATGGAGCGCCGCGACGTACCACTGGACGATCGCGAGGTAGGAGACGCCGGTCATCCCGACCTGGCCGCTGCACCACGGCTGGGAGGCGAGCCACTCGATCACGTCGTAGCAGTCGAGCGCCTCGCGCGGGTCGTGGAAGACGCAGTCGCCCTCGGAGCCCCACGTGCCGCGGGGGTCGACGTGGACGAGCGCGTAGCCGTGGCGCGTCCAGTAGACGGGGTCAGGCCCCTCGAAGCTCGCGTGGTCCGACACCCAGGCCGCCTCGACCCCAGACCCCGCGATGTCCTTGCAGCGCAGGGGGCTGTGCTTGCCGTACGGTCCCCAGGCGATGAGCGCGGGCAGGGGCGAGGAGTGCGCGTCGGGCAGGAAGAGGTCGACACGAAGGCGCGTGCCGTCGCGCACCGGCACGGCCACGTCCCGCTCGACACGCATGGCGTCCACGAGCTCGACGCCCGGGCGCAGCCCCGGGTAGCCGCCCTCCTCCGGGGGCCGCGCGACGCGCCAGATGGTGAGGGCGTCGCCGCGAGCCCGCGTCGCCCGCCAGTCAGCCGCGTCCCGTGGTCCTGCCAGCGCGTCCATCGCCCCCCGCCTCCCACTCGCCACCCGCCGCGGCGTCGCTCACGCCTTGCGGCGCGGCGGACCGGCCCGTCCTCGCGGCCCCGAGCGCCGGTAAGCTCTGGCGGGCTCTCGGATGGAGAAAGAACGTATCAAGATGACGCGCGGACCGGGGCTGGGCGGGGCCGGGCGTGCGCCGCGTCCAGCGGCGGGCGACGGGGAAGCCGACCGCGCCGGCTACCGGATCGAGGCGCTCGCGAAGGGCCTGCGGGTCCTGTCGCTCTTCTCCGAGCAGCGCCCCACCTGGCGGATCACCGACGTCGCGGCCGAGGCGGGCATCCCACTGCCGACGGCCTACCGGATCATGATGACGCTCACCGCCGAGGGCTACCTCGACCGCCTCCCCGACGGCGCCTACCGGCCGGGCGTCCGGGTACTGACCCTCGGCATGTCGGCGCTGCGCAACCTCGAGCTCGTCGAGCTCGCGACCCCGCCGCTCCAGGGCCTGGCCGACGCCACGGGCGAGACGGTCAACCTCGCGGTCCTCGCCGACGACAAGGTCCTCTACCTCGTCCGCATCCGCAACTCGAACCTCGTCACTGCGAACATCCAGGTCGGCTCGATGCTCCCGGCCGTCCACACCTCCATCGGCAAGCTCCTCCTCGCCTACCTCGACGACGAGGCGCTGGCGCGTCGCATCGGCGCGACCTCCTTCGCCGGCGGGCAGGGACCGAACGCGCTGCGCTCCCTCGAGGCGCTGCGGGCCGAGCTCGCCGGCATCCGCGAGCGGGGCTGGGCGACCCAGGACGAGGAGCTCGCGTTCGGCCTGCGCTCCGTCGCGGCGCCGGTACGCGACCGCTCGGGTGCCGTCGTGGCCGGCGCCAACGTGGCCGTCCAGGCGCGCGACTGGCCGATGGAGCGGATCCACGCCGAGCTCCGACCGCCCCTCGTCGCGACCTGCGAGCACATCTCGGCGCTCCTCGGCTACTCGCCGGCCGCGCCACGCCCGCGCGCCGTGACACCGCCCGGCCCCTGAGGCCGTCTCGGGCCGCGCCGGCTCCGCTCGCACCTGCGCGCCCCGGCACGCTCAGACCGCCGCCCGCTCGTAGGAGATGGCCTGCGTCGGGCACCCCGCGACCACCTCGCCCACGAGGGCTTCGTCGGCCTCGCCGACCTCGGCAACGAGGAGCCTCGCCTGGCCGTCCTCGCCGAGCGCGAACAGGCGCGGAGCCGCGACGACGCAGCACGCATACCCCTGGCAGCGCGCGAGGTCGATGCTGACGCGCATCACGGCGGCTCCCTCAGCCGCCCGCCGGCTCGAGCACGACCGGCAGGCGGCGGACGCCGAGGTGGCGGCCGCCACCCTCGAGCCCGGTCCGCTCGACCGGCCCGGCGAGCCGGTAGCGAGGGAAGCGGGTGAGGAGCGTCTCGACGGCAAGGCGCAGCTCCGTGAGCGCGAGGAACCTCCCGGGGCAGGCGTGGATCCCCGCGCCGAACGCGAGGTGCGGGTTCTCCTCCCGGTCGAGGTGCACGCGCTCGGCATCGGCGAAGACGGCCTCGTCGCGGTTCGCGCTCGCGTACACGAGCAGGACGGGGTCCCCGGGCTGCATCCCGACGCCCCGCACGCACGTCGGCCGGGCGACCGTGCGCCGGAACTGGTGGAGAGGGGTGTAGAAGCGCAGGAGCTCGTTCACCGCTGCAGGGATCCGCGAGCGGTCCTCGAGGAGCCACGCGCGGTCCTCCGGGTGCTCTGCGAGGTGGGCGAGGACGTTGCCGAGCGAGAGCGCCGTCGAGTCGTGGCCGGCGTAGGTGAGCGACCACATCAAGATCGCGATCGTCTCGTCGTCCATCCGCCCCTCGTTGAGGGCGAGTACGCGGCTGACGAAGTCGTCGCGGGGGTCGGTCTTGCGCTCGGCGACGATCTCGAGCCAGTAGTCGACGCCGCGCTGCAGCTCGGGGCTGCCGCCGCGCAGGAAGGCCATGGAGTACCGCCGGGCGTCCTCCCCCTGCTCGCCGGTGAGCCCCCACAGGCTCGTCATCACGTGCAGTGGGAGGGGCAGCGCGAAGCGCTCGACGAGGTCGACCGGCTCCGCCGGCTCGATCGCCCCGAGCAGCGCGTCGATCGTCGCCTGGATGTCGGGCTCGAGGCCCCTGGCCACGGCGGCGTTCGTCATCGGGCTGATGAGCCGGCGCATCCAGGTGTGCTCGGGGGGGTCGTACTCGATCGGCGGGATCCGGATCTCGCTGTACGCCGGGAGGAACATCCCCGCCGCCGATGAGAACGTCTCATGGTCCTGGGCAGCCGCCTTGACGTCCTCGTAGCGGCTGAGCACCCAGTACCCGCCGTAGCGCTCGCCGCGCGCCACGGGGCAGCGCTCGCGCAGCTCCCGGTAGCGATCCCAGACGTTGCGATGATCGAGGGTCGGGTCGTGGTGGTCGAAGGGGACGGCACCCGGGTCGAAACCGGGGTCCGGGAGCACGGCGCCGGCAGCCTCCGACGCCAGCGCCGTCGTCTGCGCCTCGAGCGGTCGCTCCACTGCCACGGCAGCACTGTCGCAGCCGCGAGTTGCATGATGCAATTGCAATTACTCGATAATCTTCATTGGCAATGTCGATCCGCTTCTCGCTGCGCCAGCTCGAGTACTTCCTCGCGGCCGCGCGTCACGAGTCGATGAGCGAGGCGGCGGACGCCCTCGACGTGTCCCAGTCGACCGTCTCGGTCGCGGTCGCCGCGCTCGAGCGCGAGCTCGGCGTCCAGCTCTTCCACCGCCGCCCGGCGAAGGGCCTCGTGCTCACCCCTGCCGGCCGGCGGCTGCGCGCCGAGGCACGCCGCGTCCTCGCGGAGGCGGAGACGCTCGCCGAGCGCGCTTCCCTCGAGGGGGGCGAGCTGGCCGGCGTGCTCGCCGTCGCCTGCTTCGCCCCGCTCGCGCCCTTCGTGCTGCCGCGCCTCATCGCGGCCTTCGCCGAGGCCTCCCCGAGGGTGACGGTGCGATTCGAGGAGGGCTCGCTGCTCTCGGTCCAGCAGGCCGTCCTCGACGGCGAGGCCGAGCTCGCGATTACCTACGATCACGAGCTCGGTCCCCAGCTCGAAGCGCGCACCCTCCTCGCCAACCGCCCGATGCACGTCGTGACCGCACGGGACCACCGCTTGTCGGGCAGGCCCGCCGTCCGCCTCGAGGAGCTGCGCGGCGAACCCCTCGCGGTCGTCGACGTCGCGCCGAGCCACCAGCTCCTCCAGGCATTGCTCGCGCGCGCCGGCTTGGCCGGGCAGGTCCGCTACCGCACGACGACCTACGAGCTCGCCTGCGCCCTCGCGGGTCGTGGCCTCGCCTGCGCGCTCCTCGGCTTCGGCGCCGTCGGCGCCGTGAGTTGCGAGGGCCTACCGCTCTCGTCGGCCACTCTCGAAGCGCCCGGGCCGCACTTCTCCGTCGTCGCCGCGAGCGCCACTGGGGCGCGCCTCACGCGCCGAGCAGAGGCCTTCCTCGAGTGTGCCCACGCGACCCTGGTGCACGAGATCGGGAGCGCGACGCGCTAGCGCCGCTGCGTCCACGTTGCGCCGAAGTCGTCCGACGCGGGACGCGCAGCCACGACGACGCCACGCACCACACGATGCGCAGCTCTCGCCGTCGAGGAGCATCGACGATAGGTTCGATCTTCTCGCGCGCGAGCGAAATCCTCCTTCTGCGCGCCCGAGCCACCCAATACCCTCGCTCCAGCTCCCCCAACGAGCCACGAGGACCGGCCATGCACGAGTACCGAAGAGCCCGTGTGCTCGCTCCTCCCGTCCCCGTCGCTACCCGCTCGACCCGAGGCCAGGAAGCGAGCGCCGCGCAAGCCCTCCTCGAGCTCCAGCGTCGGGCCGGAAACGCCGCGGTCACCACGCTGCTCCACGCGCACCCCGCAACCCCGACGCCTCCCGCCGGCATTCCGACGCCCCCCTCGCCCGCCCCCCAGCTCCTTCCCGTCCAGCGTGCCGGTGACAAGATCGCCTTCGAGCCTGCCTCGTCCCCCGGTGACGTGCAGCTCACCGACGAGGAGAACGCGCAGCTCGCAACCCTGCGGGAGATCATCGAAACAGCCCGCACCGAGAAGCGGCGACGCAAAGCCGACATCGAACACACGAAAGAGGAGCAAATCCGCGAGATAGACGACAAGACACTACATGAAAGCAAGCGAATTCCTGAACTCAAGAAACGACTCAAGACCTATCACAGTTCCATTGAAGCTTCTTCCGGCTGGCGATGGTCACAGATCTACACCACGATACGCTCGAGACTCGGCGAGGGAGTGACGTTTGACAACCTTCCGACCGGTTCTACCGACGCGTCCCGTCCCAACACGCCGAGCCTGAAGGTGACCGTAAAGAGCTCGCGTGGCACACCGCTCCTCTACGTCCACTTCGGGGACAGCCGCTTCGGCTCGCCACCTCCGACGGGATCTCAGCAGTCAGGCGTCTCCCGGCCCGGTGGAACCTCGATCTCCACGAGCAGCGGCTCGGCCAACGTCCACTACAAGCACGGATACTTCGAGTCCTCCGAGTTCTGGGATCGCGAGCTTTCTGCGCGGCCGACGGGCAACGACGCGGTTCCCGAGCGCAAGCAGTTCATTCTTGATGACAACAATGTCTACACGCGTCGTTTCGTGACACGTGCGATCACGCTCTATCACCTCGCGAACATGGTCGGCCTCAGGATTCAGCCCCCGGAAGGATTCGAAAGCATGGACGACTCAGCCCTCAGTACCGCGGAGCCGAAGGTGGAACAACTCATCGTGAATCAACAACAACTCTTCGCTCAGTTGCCGCGGTACATGAAGGGAACCTTCGGCCCCCATGCGGACGACTTCGATATCAATACGGTTGCAGCCATTGCTGGGTCACCTCAGAGCGCAAAGTATGACCAAGACCAAATTCGCACCGGTAGAGAGACTGGCTTCAAGATCACGAGCGGACCTCGGAAGACAACCGCGACACCAAGCAGCACGATGGATGTCAACGAAATGGCGAGCATGCAGGTTCGGAACGGTAGTGGCTCCGGCCAACCGTTTCTCTCGACTACGAGTACACAACCACCACTTCTTCCCAACCAGCCACCCAAGGTGATCCGCGGCAACAAGGGGGAGCGCTTCGACGAAGGGGCGGAGAACCAGGCCGTCTGCAAGATCGACCTCGCCAAAGCGAAGGCCCTTGGGGTGAGGATCGTGAACCAGCACTCCGAGGAGTCGCACAAGTTCAAGACGGCCTACGACCGCTACTTCCCTGTCGATGACCTCATGAAGCTGGCTAAGCTAGCGGCCACGAAGTTTACGGACGACATGCAGATCCTGGCAGATTCGGAGGGCTCTGACCGGACTTCCGGAGATGGTAGGCAGCCGTAGATCCTAGAAAGCGGTTCTGACCAGGGAAAAGAGACGCGAGCCACCGAGGCGGTCGTGTTACTACGCGATGCCGTGAGCTGGGACTACGCGACGGGCTCAGGCAGCGTGAAGTCGTAGAAGCGAGCCGGTTCGGCGACCTCGAGGGCCTGGAAGATCTCCCGCTGGCGAGCCGTCGTCGCGCTGCGCTGGGCGACGCGGCCGTCGTTGGTCTCGAGCGTGACGAGGTGCATGCGCTCCAGTTCGTTGCGCACGTTTCGCCACGTGTCGCCGATCGTGTGCTCGACGGTCCGGATGAGCAGGAGGGCGAGCCAGCAGAGCTGGACGTGCGCGCGGATGCGATCCTCGCGGTAGTGGAAGACCGGGCGGAGCTTGAGCGTTCCCTTCAAGTCGCGCCATCCGGCCTCGACCTCGTAGAGCTGCTTGTAGGCGAGGGCGAGATCGGTGGGCGTGAGGGTGTCGTCGTCGGTGCGGAGCAAGAACTTGCCGTCGAAGCGCTCCTCGTTCGCGATCGCGCCCTTGTCGACGCGCAGCTTCCCCTCCGCGGTGCGGCGGACGAGGCGATAGAGGGCAGGCGTCTGGCGCAGTTCGCCGACGAGCTCGTCGCGGCGACGAGCGGTCCACTCGTCGGTGCCGGCGATCCTCTGCTCGAGGTAGGAGACGAGGTTCTCGCGCACCTTGCGGTCGCGCGCCGCGACCTCGGGGTTGTGGCAGACGACAAAGCGCTCGGTGCGTGCGCCGTCACCGAGGCGGACCTCCTTCACCTCCAGGTTCCCGGCCGCCTTGTGGTAGCGGCCGGCGCGTGCGAGTGCGGCCTTCGCGTCCTTCGACCCGCCACGGACGCGCTCTGCGACGATGTAGTGGCCACCGCCGTGTTGGAGGTAGGCCCGGTTGTCGGCGGAGTTGAAGCCGCAGTCCGCGACCCATACGACGCGATGCAGCATCCAGCCCGACAGGTCGTCCTTGATCGTCTTCAGGATCGCCTGGTCCGAGGTGGTGCCGGGGAAGGTCCAGCAGCGGATCGGGATGCCCTCTGCCGTCACGGCCATGCCGAGCACGACCTGGGGAAGATCGGGACGGTGGTCCTTCGAGTGCTTGTTGAACCGGCGCGTCGCACGCTCCTCTGGGCCGATCCCCGCCGCCACCTGCCCGCGTGCCTCCGCCTCGCCGGTGGCGGTGTCGAGCTCGACGAGGGGATCGGGCACGTCGGTCTCGAAGTAGGTGGAGGAGGTGTCGACGAAGATCACGTCGCAAGACAGGTTGAGCAGGTTCGCCGTGGCATCGAAGATGCCCCTTGCGACCTCGCCGAGGGCGTCCAGCAAGAAGTCCATCGCGGCGTAGGCCGCGTCGTCGTCGAAGGACGGACAGCCAACGAGGGCGACGCGCTCTCGGGCCCAGCGAACCGCCGCCAGCTTGGAGGTGGGCTCGAGGCAGCGGTTGGCGACGAGGGCGAACAGCACCTGCTCGGCGAGATCGGCCTCGAGGCGCCGCTTCTCGCCGGCACGGATGAGCGCCTCGGCGATGCCGAGTCGCTCCCACAGCACCCGCAGCACGTACGCGCCGCCGAAACGACGGGAGTCGACGATCTCGACGTCGCTTCCTGAGGCGGCGGCGACCGCCTCGGCCGGCTCCAAGAAGCGCGAGATCGAGCTGACGAGCCGGGCGAGCGCCTCGCGGTCGACCTGGTCGGCGCGGCCGAAGCTGTGGATCACCTTCGCGACCGGTGAACCGGTCACCGGGTGGCGCTCGTTGTGGGCGAGCTGGAGGTAGCTGACCGTCGAGCCGTCCTTGTTGCGGCGCTTCGTCTCCCGCAGGTACACGCCTACGAAATTACACCAATGTGCTGCTCACGTCCAGTACTCGTGTGCCTACAGCTGGGCGACGATTCGGGGCCTTCACCGCGCGATGAGCAGGGAAGCCGGGTTTCGCGAGCCTCGAAAATGCCTACGAGCTCCGGAAGTCCGGCCTGGCTGCGGACGAAGATGTGGCGTGCGTCGAGGTAGCCGGGGTCCTCGACGGCCACCTTGGTCCCCGGGGCGAGGAGCGCACGGGCGAGGAAGGAGAGCCCCTGC
>Ga0070737_10000787_pt1 | contig 57935 bp, 50 predicted proteins | sample Coa_R1_10_FD_66438 | JGI IMG/M metagenome (GOLD analysis project Ga0070737, IMG submission 66438) | Surface soil microbial communities from Centralia Pennsylvania, which are recovering from an underground coalmine fire - Coalmine... | ecosystem: Environmental > Terrestrial > Soil > Unclassified... | reverse complement strand
AAAGCGGATAGAGCGTTGTCTGCAGAGAATCTCACGGACCTTGGTGCCTTGACTCCTGCTCAGGGGACTGAATCCCTGCTTGGCGGCGGTGTTCAGCGGCGCGACCGAAATCGTGGATACGCTGATAATATTCCATGAGGGCTTTGTGACTAGGGGCGTGGTGGGGATCTTCTTTCAGGGCGCGGTGCAGCCAGCGCAGCCCCGACTCGACCAGACCGTACCGCAGGGCGATCACGCCCAGCTCATAGTGCAAATTCGGGTCATGAGGCGCCTGCTGCATCTTCTCCCGCGCGATGTCCTGGATGCGCCGCATGTCGCCTTCAATCTGTTCCAGGCGGGCTTGCGCCTGCCGCGCTTCCTCGCTCTTGCCGTTTTTTTCCAGACACAAAACGAGTTGGTAATGGGCCTGAATATCCCCCGGTTCTCGCTCGACCGCCTGGCGCAGCCATACCTCTGCTTCGCGAGATTGGCCGGCGCGCAGGGCCAACTTGCCACGCTCGGCGAGGGCAGGGCCATAGTCGGGCTGGCGGGCCAGCACGGCCATGAGGATCTGTTCCGCTTCGTCCGAATGCCCCATCCGATCGTAGCAGCGCGCCCGATATACCTGGATTTTCAGATGGCCAGGGCGGCGCCGGCTCAGGTGCTCCAAATGCGGCAGAGCTTCATTCGTCAGCCCCAGATACATGAGGGATTCGCACAAGCGCAGGCGGACTTCCTCTAGCTCCGGGTCAATCGCCAGAACATGCTGATAGTCCGTGATAGCGTCGTGATGACGCGATTCCTCGTCATACACTTGCCCCCGGATATGCAATGCTTGCGGGTTGTCGGGCTGGCATTTGAGCCATTGGTTTACCGCCCTCTCGGCGTCGCGCGGCCGTCCCCTGCGCAGATAACCCTTGGCCACTGCCTCCAGAATCAGCGGTGTGGCCGGATGGTTCCGCTCGACCAGAGCCTGGCAGAACCGACTCACGGGGGCTACTTCGCCGCGCTCGGCACTGACGAGGACGCGCTCGAGGAAGAGAGCCTCATCGTCCTGGCCGCGCAACTCCTGGTACCGATCGAGATAGTGGTCGGCCCAATCAAACTCTCCTGTGCGGCGGGCAGTGCGGGCCGCCAGCAGCAGTGTTTCCGGATCGCGCGGCCAGACAGTCAGACAGGCCTGCAAATGTGGTACGGCCTCGTTGGTGTGGTAGCGTTCCACCGCTTCGCGGGCAGCCCGTAGATGGTAAGCGGCCCAGAGATACGTACCGGCCATCCCGGCGCCTAACGCGATAAGGAGGAACAGGGCGGCGGCAGCCAAAAGGTGCCGAGGACGGCGGACCGGCGCTGGGGGCAAGAGCGGAGAGGAAGCAATCACCGTTTCGCTCATAGCTCTGTCCTTTTGGTAGTGGCCTCCTGCATGGCACAGTGGCCTCCCTCGTTTTCGGGTTCCCAAATAGAGTTTGGGAACCCGAAAAACGAAGAACTCTTCAGCTACTTCAGTTGGATGTCGAACTGCTGCACGCCGCTTTTCACGGTATACGTCAGGCCCGATTTGTCCGGATCCTTATAGTGATGGGGGATGGCCATGTACCGACGCTTCCCTGCTTCGGGATCGCCCATATGTTTCTTCGCTTCCTCTAGCAGCTTTGCCATCTCCGGAGATATTTCAACTTTGCGGGCCTTTGCATTTTCTGCGGCCTTCTCCATCGGCGACGAACCGGTTGGCTTGGGAGGGTCGGGAGAAGAAACGGTAATGGTGGCTAACCCCGGTGAAATGCCAGTAATCTGGTAGCTGCCATCCTCGTGGATCACGGAATGAAAGGCTCCATGCTCTTGCAGGAAGGTTACTCTCCCTCCCGGTAGCGGATTACCCTGGTAGAAAACTTTGCCGGACACGGTCCCCTTGGAACTGCAGCCTGCAAACAACGTGAGAAACGCCAGAAGGAGAACCGATCGCAGCAGCCAAGCCAAGAAGCGCTGTTTTCCCAACATGGTCAAGCACCTCCTACCAATCGGGACCGAGAAGATCGCCATTGGCCGGTGTCACGGCATACCACCAGGTATTGGGACTGGTGCCTTGAGCAACCAAGCGGGCGCTGCCGTCGCCCATCGCTACCATGATCCCCCCCGTGTGTCCGGTGCTGGGCAGAGCAAAGATGGCGGTGCCGGGCTTGGGTTGGATCTGGAAGTAGGCTGCCGGACCCAGAGGCTCGCCGCATCCCGGATCCGAGGCGTAAACCGTTGGCCCCCAGTTGGGGTACCAATTGGGATCTCCGCCAGGAGTCGTGCTATATCCGCCGGCGCTGCCGCAGTTGCCGTTGCCCATACCGGTGGACTCTTTTTCGGTGTAGAAGATGGTGTTCGACGTGCCGTCCACAATGCTGGCGGGGTAACGATTGAGGTTATTGCCGGCATGGGTGGAAGTGAACACCTGGCCGTTGAGCGCGTAGCTACAGTTGTTACCCCAAGGGTTGTTCCCCCCCGAAGCGTTATAGGTGGGGTCCGAGGGGCACGCGTAAAGTTTTATATTAGTGTTGACGGTGCCGTTATCGACCGCACTCCATTCCGTGTAGATCGTAGTACCTGCGTTATAACCATTGACTCCTCCCGGCCAACTTCCCAAGGATGAATTAAGAAGGTTTTGCTGTTCGACGTAAGGCCAGAGGAGAAACAAGAGCCCTCCATAAGCGATGGGCGTATTCTGTCCCGGTTGTTGGGGGTTGGGATACCACCCGTAGCTGGGTAGCAACTTGCTCTGGTTGGTGTCGGCGCAGTTCAGAGTTCCCAGGGCGATCTGCTTGAGATTGTTTTGGCACTGGGCGCGGTTGGCGGCTTCGCGGACTTTCTGCACCGCCGGCAACAGCAGACCGATAAGGATGGCGATGATGGCGATCACCACCAATAGCTCAATCAGCGTGAAGCTACGTACTCGCCGGAGCACTTGCAACAAGGTCATGACGGTCTCCTCGCAAGAAATACTCGGATTATGTCCGATCAACGGCCTGCCGTCTCACGACGACACTGCCGCTGCTGTCACGCTTGCTACCTTGGTCCCTCCCGGGATCGTCGAAAAGAGTAGTCGAGTCGTTATTGTCTTCTTGCGCTATCTGAAGCAAAATTAAGCGTACTTGCCCAGTCAACCGCAGTCATTGAGTTCCAACGTATTTTTTTTGAGATCCTTTACGCAGAAAATGACAGGCAACAAACCGGAAGCATAAGCAACGGACCGGCAATCCGTTTCTTACACTTTTCGGCTCGTTATAATTCTTGCGAATTTTGGTCGCTGTGTTACCTTCGTAGAGGAATATCTCGCAGTGTCGCGCTGTTGAGAAATATTTCGGGAGATGACAGCTATGCGTCGCCGGCCTCATGTTGCTTTGATTATCGATACTTTGGGTGTTTACGGACGGCGCATTCTGCGCGGCATAAATCATTACTTGTTTTCGCATTTGCCCTGGTCAATTTATCTGGATCCTTACCATCGCCTGAAGGACTCGCCGCCGCGTTGGCTGACGGGCTGGCACGGCGACGGCATCATTTGCCGCTCCATCACTCCTGGCTCGGTGGAGCGCTTGCGCAAGCTAAAAATTCCCATCGTCAACCTCAACGATTCCTTCACCGATCTTGACTTGCCGACGATCCGTTCGGACGATCATGCCATCGGTCGGCTCGCTGCCGACCATCTGCTTGAACGCGGTTTCCGATGTTTCGCCTTTTGCGGCTTCGCTGCCTCGGCATGGTCGCGGAGGCGGCAGGAAGGCTTTGCCGCCGCTTTACAGCAACGAGGGGAATGGTGCGGCGCCTATGAATCTCCGTGGGGCGGCGGTTCGCGCTATTGTCCCGGCGAACAGGAGTATGAGAAGATTAGCCGCTGGCTGGCGTCGCTGCCGCAGCCGCTGGGTGTGCTAGCCTGCAATGATGAGCGCGGTCATCACGTCCTGGATGCTTGCCAGCGGATCGGCGCTACGGTGCCCGACGAAGTGGCCGTCCTTGGCGTCGATGATGATGACCTGCTCTGTTCATTGTGCCGACCCCCTTTGTCCAGTGTGGTGCCCAATCCGGAGCGTATCGGTTACGAGGCGGCGGCCTTGTTGGATCGCCTCATGGCGGGCGCCAAGCCCCCGCGGCAGGAGATCCTCATCGAACCGCTTGGGGTAACAAGCCGCCAGTCCACCGATGTGCTAGCTCTGGGCGATCCCGACCTCGCTGCCGCTGTGCGCTGCATTCGCGAGCACGCATGCGAGGGGATCACCGTATCGGAGTTGCTCAAACATGTCCCGCTCTCGCGCTCGATCCTGGAGCGCCGCTTTCGCCAATATCTGGGCCATTCACCACAGGCCGAGATTTGGGCGGTGCAGCTCAAGCGCGTCAAGCAGCTATTGGCGGAAACGGATCTGTCGCTGGAACAAATCGCTACGCTAACCGGCTACAAGCATCCCGAATACATGAACGTGGTGTTCAAGCGCCTGACCGGCCAGACCCCTGGCCGCTACCGGCGGCTGGTGAAAGGCTAACGAACCGGAAGCATAAGTGACGGACGTTCCGCTGTCGCTAATGCTCCCCGCCCATCAGGCCAAGATGTCGCGCACCACTTTGCCATGCACGTCGGTCAAGCGGTAATCGCGGCCAGCGTGGCGGTAGGTCAGCCGTTCGTGATGGAGTCCCATCAGATGCAACAGCGTGGCGTGCAGGTCGTGGACGTGGACTTTGTTTTCGACAGCATGCCAGCCAAACTCGTCGGTGGCGCCGTAGACCAGACCGCCCTTGATGCCGGCACCGGCCAGCCACATGGTAAAGCCGAACGGATGATGCTCACGGCCATCGTTGCCCTCGGCGGTCGGCGTGCGGCCGAATTCACCGCCCCATAACACGATCGTGTCTTCCAGCAGACCTCGTGCTTTCAGATCGTACAACAAGCCGGCAATGGGCCGATCGGTGGCGGCACAGTTGGCCGGCAACTCCGTCCTCAGTCCGCCGTGCTGGTCCCACAATTGGCAGCTCGAGCGCCGGGCTGTCTGCGTGTGATACACCTGCACACAGCGCACGCCGCGCTCAACCAGCCGCCGTGCCAGCAAACATTGCTTGCCGAAAATCTCCGTTGTTTTCTCGTGCAAACCGTACAGCCGCTGCGTCGCTGGCGACTCCCCGGAAAGATCGAACGCTTCGGGGGCGTGTCTTTGCATACGGAAGGCCAGCTCAAACGAAGCGATGCGGGCATTGAGCTGGCTGTCCTGCTGGCGCTTTTGACGATGCAGGTCGTTGAGACGCCGGAGCGTGTCGAGTTGGTCCTTCTGGCGTTCGTGGCTGAACTGGGGATTTTTCAGATTGTTGATAGGGTTATTGAGGTCGGCGACCAGCGTGCCCTGGTAGGCGGCGGGCAAGAAGCTGGAGCTCCACAACGGCGCCCCCTGGGCCGGCTGGGCCGGACTGATGACGACGAAACCGGGCAAGCTCTGGTTCTCGCTGCCCAGCCCGTACAGCAGCCACGAGCCGAGGCTGGGCCGTGAGAACGCCTGTTCGCCGGTGTTCATTTGCAAGCAAGCGCCGTTGTGGTTGATATTGTCCGCTACCATCGAGCGGATAACGCAAATGTCATCGATGCAGCGAGCGATGTGGGGAAACAGCTCACTGACTTCGATGCCGCTCTGGCCATGCTTCTGAAACTTGAACGGCGATTGCAGCAGGTTAACAGTGCGTGTGCGAACGAGCTTGGGTTGCTCGAAAGGCAGCGGTTTGCCATTGTCACGCTGGAGGCGCGGCTTGGGATCAAACGTATCGACATGCGAAGGCCCGCCGGACATGAACAAAAAGATGAGTCGCTTGGCTTTGGCGGGATAGTGCGGCGCCTTGACGGCCAGCGGATTATCGGCGGCAGAGCTGGCGCGAGCCTCATCGGCGAGAAGGCCGGCCAGACCAAGCATGCCGAAGCCGTTGGCGAACTGTCGCAACATCTGGCGGCGATTGATTGTCCAGATCGGTTCTCTCATCGTTTCACCTCATCGCTATCGTTTCGTTTATCTCCTGCCTCTTGCGCCGTGTCTTCTGTGCTGTAGGAGAACACCCGCCGAGAGCAAACCGGATGGCAAGTCAATCAACATATGAGAATTCATTGGCACATAGCAGTACCTGGCCATACTCCACCCAGCCGCGTTCGCTCTCGCCGGCGCGGTGCAGAAAGTCGAGGCCAATATGTACTTCCTCAGCCGTCGGCGGACGGCCATACAGAAGGATATAGGCATACTCGAGGCGTGCTCGGTCATTGGTAGAGGCGGCAAGGATGCGTTTGGCCAGCGCCTGCGCCTGCGCCAGCACGAACGGATTGTTCATGAGAAACAGCGCCTGCGGCGCCACAGTGGAAACCGTGCGCTTCTCGACCGGCGCAGTGGGGTCGGCGGCGTCGAACAGCGGGCCGAAGCCGGAGCGGTCGGAGCGAATCGTCATCAGGTACAGGGTGCGGCGCGGGACGGCGAAGTCGCGAACAGCGGGGCCGCCCATCGTGCGGTCGAGCCGGCCGGATACGGCCAGGAGGCTATCACGCAGCGCCTCCGCTTCCAGGCGGCGGCGGTTCATACGGCCAAATAAGAGATTATCGGGATCGCCCTCCCCTTTATTCCCCTTGTTCTGGGGGGGATAAAGGGGGGGCATTGCTTCGCTGCTCTGTTGATACGTGGCCGATGACAGAATCAAGCGATGCATCTGTTTGATCGACCAGCCAGAGCGCACGAACTGGAGGGCTAGCCAATCGAGCAATTCGGGATGTGTGGGCGGTTGGCCGAGCTTGCCGAAATTGCTAGGGGTACGGACGATGCCTTCGCCGAAATGATGCTGCCAGATGCGATTGACCATGACGCGTGCCGTCAGAGGATGGTCCGGCCGCGTCAGCCAGCGGGCCAGATCGAGCCGACCGCTGCCGTTGGTGATCGGTTTTTGCTCACGGCCGGCCAGAATTTCCGGAAAGCGCCGCGGCACCAGCGGACCAAGCCGATCGTAACGACCGCGGATGTGGATGCGAACATCATGTGTGCCCGCATGCGGGCTGCCTGGAACACCGCCTTCCTGAGCGCCGTTGGCGTAGGGAATCGGCTTTTTCGCTTTCTTGTATGCTTCTACCTCTGCCGACGGCAGCAACGGAATGCGCAGCATCGGCGGGCCGTTCGTTTTGGGGCCGACGTTGGCCAGGATGTGCGTGCTGAAAAAAATACCGGCCAGGGCGTAATAATCGGCTGTCGAAATCGGATCGAATTTGTGATCGTGGCAACGCGCGCAGGCCATCGTTAGGCCCAGGAAAGTGCGGCTCACCACATCCACCTGGTCGTCAGCGATGTCGGTGAGCAGCTTCTCTTTGTCGGCGTCGCCGCCGCCCCAGTTGCCCAAGGCCAGAAACCCCGTGGCGATGATACCGTCGCGATTGATACCGCCGGGCGAGGACACGAGATCGCCGGCGATTTGATCAGTCAGAAATTGATCATAAGGCAGATCGCGATTGAACGCTTGCACCACCCAATCGCGATAGCGCCAGGCCTCGGCGCAGTCCATTTCACCGCCGAGGCCGCGGGCGTCAAACGAATCGGTGTAGCGCACCAGATCGAGCCAATGTCGGCCCCAGCGTTCGCCGTAAGCCGGCGAGGCCAGCAAGCGATCGATCACCCGTGCAAAAGCGTCGGGTTTGTTGTCGCGCAGGAACGCCTCGATCTCTTCGGGCGTCGGCGGCAATCCGGTCAGGTCGAAGGTGGCGCGGCGCAGCAAGGTGCGCTTGTCCGCCGGCTTGGCGGGACGCAGCCCTTTCGCCTCCAGCGCCGCCAGGATGAAGCGGTCGATAGCTGACTTCACCCACGCCGTATCCCGCACGGCTGGCGGTGTCACAGCCTTTAGCGGCTGGAAAGACCAGAACCGCCGCTGTTCATCGGTGATCTGAAATGTCTCATTTCTCTCTGTCGTCGCCTTGCCCGTCCTTTGCGGCCAGGGCAGACCAAGCTGCACCCAACGTGTGAGGATAGCGATTTGACGATCGGATAATTTCCGCCTGGGCGGCATTTGCGGTGTGTCATTGTAGCGCACGGCCTGGATGAGCAAACTACTGTCTGGTTTGCCCGCGACGGCAGCTGGGCCGCTATCGCCGCCTTGGAGCACGGCCGCGCGGGAGGTCAGACGCAAACCGCCTTTGGGCTTGTTGTCGCCGTGACATTTCTGACAGTGCTCGACGAGCAGCGGACGCACTTCTTTCTCGAAAAACTCCTCGGCAGTCGACAGATCTGCGCGTACAAACGATACGGTCAACAACACAACAGCGAGAGACCACACCGGCGATCTCTGATAGAAACGCGGCATAAAAAATTTGCCTCCTTACCAGTCGCTTCCTGGTGGTATGCTGAGGTTAGGATTACAGACAGCTGTCCAGGTGGTGACGCTTATTCCCCCCGCCACGCCGCGCACGCTGCCGTCCAGCAAACCCACCTGCATAGCTCCTGTATGACCCGTTTGCTGGATTTTGTAATCACAGAACCCATCTCGTGGCGCAATCTGGAAACCAACGCCATTATCGGAAATTTGCAAGGCGTAAGGACCACCGGGGATTCCTGGGGGAACTTGGGGATTGAACTCCCAAACCGCGAAGGCAGGAGTATCCCACCATCCATACCACACAAAACTGTAGTGCATCGCCCAAGCAGGCTGAATGTAAGGACCTTGGCCAGAAGCGGAACCATTGGGATTGCCACTCTCGTTGCAATCCTTGTAACGCTCTACCCACAGGACAGTGTTGGACGTCCCGCTCTGGATGGTATTGATCTTACAAGAACCGTATTGCATGACCAACGCGTTGCCCATGTAGTCCGTGGAGGCATAGCCGGGACGATTCGTACCGTTCTGGAGATTGTCCGGCAAAGTCGGGTCTGAGGGACAGATGAATGTCCGGATAACGTTTTTCGCGATAGTAGAAGCGTTGCCGTTAGCAAGATTATATAGGTTATTCTGCTCGAGATAAGGCAGGAGCAAGAAATGGGCCGTACCTACGACGTTCGACCACTTCCCACCGTTAGTGCAGATAGGTACGATCGCGCCATCGTAAGTGCCGGCAAAGTTATGGACGCCCAGATTCAATTGCTTGATGTTGTTCTGGCACTGCGTCCGCGCAGCTGCCTCGCGCACTTTTTGCACGGCCGGCAGCAGCAGCCCAATGAGGATAGCGATAATGGCGATCACCACCAACAGTTCGATCAGGGTGAAACCGCATCGTGTGGACCTTGCCATAAGTCACCTCTTTTGTGAAAAAGCTGAACTCCATTACGGTTCGTGGAGTTAAGGAAATATATATAAACAGATATTTTTAATCTTTATTGTGGAGTAACTTTGAAATTATAGGTGTCCGGCTGGGCAGTGTTGGAAACCTCAACAACCAATGGGGTCTTAGTCGGGTCGTTGTAGCGCGAATTTATCCGAACGGGCACAGCAGATGGACCAGAAGGCGCGGCACCGCTGGGGGGAACACCTGTAGTTATTGTGACCCGATACCAGCCAACTGGAGCGCCTTCCTTGCCCATTGTTTTGAGGACATAGGAGCCGTCCTCCTGAATAATGCCTTTGGGAGCGAATTTACTAGTGTTGCCTTTCTCGACATCGGGGTAGAAAGTAACAATGCCTTGGCGGAGCGGTCGGTCATCGACTTTGATATATCCCTTAACGAGGACAAGAGTTCCCGCGCTATCGCCGCATCCGAGAGTGATCGGCAAAAATCCAGCAAATACAGGCAACCAAAAGGAGCCAACTCGAGAACACAGGGATTTCATTGAGGACCTCCCCTCGAGTGCGACTCCAAATCCTGCAACGCTTCCATTGCGAGCTTCATGTGCCGGCTCATAGCGCGGCGAGCGGCTTCCGGCCGGCGGCGACGGATGGCATCGGTTATTTCCGCATGTACTTCGTAAGGCACAACCAAACTCCGAAAGGCCCGGCGCGAGGTTTCGATGCAGAGGCGAATACCGTCGCGCAAACAACCTAAGATGTGCTCCAAGACCACATTGTGGGCCGCTTTCCAAACGGCGGCATGGAAGCGCAGATTGGGTTCAGTCCAGGCAGTCGGGTCGGGGCTGGCCAAAACCTCCCGCATCTCGGCTAATGCGGCTTCGATGGCCGTCACTTCTTCGTCCGTCCGGCATTCGGCAGCGCGGCCGGCCAGGAAAACTTCGATCAACTCGCGTGCCTCGTAGAGCTCGCGCACTGAGGGCTGTTCAAGCATCATGAGAAATTCAAAAGGCGTTCTAAGGACGTCGGCTCCGGAATCCGCGATCTGACTGCCGGCACCATGACGCGTATCGAGCACACCCATTAAGGCGAGTGTTCGCAGGGCCTCGCGCAGAGAAGGCCGGCTGACTCCAAGCTGCTTGGCCAATTCGCGCTCGCTGGGTAGCTTAGAGCCGGGGCGGAAGTGGTTGTCCCGCATCAACGACTTAATCTGCTCGATAATGTCATCGACAACCGAAATCTTCTGCACGGGTTGAAAGAATCCTGCAATCTTTTTTTCGTTCTTTTCCTGTACGATAGACACTTCCGACCTCCAAAATCCGATTAGAATTCCGTGGCCGGGCCACGGAAGGGTTCCACTCACCATATGGTCTGACCACTTGACCAAATCAGCCTAGCACGTTCAAGCCCCCGTGTCAAGAGAGCGTTGCCAAAAATCTTCGTTCATGCTTGCGTCGCCCTTTGGGTGAAGCGCGATAGCCATTCTTCATCCCACAAGCTAGGAAAAGCGTTGGGGACATAAGGATGCTGGGCGATGGCTTCGTCGTTAAGCTCCAACCCTAGTCCGGGCCGATCGGAAAGCCGAAACGCGCCGCAGTGGATCGGCTGCCAACTGTTGACTAGACTGTCGCGCCAAGGAACGTCAAACTCGGCGAAAGCCTCTTGGATCACAGCATTCGGCGTGCTAGCGTCGAAATGCAAGCAGGCTGCCAAGGCGATTGGCCCAATGGAACAATGGGGAGCGACCTGCAAATCTTGCACAGCAGCCATAGCCGCGATTTTCTTAGCGCTTAGCAATCCGCCGCAATGGCTGATGTCCATCTGCACCACATCGGCAGCCCGTAAAGCGATCAAGCGATAGAAGTCCGCCAGAGTGTAGAGCCGCTCCCCAGCTGCAATCGGACAGTTGCATTGCTCCTTCACCTCGGCGAGAAGATCAAGACACTCCGGCGCTACGGGTTCCTCACACCAGGTGGGCAGGAAACGCTCCAGTTTGCGGATCATCCGCACTGCGCAACCAGCCGACAGCCGGCCATGGAACTCGATGATGATCCCCACCTCTGGCCCCACCGCTTCACGGACAGCCGCTACCCGCTCAACGACCGCTTCCATCTGCTCGGAAGTCAACTCCTTCCAAGCCGTCTCGAAAGGATCGAACTTGAGCGCCCGATAGCCGCGCCCTACTACCTCGCGGGCACGCTCGGCATACTCCTGTGGCGTTCGGGCTCCACCATACCAGCCGTTGGCGTAAGCCGGAATCGTTTTTCGGCAACTTCCCCCTAGAAGTCGGTAGATCGGTTGATTGCAGGCTTTACCAATGATGTCCCACAAAGCAATCTCAACCCCGCTGATCGCCGTCATCACCGTAGCACCGCCTTGGTACTGATCGCGGATCATGCCGCCGATGATAGCCTCGATATCGAAGGGGTCACGACCCAGTACTCGCCTTTCGACCCATTCGTGACAGAGCGTCTGAACCGTCTTCTCCTGCCACTCCAGGGTAGCCTCTCCGACTCCGGTCAGCCCGGTGTCTGTACGCAAGCGTAAGAAGAGATAATTGCGGAGGCCCGCGTTGACCAAAAACGTCTCGAATTGTGCGATGCGCATGCTTTATTATTTCCCTTTCGCCTCCTCAAGGATGCCGACCACGGAACACGGACCACTGTCCATTCCGGTGACCAACCAAGGGTTTACCCGGACCTCACACAAGTGCGATAGGTCGTGTTCCAGGTTCATGTCCTCGATAATCAGAAAGCGCCGGCCGGCGCCGCTGAGTAACTCGTTGTGGCACGCCATGGTCTCCTGGAGATGAGCAATGCACGCCACGGAGGGCACATCCAGCCCCAAAGCGCGCAGGCTGGGGAAGCGTTGCCGCAGCCAGCGGGCGGATGCAACTCCCAGACCAGGACAGTGCATGCTGAATCGAGCGCCATCCTGCCGCCGAACGATTCCATAACCGAAGCGAAACAGAGCAAGATCAGCTCCGTCGAACCGATCGGCCAGCGGCTCCAGATGCTCAGGTGTGACGACGGCGTCGTCGGGGAGCCGCACGTCGATCACCCGCGGTCGCGTGAAAACAAACTCTTCGGGCGTGAATGCGTCTAGACAAAGTCCGTCCGGAATGACGTGTCGCGGCGCATCCACATGTGTGCCAGTATGGCTGGCGACCCGCAAAATCTGCACAGCTGCCCCGTCTCGTTCGATCGTGTACAGCGGCTCAAGCGACGGCGCGGGAATCGCCGGTGGTCGCGGATCATCGCAGCTTAGCGGAAAGGACAGCCAGATCATGCTGGACATAATTAATCACCTTGTGACCTGACCACTTGACCAAATGAGTTTAACCCAGTAAGATGACACGTGTCAAGGGTTCATTGGGATTTTGCGTGTTCGCGCGTTTTCGTTTTTTTCGGAGAGAAAGCAACTTGTTACTAAACCAGCGAGTGGCCTTGATCGTCGGCGGTGGTGGAGCGCTGGGTCGGGCCATCGCACAAGCCTATTGCCGCGAAGGTGCCTTACTCGCCGTCGCCGACCTTCACCGTGAGGCGGCCCTGGAAACACTTGCTTGCACAGGGCGAACGAACGACGGCCTGGCGCTGGCGGTCGATATTGCCGAGCCTGCTGCTTGCCGGGCCATGGTGGAACAGACGGTCGCCCGCTTCGGACGGCTGGAGATTCTCGTCAATTGCGCGGCCGTCTGTCTGGCTGATCCGCTCCTGGAGGTGACGCCGGAACGTTGGGACAAAGTATTCGCTGTCAACGCTCGGGGGGCCTTCTTCTGCATGCAAGCGGCGGCTCAGGTGATGATCCCACGAAATTATGGCCGTATCCTGCACATCTCTTCACCCGCTTCGCGTTTGGGATTTCCGCTGTTTGCCTCTTATGCGGCGAGCAAGGCTGTCGTCGATAGCATCATCCGAGCTGCCGCCGTGGACTGGGCGCGTCACGGCATAACAGTCAATAGTCTCGTTCCCGGCCGTATGACAAAAGGAATGATCTTGTCGCTGGAAGAGGACCTTGCTCGTATCACCGAGCGAACAGCAGAGGAATTGCGGGCTGGCCGTACCCAAGGACTGCCGATGGGACGCCGTGTTGAGCCGGAAGAGGTGGCGCAGGCCGCCGTCTGGCTGGTTTCGGATGCTGCCGCTTATGTCACCGCCGAGCGTTTTAATTTCACAGGCGGCATGGAACTGTAGCGAATAGCGCTTGCAAAAGAGGTCTTCATGAAAGAGGTCTTTATGGGCCGCGCGGAAAATTGTTTGGCTGCTCCTGTGATTCGCTCTCTGAAAGCCCGGGCCAAGCAACTGCGGCGACACGTGTTGCGGATGGCAGAGCGGGTCGGCCAAGGCTATGTCGGCCAAGGACTCGGCATTGCCGACCTTTTGGCCGTGCTCTACTTCCACGAAATGCGCTATGATGCGACGCGTCTCGATTGGCCGGATCGAGATCGCTTTGTCCTTTCCATTGGACATTATTCGATCGGCTTGTACGCGGCCTTGGCCGAGGCGGCGATCTTGCCCATTGAGGAATTAGATACCTACGGCGCGGACGGCTCGCGTCTAGAGATGTGTGGCAGTGAAACGACGCCGGGCTTTGAAATCAACGGCGGTTCTTTGGGTCAAGGACTTCCTCAAGCGGTTGGCATGGCTTTAGGCGTGCGCTTGGATGGACGGCCCGCACGGATCTTCTGTTTGCTCTCCGATGGCGAACTCCAGGAAGGGGCTACCTGGGAAGCGGCCCTGGCCGCTTCCCATTATCGCTTGGACAACCTCTTCGCCTTCATCGATTGCAACAACCAGCAGGCCGACGGCCCCACCGAAAAGGTCATGAGTATCGAGCCGGTCGAGGACAAGTGGGCGGCGTTTGGCTGGCAAGTACAGCGAATCGACGGTAACGACATCGCGTCCATCCTCGCCGCTCTGGAGCAAGCTCTCGCGGCTCAGGACAAGCCGCATGCGATGGTGTTAGACACGCTGATGGGGAAGGGTGTGCCGCTGTTCGAGCAACGCGCCAAGAGTCATTTCATTCGCGTGGACGCCGCAGAATGGGAACTGGCGCGCAAACAACTAGAAGAATCGAACAAGGAGATGGACAAAAATGGGTGATCGTACAGGGGGCGCTTCAAACACAGGTGTTACCGGCACGCTCCTTTCTTCCGACACGAGCGAGGCCGAAACGACGGCCTTGGCGCCCTTCGGCCGGGCCTTGGTGCGGGCGGCCGAACGCAATCCGCGCATCCTTGGTCTGACCGCGGACTTGGGCAGGTATACCGACATGCACGTCTTTGCCGAGCGTTTTCCCGAACGGTTTATCCAAGTCGGTATGGCTGAGCAGAACCTCCTCGGTGTGGCGGCCGGGTTAGCACGCACAGGCTTCATTCCCTTTGCCGCGACTTACTGTGTGTTTGCAACCCGCCGGGCTTACGATTTCTTTGCCATCGGCGCGGCGCTAGCGCGAGCCAATGTCAAAGTTGTTGCCGGCCTTCCCGGATTGACCACCGGCTATGGCGGGACCCATCAAGGGATTGAAGACCTGGCCCTCATGCGCGCCCTTCCCAACGTAGTAGTGATTGACCCGTGCGACGCGACCGAGTTGGAGCAGACTGTAGCCATCATAGCGGATTATAACGGTCCTGTTTATCTCCGTTTGCTTCGTGGCCAGGTGCCGGTTGTCCTGGACTCTGCTTCTTATCGATTCGAGTTGGGCAAAGCGAAATTACTTCGAGAGGGAAGCGATGTCGCTCTCATCAGCACCGGGCTTATGACGGCTCGGGCCCTGGAGGCGGCAACTCGCTTGGCCAAGAGTGGCATAAAGGCGGCCGTCTTGCACGTAAGTACCTTGAAGCCCTTTGATTCTCAAGCCGTACTTTCTCTCCTGGAGAACGTGCGGAACGTGGTAACCGTCGAGAACCACATTATCACGGGCGGTTTGGGCAGTGCTGTGGCCGAAGTGGTTGCCGAAGTTGGGCTGCGGATACGCCTCAAGCGGATAGGGATTACCGATTGTTTCTGCGCGAGCGGTTCGATTCCGTACCTGGTCAAGCGGTATCGCCTCGATCCTGAGAGCATAGCCGCTGCCGCGCGAACTGTACTGGGAGCAGCTGAGGGCAACTAATCGAGTTTCTTCACGATTAAATACAATACGCGTTCAATAGCGTTGTAGTGATTCGGCGATCACCTCGGCGCCGTGCTGCCGCGCATTCTATTTCGCTGAGCCTTCTGGACAGCGACAATGGAAATACGGTCCCTCGCGCCCCATACGCGCGATCAAAAAAGCGCGACAGCACGGACAGCGCGCCGTGTCAAGCAGATCCGGATCGAGATGGTAGCGTTCGCCATTGTGTTCCGGTACGGCGCTATCGGAACCAAGCCAATCCGGCGGGATGTGACAGCGATAGGCATGGCGCATGAGGAAGCTCCTTGGGGCAAGATCAGTCGGCAGACGGTTGGCGCGGAAAGAGCGGCAGACGCCCTTGGGCACGGGCAGTGAGACGGCGTAGGTGTTGCTCCCATTCGGGCGTCCAGCCGCGGCGGCGCAGGTACAGCACACGGATGCTCTTGACCGCGTGACAGACCGAACAGAGATCGAGTTCGGTTGCGGACGGACGCTGTTCGCAATGGATACAAAGTGGATCGGATAAGAGTGTCATAGTGCGGTGGGGCTGAGGGGCAGGGGGCAGTTCCGCGCGCAGATCCGTTCTTGGATCTGCCGTGCTTCGGGGAGGATGTTGTGCAAGGCGATCGAGAGCGCGGCAGCGTCGGCGAGGCTCAGGGCCAGGCCGCACGGTCGACGCAGGTTGGCGTTCTCCACAAACAGAAGGACGTGTTCCTCGCCGTTGAGGACGCCATCGGTGAGAGCGACAAACTGCATGGGTATAGCTTCGAGGTGCATGGGATCTCCTACGGGGCATGGTTTTACCGACTCGCAGTACCCGTAAGGCGCTTGCTTACGCCCTTGTGGGCCCTGCGAGCGGAAGGAAACGAGATCAAGCCTTATATATACTATTGTTCACTAAATAAGGCAGATAATCAAGAGCTTATTGATACGTCAATTCGTGCCAAATAGTGCCATTTTGCGATTATTTTTCGTCCTGCGGCAGGGCAGCGAGCCAGGCGGATAGAGCGGCGCGGGCATCGGGATAAGCGGCCAGCTGTTCGGCGCAGCGGCCGAACAGGTGCAGCATCTCGCTCCACACTTGGGTGCGTTCGATCTCTGTTCCGCCGGTCTTGCCGGGATTGCCCCAGCCGGGATTGTCGGCGCTGGCTTTGCCGGGGCCAGACTTGAGCCAATCGAGCGGTTTGTCTTTGCGAACGTTCAGCTCCGCTTGTAGACGTGCCTGCGCCTCAGCTTCGCGGATGGCCCGTGCGAAGGCACGATAGTTGGCCGGGGCATCCGCGCGTTCGCCCCGCGTCAGCCAGCGCGTGAACAATTCGCGCGGCAGGCCGGCTGCTTCCGCTGCGACGTGGGCGAATCCGCCGGCGCGGATGAAAGCGGCGATCTTTTCCTGCAGGGCCAGCGTCAGACGATAACGGGCGCGAGCCATGTAGAATACTCACGAGGCCAGTAGCAGCCGCGCCAGCCGGCGCGGCAGAGCGGGACCGATATACTCAAATCCAGCCGTGAGACGCGTCGTGGCGTGCTGGAGTTTTTTCAGGCGGCGCTCGCGGCCGACCAACGACGGCGGCCGGCGCAGGCGCCAGTGCAGCGATTTCTGCCGTGCTCGCATCATGGCCGGATGCGTCGTCGTCGAAAGCGCCCGATAGCCGAGCGCTTTCCACAGCGAGGCGATCAGCGCCGACAGGGCGTTGCCGATGCCGACGCCTTGAAAATCCGGCAGCGTGACCGTGCGGTGCTCCCGCCGCGTCGGCGGCCCCGCGCCGATAAACGGCAGCCAGGCGCTGAAGGCGACCGGCTGCTCGCCCCAGCTGGCCAGAAAGCAAACGGCGCTCGGATTGAGCGCGGCACTCAAATAGTGATGCGGAGCGAAAAGCCGCCACGCCGATGCCTGGCAACGAACGACGGCGAGGGAGATGGCCGGCCGTCGTTGAAGACACCTCCAGGTAAAGGCGCTCTCGGCGGGACGATACACCCAATCCGGTTGCAGCCATGCTTCCACGTCGTCATGGCAAGTCACGGCGATGAAGCGTTGGCCGCGCTGACGGACGACTTTGGCCAGCGCCGCCGAGCCGATCTGCGCCACGGTGCGATCAACGACACTGGTGTATTCATCCAGGACCGCCAGCTCCGGCGCTTCAGCGAGCAGACGAGCGAGAGTGACCCGGAACTGTTGGCCGGTCGAGAGAACGTGAAACGGCCGCAGCCACGCCGGTGGCGACGAAAAACCTACCGCTGATAACAGAGCTGTTATATCCTTGATCGATAGCCCCTTGGGAAAGCCGTCCAAGAGGGCGGCGTCTCGTGGCCAGGCAAAATCACGGTGGATGTGATCTCGCCAGAAGTGTCGGGCGATAGTGCTTTTACCGCAGCCGGAGGGCCCTGTAAGGAGACCGATGTTCCACGGGCGTTCGTCGAGCGGAAGGCAAACCTTCCACTCCAGACGCGAGGTTTTCTCCCAGGCCAGATCGAACATGCCGCGCAGTTGGGCAACGCGGGCCGATTCGGCGATAGCGGATTCTACAGTAATGGTTGTGTGCATAGACTTTCATCTAACTCCCGACAAGCTGGGGAGTGAAAGGAAGGAACAACAAGCCGAACCAAATAGCTCAGGGCTTTGTCCCCGAAAGGATTGTCAAGCCATCCCCATCCGCGCAATCGGCGGGATTGTTTGTCACCAGGGGAACGTAGGCTGAACTCTTTGTTCTGCGCTCCGTTCGCCCAGACTCTTGTGCCGCCAAAAGTTGATGCCCGCTGGCCCTTGCTCTGAAGGGAAGAAGGAAGAAGGGCTGTTGCCCAGAGGATCTCAAAGAAACCCCGGTCCCATAGAAGACTTTGCCATAGAAGGCTTTCTTTCGAAAGAATGTCGAATCGTTGTATTTTGTCATAATACGAATCGTTCTATCTAATTTATCCATAAATTCGTCCGAACCGATTTCTCTCACGACACCAGCGCTTTGCACTTCAATCCTTCGTTCTGAAAGCGCTGCAACAATTCCATCTGCGTTGCCTCATCAGCGCATTCGATAAGGAGGAGAAATTGTTCGGGAATGTCTCGGTCCTTGTCGGGCGGGGAGCGCACGGCGGCCAGTGTTTCCTCGACCTCGGCGTTGGCGCGGCCGACCGATGCCCACAGATTGGCGAGAGCATCCGAGTCGGTGCGGGTCACGTCCCGCAAGTGATCGAGCGCCTTTGGATCGTAGTCGGCCAGCTGCGCCAGTGGATCGAGTGACAGCAGCAACGCGCGGGCCTCGGCATCATTGACATTCAGTACCTCGACATCGACTTCCATATCCGGCGCCATGTCTTGACGCAGATGGCCGTCGATAAGCTTCAAACGTCCGTCCGGCAGCTCATAAGCCAACAGCGACCGGGCAAAGCCGATTTCCTCGTAGAGCGCGGTCAAGGCAGCGCGCTGGGCTTCGGTGTGCCGGCGCGGGTTCAGCTCGTGCGGCACCAGGTCGCCGGCCCGGACGCGGCGATGGTCCTTGATGCGATTGCGAATCGGTTTCATGATGCTTGCCTCGGTGATTGCGGGATAGCCGCGCTCTTAATATCGTCGATGGCCTGCTTCACGGCTGCCTCGACGGCGGATTTGACAATCTGATCGATGTCGGCCTTGAGGGTTGCCATCACGGACAACCGGCCGGTCCCACTGACCGGCGCGCCGCCGGTCCCACCTGGTGTCCCAGCGGGCATTTTGATTCCCGCTCCCACGCCGAAATGACGCAGCAGCCAGCCGCTGGCGGCGGCGAGTCCATAAATCAACAGCGATTCCACAGTCATCGTTTCTCATCCTTTCCCAAAAGAAGAAAGAGGAGCATCACCCCACTGATCAAGAGGGGCCAGGGGATGCTGGTCCAGCCCTTGTTCAAATCAGGGTCTTTCTCCGGTTGGTAGTGCGGGTCCACTTGACGCAGGACTTCGGCCAGTGCGGCGGGACCCCGGTATTCGTCCTGCCGGTGCAGCACGGTGCCGTCCGGTGCTTGGCAATAGATGGTCGGTTGCCCTGTGGTGACAAAACCGGCGTCCCGGACAGCCCAGTGGTCGGGTGCATAATCTTGTACTTTGAGACGGTCTTTCCAGGGTGCCAAGAATGGCGAACTTTGCAGATCGCTCAAGACTTTGTGCCGCGCTGCCTCTGGGCCGATGATGGTGAGCGATGGCCACTGGCTGTCATCGGTCAGCCGTAACGGGCCGAGCGCTTGCAGCAATTCGTCCTTGCTGACTTCCTTGCCGTTGAGCAAGTGCTTACCGGCGGCGGGCAGACACGCTCGTTCGAGTCCGAAATTGATCGTGCCGTCCAACTCGACCTTTCCCGGCGCTATCACGTCTTGTGGCGGCGGATAGGGCGGCGGACACGGATCGCCCCAGGTACCAGGCGCCACGAGCGGCAAATACTCGCGGGTCGAGATGCGCCAATTGCCCAACTGCCGGCCGTCGCGCCACAGGGAAAGTTGGTCGGCGTCATCGGGAAACGTGTGCCATTCGTAGCCGGCCAGCGCCGGAAGCGCCGCCAGCAAACAGACAATAAGGGAGATCATCACTCGCATGGGAACCTCAATTGTGTGGAGGAAGAGGCGGAGGCGGTGCCAACAAAGCGAACACCCAGCCGCCTCCGCCGCCTTTCCAGCGTTTCAGGAACTCATCGGGAGCCATCCAGACAAATTCAGAATTTCCAGGATAGTTATTATCGCTGATACAGGCCCAGCCGGTTTGCCGATCGAAATAGGGCAGGCAAACCATGTGGGAAATGCTGCCGGCGTAGTGGCAATCTCGGCCGCTGTACGTTACACAGGGCATGCGTCCGGTTTTGAGAATTGCTTCCAGAATGTCGGCATCGCCGCTGGTGTCCTGAAGATAGGACACTCCCGGGCCAAAGCGCGCCAGCACCTCATCGACTTTTTCGGGGTAGCCCCCGCCGGGGATGCCGGCTTGCACCAACTGCTCCGGCAAATCGTACAGCTCCGGCACCTGCTGCCAGCGGGCCGCATAATCGATGGAGCGGAAGACACAACAGCCCAGCCCCTGGCTGGCGATGTTTTTCTTGCGCTCCGAAGCTGGCAAATCGCAAACCAGTTCGACCGCGCCATCCGGCGAAACCGGCCCGCCTTCAACCGGCCGACCGCCGGCCTCCTTGTCTTCCAGGGGACAAGGGCCAGGGCCGGGACAAGGCCGACGAGGCTTTTTCGGCTCCGGCTTGGGTTTCGGCTTGGGAGTAATCGGCGGAGAAGGCGCCGGCGGCGCCGGGACGGACCGCATCCTCTCTTGAGGATCGTGATACCACCACACTAGCACCCCGCCGATGAGCAGGGCCAACAACAAGCGCTGATTCATGGTTGGTCCTTTGCCAACAGACGTTTGAAAACCAGAGCTGCCACACAACCCATCACAATCAATCCGCCGACTGCAATGCTCTGCCGGTCCTGATGAAGATCCTTCATCAGGCGTAGCGCCTCATCAGGCAGAACGAGTTTCACCGTTACTTCACCCTTGAAGGGCTGCGGAATGAGGTCGCGCTTTTCGACGGGCATCCGTCTCTCCTCCAGAAGGTAGAGATCAGAAGATAGATATCAGAAGACAGAAGTCGATTATTTTGCTGGCCACGGATCTCTGCCTTCTGATCTCTGAAACAGTACGAGCAGGATAGAGAACACTGCCGCGGCCACGAGAAGGCCATCCTTGAAGCCGGCCAGGTAGGCGGCATGCAGCGCCGCTTGACCGGCCTGGACGGCATTGTCCACCACGCTGGGGGCCGGCGGAGGGTGCCAGGGCCAGGCAATCATTCGGGTCACGTCTCCTCATAATCGGGACAAATTTTGCACTGCTGAAGATTGCAGACTTTATGGATCGCACAAGCTCGGAGCCACCGGGCCGGACAAGCACAACCCTGTTTGTCCAAGACTTCACCCAGGTACAGGCAGGGCAATATCCGAGTGAGGCGAGCAGACCCAGAAGCGAGAGGAGAAGTCCTGTGGTTCTCCTCACTCCCCTTTGTCTCACTGCTCACTTTCTTCAGCCGCAGCCAGCAGACGCGGCATTCGTTGGGATTGCCCGCCTGGCCAGGACCAGCGAGATCGCAATGCGTCGGATCGCAACGGATGTCGTTACGTCGATCGCACAAGCATGGCACGTCCTTCATAGCGTCACCGTCACGTCAAATGTGCCGCCGTCCGGGCAACAGTTGCACGGCCCAAGGGACAGTCCGGTGTAAACCACCTGAAATGGGTCACAGTTTTGCGACTGCGGCCCACCTGACGCCCTGCCGGTAACCACTCCTTCTGCCAAACAAGATACCCCAATCACCCAGGTGGGATTCACACTGGTCCCACATTGGAGAGTTATTTCTAAAAGCGGTCCGGTATATATCCAAACTCCTTGCCCAGAACTGTAATTCAGTGGATAGGTGCCGCCAAACCCCAAGCACGGCTCGGACCCCGAACTCTGGATGTTGCTGATTGTGGCATGGAGCGTTGCCGGCTCGCCGTTCGGACAACACTTGCAGTCGTTCACCGTCACGGAAGCCGAGCAGCGGGTTGGCGCGAAATCTGGCGCGGACGGTGTGTACACAGCTTCAATGGTGTGGGTGTTTCCCCCGACACAGGTAGCACTCCAGCCACACGCGACAGTCTGATAGTTCTTGGAATCTGGCTCATCTTCCGGCAACGTCTGCGTACAGATGGCGTTCCCGTCCACCGAGATTGTTACCGTGCCTTCGGGGGCGTCGCCCTTGGTTGGGCTGCCGTCAGTGTTGGTGATGGTGCAGGTGATCGTGACGGTCTGGCCGTCTGTGGGATTGGCCGGGTCAAGCCTCAGAGAACAAGAAGTACTGCACCCGCCACACACATCCGGAGGGGCCACGCGCACGTAACTGAATTTCTTATACAGGAACGCATGAACCCATTCGCCGCCATAGCTCCAGGCTTCAGCCAGCTTATAGAGCGTTTCGGCCAATTCGCCTTGCGTACCGGGATAGAGGCAACACACACTGGGGTAGCCGCCTGTTCCCCGGTAGGCTCCCGGGCCATACGGCAAGACTTTCTTGACGTGTTGCCCATGCCGGAACTCCACGGCAATCATGTTGTCGCACGTCAAGTAAACTTGCGCTACCCAGCGCGACGGACTGGGAGGGACGAAACATCTACGGGCCTTGATCTGCATAAGCTAGCCCTGATTATTTCCGACAATTATTCTCTTGTAAGGAGCCAACAAAGCCCGCACATGCTGTGGGGGCTGGGCGCGAAGCGAGGCCAACGATCCCCAGCCGCTTGCCGATCCGGACGACGGCACCTGATGGAGCAAAGCCGGATCGCGCTTGGTCAGCCAAAATAATTCGGCCACCCACTCGGCGCAGGCTTCCTGCACCGCCTCCGGGACGGTAGTGTAGCCGGCCGTATACTGGATGCGAAAATTATTCACGCCCACCGGCCATATAAGATCTTCGGGATGCAACAACTCTGGATCGGTGTAGGGAATGGCTCGTAACAGCCAGCCACGTGCATCCCACTGATAGCCCTGAAGCTCATATGTGTGCATGAGTAGCGCGGCCCACACTCCTCTGGCGTTGAGATTGCCCTGGGAAGTTTGGATGCCCGAACCTTCCAGCGAATCGCCGTAGGAATTGGGCACATACAGGTCCGCCGAGGGCCAGTTGCCATAATCGCCGGCAAACTGCGAGGCCGCGCTGGAAAGAACCTGGCCTTGCCAACCGTTGCCCAGGGCGGTCACGGCGTTCATCAGGCTTTGCAAAGTCGGATAAGACGCCCAGGGGAGAAGCGTTTCCGTATAGGGCGTTCCATTCGCTGATCGCCAGCATTGAAGTCCCGTTGCCGTAATATGGACCCTGGCCTGCTGATTCAGGGTCATATTGAAGTTGCCCACCCGGCACACAAATACAGGCATGTAGCGCACCGATTGCACACTCTGGATGGGATATTGGCGCAGGAGAAGTCTTTTATCTCCCGAGCCGTTGTACAGCTCATCATAAAGGTGTGTGAGAAAGCGGCGCTTGCAATATTTCTCAATGGCATCGGAGACACTCGTGATGAGGTCAGCCAGGGTTTGCTGTTCGTTGGCAGAAAGCATCAGGTTGCTCGATCCCTGGCTTCCTCCAAGGGAATCCATAGCCCGGCTTATCGGAATGAGATCTTTGGCGGTCATCGTCTATCCCCTGGCTTACTTAAGCATGGAACAACCCACGGAATAGGTATAACTGCTGCTGTCCTGGGGTTGAATTTGCACACGCCAGGTGCGCGGTAAAACAGCCCCGCCGGTCCCATCCAGGCTCAAATTGGGACTGGGATACAAGATCGCCACATAGGTGCCTACCGCACTATGCACCGTTGGGTCCGACCATAAGCCGTAATAATTGCCACTGGCTGGGTCTTTGAACTGAACCACGAGTTTCAGGCCGCCCGTACCGCTCGATTGTGTGATATTCAAATAAATCACGCAACCTCGCCAGTAAGGGTTGTCCTGATCGGCAGAGTTGATATTGCCTCCTCCATTGCGCGTCGCCGAAGGCAACAGGACGACATCTTGATTGACATTGATTTCGTTGGTCATGGACTTGCTCCGGTAGTGGCTCGTGGAGCGCTACGCGCTCCATGAGCGTGAGGATCAATCAGATCACGGTTTGGCTGACCACGCTGGCGTCATTGGAGGCGCTGCCCGGTTTGTGGGCGGCTTCATCGCCGAAGCCGACGACCGCGATAGGGATGGTCGGACTGGTGCCGCCGACCGTACAGGCAGCCTGAAGACGGACATAGCGCTTGCCGGTGCCGAGTTGGTCGGCGCGGATTTCCAGCGTTGCCTGGCTACTGGCCGTCGTCACGGTGGCGCTGGGGATGGTGACGTTGTTGTTCCACGCCGTATTATCGGCGCTCTCCTGAATTTGCAGTACCGCCGACAGCGTCGGATTGGTGCCGCCGAAAGTCCCGGTCTGAAAGAGGAAGAGGGCGCGGTGGAACTTGCTCAGATCCACGCTGCCCGAATTGGCGGTCGCAGTCCCGGTCAGCACCTGCGGCGCCACCGGGGCGGCGATGCCCAGACGTTGGGTGAGTTGTTCGGTATACATGGGAACTCCTGAAAAAGGCAGGGATTGTCAAACTCCTGAGCGGGGACGGATGCCCTCCGCTCAGAATCAGAAGGAATGGTTAGTTAAGGGCCACAAACGGCGAAACCTGGGTCGTCCCGTCTTGCAGCGTAATGGGCTTCTCGATCCACGGCTGCCCATCGACGCGCTCGACGACGCGCCAGGTCATCTGGTTTTTGAGGAAATTCACGTGCTCCGAGGCGGCGATCTCGATTTGTTGCCGGTCGCCGATGACGTACAGCGACGGATCGAGCAACATCAAATCACCCTTGGTGCCCAGGGCTGGCAGCTTCTCACTGGGAAAGGCTGGCCGGCCCAGCAGCGACCATACCGGCGTTTTCGTCGCGCCCTGATCGATACTGATGAAAATGGCCCGGTTGGCTCCATCCTTGAGCTGCAACAGCTGCGGCACCACGCTGGGCGAAAACACCCAGATGGCCGTGCTCCACGACGACGGCAAGAGCTTGGCCCACATCGTCGTCACGTCGTTGAACGTCACCTGATTGGCGTAATCGCGCGTCTTGGTCAGTGTGGCCCCGGCCGTGAGCATTCCCTGCGGCTTACCGGCGCCGTTGCCTTGCAAGAAAGCGTACTCCTCGAACCAGGCGATCGACTTGGCAAACAGTGTCATCAGAAACTTTTCCAGGCCGACAACGCTGTCTTGCAAGAGCACATTGCTGCTGACACAGTAGCCGGACAGTTCCCAGGCTTTTAGCTCCAGCTGTTTGAACTGCGGCTCCGTTTCCAGGCGTGTCTGCGACTCAGCAGTCCAGTACATTTGCAGGCCACCGAAGAACGGCGATACGCCAGCACTCGGGACGGTGGTAATATCGAGGTAAGGTATCTGCAAATTCGCACTAGCCATCGGCAGGACGAAGGCACGCGGGCGGATGAAGGCCAACTCGGCCACAATGGCCATGAGCTGATCGAAAAACTCCGGCGGCACCGTGTAGCCGCCAGTCACACCGGACGACTCAGACAGCGCTGCCTTGGTCTGCCAGGCCACGAAGCTGCTGCCGTAATGTTTCTCCAGATAGCGGGCGTCGTTACGGGCGCAGGCCAGGAGCCAATCGCCGAAGCATTTGCGTGGATCGCCGTTGTCGCCGGTGCCGAAGAGTGCCGGCACGGCATGTTTGCGGGCCAAGCTCTGAGCCTGACTGAATTGTTTGAGCGTTTCGGTGATGATGGTATCCAGACCGCGCGTGAAGCCGGACAGGGCACTCTCCATTGCTCTGGCCACCAGCGGGCCGATCGGATCGTCGCTGACTGCCTTGGCGATGCCGGAGGCGATGAGCTGCCGAGCTTCCGCCTCGGCAACATGGATGCGTTCCCCAGCTTTTTTGCCGAGGAAATCATTGAGCAATTCGATAAACATGGGGGTGCTCGCAAAAGTCTACAGATACGGGTGACAATGCACGCAATCATCCGTCCATCTCAGACAGCAGCGGCGGAACGCTTGGCGTCGTCCTCAACCGATTCGTCCGGATGGCTTCGATATGTCAACAAATGTATACTACACGCGGCCGATGGATTTGTACCAGGTCTCTTTTATCGTTTTTTGGGCCAATGCTTCAAAATCGATAGCCGCAATCTGAGCGAGGACGGCCTTATGAATTTCTTCCAGCGCCGTGAAGGCAAAGATGCGTTCCTGTGTGCCGCCGCCGTCGCCGTATATCTGCTTGTTCAAACCCAACGCTTGCAGCACGTCCTCGCTAAGGACCAGGCTGCCCTTGGAAACGCTTTCGACCAGGGCGTCCTGGTTGGCCGGCAAAAACACACAAGCATATTCCAAAAGCAGCCATTCATCGATGACCAGATCGACGTTGTTATCCCAGCCATTTTTCTGCACTTCCTTACTGTCGGGCACGTGTACTTTGGTTGGCAAGAAGCCGATCGACTTGCCTTGCAACAGACCGGCCTGAATGAGGGCGAACACCTGGTCTGGCGGCCAGGCATCTTGTGCCGGCCACACTTCCGGCCGCGGAGGATAGATCGTCTTGGCCTTGATGCCGACACGCTGGCCGTCGCGGACACGCTTGCGCCACAGCGATTTGCCGACCGGCGGCAGATAGTAGGCATGGCCGAGCGTAACGATTGGGTTGGCCGCAAACTGCGCATCGTTCATACCTTTGGCGAGGACAACTTCGCGGCTGCGGTCAGGGCTTTCGCTGCTGATCCAGCTGACATCGCTGCGCTGGCCGGGATTGATCTCGGTCGGCGCCTTGGTGGTAACCAAATGGCGATATTCATACTCCGCACTGCGTGGCAGTGTTTTCAGCAGGCTGTCCAGCGTCTGGGCGGCGCGATCGGACATGGGAAAACCAAGCGGTCCTTCGACGGGTCCATAGTGGGTAGGCAGAAAGTTGGGCATGAGGACCTCATGAAAATACCAGGTTCCAGGTCCCGAGCGGGGACGTAAACCTCCTGAGATGTGCTCAGAGAGCGAGCGCTCCCCACTGGGTTTTTCATTCGTTAGAAAGTTGTGGTTCGAGTTTCGGATTGTCTGCGATGGGCGTATCGCCTTGGGGGGAGCGATTGCGTCCGGTGTTGGGCAGTTCGGCGCGTCGCGGCATGTCGGTGCGTTCCCACAACAGTGGCAGCCAGGGCACATCGCCCCAGGGAACCGGCGGCAGGCCGCGCTCGCTGCGAACCTCATTGATCGACACCACGCCATATTTCAAATCGGCGATCTGTTGCTGTACCAGCAAGTTTTGATCGACCGGCACCGGGTCTTCGCTGGCCAGGAACAATCGGCCCGTCGGATCGTACAGCGGCACCAGCTGAGCGTTCAGCTTTTCGTCGCGGCGTTCCAGGCGCGGCGAGATCGCCAGGCTCATATGCTGGCTCTGGGATGCCTGCAAATTCGCCAGGTTTGTCTGCGTGGTCAGGAAGGCAATGGGCACGTGAAACGCATTCGCAATGTCCTCTTTCGTCGCCTTCATGTCCGCCAGAGCAGCAAGATCACCCATCGAGTGGTTGAGTAACGACACTTTCAACGACGACTCCGCCACGACCACCTTACCCGTGCCGCCACGGCGAAAGCGATTGTTCCACTGCGCTTCCAGGCGATCGCGCTCCTCTTCACCCATGACTTCTTCGGGCGCGATGATGGCGTCGGGAATGGCATGGTTCTCGAATTTGGCTTTTTTGAACGCGGCATAGTCGCTGGTAAGAGCTGCCTGCTCGAAGCAAGCCCGCAACGGCGACAGGCCACTGGTGTACGGATCACGAGGATCGGGATAGGAAAAGTGAATGATCTGTTCTGGAGTGAAGCGCTCTTCGCTACGGCCATTGCGATAGAGGTAATAGTCAACAAGGTTTTTGCTGCCCGGCTCGCGGCGCGGCGTCATATTTTGCGATGGCAGAATCCATATGGCTCGCGGCACGCCCAATACCGGGTCCCGATCAAGATACCAGTAGGCGCTGCCGTGGACCTCTTGATACAGCGTGGTCAGCTCCCAGAGATCAAATTGATTGTGAACAGGATTGGCATGCTCCAGCAGCGTCAAGAGTGGATGCTCAGTGACCTCTTCGATGCGAGCGGCACTTTTGATGCGCGAAGATAAGTGTGGCAGCGCCCGCAGGCGGCGCTCGGCCCAGGGCGACAGCGCTTTGGCCATGCATTTTGGTTGCGGTTGATTGTGTTCGGTAATAACATACAAACGTGGAGGATAATTGGCGCACGTGGCGGCGTTGATGCTGGCGCAGGTCCAGGCAGTGTTCTTCAATTCCGCGAGAAGTTCGTTGGGCGTGGGCTGGCGGGTGCGCCGAAAGCTATCGACAAAGCTGGTGCCGGTCCACTGCGTTCCGGTCAGCGCGGCGGGCATGTTCTTGGGCCGCACCCATTGGGCCAGCCGCAGCAACGTTTTGGCGAGCAAAGAGCGCATCAGGAAAGCCTCGTCCACAGGTGTTCGGAATCGATGTTCTTGTCGGGGCCGCGATGGTCCGGGAGCGGTTGGGTCTTTCGCATGCGAGCGATGAAGTGCGCATCCAGGCGCGCTATGAGATAACGCAGAGCGCCCAAGGCGTGATTATGCTCATCCACCGGATTTTCGCCGCGCCGGGCGCGTTCGGCAGCGGTGGGATAGCGATACAGCCGGGCTTCCGCCAGCAGATGAGGACAGGCAGCGCGCCGCACCTTGAGCCGGCCGGTGCGCAGCCGCGCCGCCACAGCGGCGATGCCAGAGCGAATGTCATTGTCGCCGCGCCGCACCACCAGGCCGCTGGCGCGCAATTCCTCGATCTCGGTGCGGCCGGAAGGATCGGCATACCAGGTGACCTCGCCGAGTTCTTTCAAGGCCGCAGCATGTTCATGCAGCGGCGTCTCTTTGCGATAGCGTTCGCCGGCAATCCACAACACATCATTACAATCGAGCTTGCCCCACACCGCCGCGAACGGATTACGCCAGCCGAAATCGATGCCGCCGACCAGGCGCCCCCTGACTTCCGGCCAATGGTCCACAAGCGCTTGCTCAAAATCAGGATAAACAAGACCTTCAAAGGCAACAAATGAGCATTCGTATTCTTGTCGTACCCACAACACCCCCAGCGCGCGGGTTTCCTCGGCGATAAACTGGGGCGTGATGCGCGGACAATCCTGCCAGGGGATGCAGATTTTCTTCCACGGCCCATCGCTTTGCCACTCTTGCCAGAACCAGCCGCGTTGGCCGAACGGTGTACTGAGTGCGATGAGCCGGCCTTGCGAGACCGCCAGCATCGGCCGCACGCTGCGATACAGGTCATCGGGAATACGGGCGGCCTCATCGAGCACCAGCAGATGGACGCCACCGAACGAGCGGATGGTGCCTTCGCGTCCGGGCAGACAGAGGACACGCGAGCCGTTGGCCAATTCTAACCGCAGCTGCGTCTGCTGCCGCGCCGGTAGTGGCCGACCCAGTGCCTTGTAGGCGTCAATCACTTTGCGAAAAATCTCCGTGCTCTGCCGCAGCGACGGCGATACCAGCAGCACCAGTGCCCCCGCCGTAAACAGCGCCGTATGCAGGGCCAGGGCGCTGACGACCGTGGATTTGCCCGATTGTCTGCTGCAATTGAGCAGAATTTGCCGATCGTTAGACAACAGAAGCACTCGCTGCCAGGGGTCGGGAGCAATGCCGCGGACCTCGAGAATACGGGAAGGATCGAGGGCCAGGGCGAGTAGCTGTGGTGAGTTCACAACTCCGATATTACCCTGGGAAGAGGCGTTGTTAAGAGAGCAGTTTTTGAGGATTTTGGAGTTTTTCAGGGAGCTATTGTTCGTCCTTCCTTTACGCCCACCCGGTTGAGCGAGCCATGCTCCGCAACCGGAAGGCCAAGGCCAGCAGCAAGATTCCGAAAACAATCGAGTAAGCGCCGATCCACAGGGCCATGACCCATAAGCCCACAGTCGGAAAAACAGCGAAGCCGATGCCTAGCAAGATCGACAGAATGCCGGAGAGAGCAAGCAGCCATTCGCCGCGAACATAGCGGCGCAAGCGAATGGCGGCGAGCAGTTCGAAGATACCTGTGGCCACCAACCAGCCGGCGATGAAATAGAGCAAAACCATCATGTCGAGGATGGCAACCAGAGGCCAGAGAAACGTCAGGACACCGAACACGATGCCGGCCACGCCTTCCAGAAGCAAGGCCCACCAGGGAGCGGCCCCCACATGACCCGTTAACACCGAGCCAAGGGCAAAGAGGCCATCAATCAAGGCGTAGGCCGCAAAGGTGTAGACTACAATCATCCAGGCTAGCCCCGGCCAGAAAAAAGCCACCAAGCCGAACAAAATGGCCAGCACGCCGCGTATCGCCACCGCCCACCAGATCCGCGCCAATCCGAATTCCATGGCCGCCTCCGTAGTCGTTGGTTTCCAGGGTATTGTTCCAAAGATGTCCTATTAAGTCTCTCTTTTTTTTCTGCATAAGATATGCCAAAACGATCTATTGCACCGAAAAAGCGTTCTAAACTTTGAGTCTGGCCGCGAAATGTTCGCGGAATTTGGCCACTTTCGGCGCGATGACGACCTGACAATAGCCCTGATACGGATTGTTGCGGAAATAACCCTGATGATAATCCTCGGCCCGGTAGAATGCCTCGAACGGCACCAACTGCGTCACCACGGCAATACCAGAAGCCTTCAGGGCTGCGATTTTCTCCTCGGCCGTTCGCTTCTGCTCGGGCGAATGATAAAAGATCACCGAGCGATACTGGGTGCCCACATCGGCGCCCTGACGATTGATCGTTGTCGGATCGTGAATATCGAAAAAAACATCGAGCAGCTCCGCGAAGGAAAGGACGCCGGGATCGAAGAGGATTTGCACCACCTCGGCATGGCCGGTCCCGCCGCCACAGACTTGTTGATACGTTGGATTAGCCACACTGCCGCCGGCATAGCCGGATTCGACACGCGCGACGCCGTGCAGTTGCTCGAAAACTGCTTCCAGGCACCAGAAACAGCCGCCGCCCAGAGTGGCAACCTCTCTTGCTTCGCTCACGCTCATGTTCGTTCTCCTCTTTCACTGGATGGTCCGTTCTCTTCTCTCGATACGGTAGGTTTTGGCCAGCGTCTCACACAACTAGGACTGTATTCGCATTCTCATTATCTCGCTCACCGATCGCCAACATGGAGACCAGTACATTCTGGAAAATGCGCCATGCCTGGATGTGCGCCAAACGCTGCCTCCGCCGCGCAGACTGAACGATGCTCGATCTGTTACCTGGCCATGACCCGCCGCTTCGCCTCGTAGGTCTCTGCCTGATCTCCCCACGATGTCCAGCCCGTTCGCTGCCGACGGGCGAACAGTTCAAGATACGGTCCTGGACTGCATGCCTCGATAATCTGGTAGGCTTCTTCGGGCTTCCACGAATGTTCTTGCTTGCGGCTGACGATGATGTTGACTTGTCTTCGGCCCGGTTGCAAAGTCCGCAATTGGCCGCGCGTGCCAAAAAGAAGCAGCTCTGTGACGTTGCGGAAGTAAAAGCCCACGCCGCGCCCGTCCGGCCCGCCGTCTTTGCGCGTCTTGTACCAGACGAGGTTGGTCTTGTAGGTGAAGCCCCAACCCTGCATGATCTGCAGCGCTTCGAGGAGTAGAGCGTTTGGGCACCAAAGGTAAAGATGGCTTTTCGGCAGCGCATAGCGGGACACGGGAAGCGCGGCAATTTCGGCAAAGCTCAGCGTCGGATAACGATGCAAGCGCTTATGTTCGGGGGCCATTTTTCCAGTGCGATTGGTAAAGCGCCAGGGCGGGTCGATCAGGATGGCGCCGTAGCGGCCCGTAAGGCCGGCGAACTCGTTCATGGGCATTGGTCTTCTTCGCAACCGTTCTTCTCTGGCCGGCCAATCGGCCTGCGGCGTATCTTAACACTATTTGTACAAGTACTCAAGCAATGGTAATGGTTTGCCAGGCGGCATACTGCCAGCGTGCTGCCTGGCAATCGGGAGGGAAAGCGATGAGCGAAAGGCAAGGACCGCTGGCGGGAGTTCGTGTGCTGGATGCGTCGCGAGTGTTGGCCGGGCCGTTCTGCGGGCAGATTCTCGGCGACCTCGGCGCGGAAGTGTTGAAAATCGAACGTCCTGGCAGCGGCGACGAGACGCGCGGTTGGGGGCCGCCTTTCGCCGGATCACTTAGCGCCTATTTTCTCTCCTGTAATCGCAACAAACGCAGCCTGACACTCGATCTCGCTCACTCCGAAGGACAGCGGCTGTTTCACGAATTGGCCCGCCGCAGCGATGTGTTGCTAGAAAATTTCCGTGCCGACAGTGCCGAACGCCTCGGCATGAGTCCATCCCAGTTGCTTGCCAAGCATCCACAGTTAATTATCTGTTCCATTTCCGGATTTGGCCGCACCAGCACGCAGCGTGATGTGCCGGGCTATGACTTCGCCATCCAGGCACTGAGCGGCCTTATGAGCATCACAGGTCCGGTGGATGGTCCGCCGTACAAAGTCGGCGTGGCCGTGACGGACGTGCTAACCGGACTGTATGCCGCTGTGGCGGTATCGGCCTGCCTGCATGCGCGGCAGCAAAGCGGCCATGGCTATGCCATCGATCTTGCCTTGCTCGATTGCGCCGTGGCCGCCCAGGTCAACGTGGCTCAGGCCTATCTGACCAGCGGCGTGCTACCGTCGCGGCAGGGCAATGCCCATTTGCAAATCGTGCCGTATCAGCTCTTCGCCACGGCGGATAGCTGGCTTGTCCTGGCGGTCGGCAATGATGGGCAATGGCAGCGTTTTTGCCGCGCCGCTGAGCGTGCCGACCTGGCGGCGGATGAACGCTTCTGCACCAATCCGCTGCGGGTGCGCAACCGCACTATCCTTGTGCCGCTCCTTGCAACACTGATGCGCAGCCGAACCACAGCCGCCTGGGAGGAATTGCTGCGCCGCGCTGAGGTGCCGCATGCGCCGGTGTGGACCTATGCCGACCTCTTCGCACAGCCGGAGATGGCCGAACGCCTGCGCGTCACTGTCCACGATCCCGCTGGACAGCCAGTCGATCTGATCGCTTCACCATTTCACATCAGCGGAACAACGACGCCAATAACCACGCCGCCGGCGCTGGGACAGCACACCGAGGAAGTGCTGACGCAGCTGCTGGGATTGAATGACGAAGATGTGCGCAAATTGCGACAACAAGGAGTCATTTAGTATATTATACGCCAGTGCGGCTTGCCGGTGCAAGCGAAGGGTGTTGCAGGCAATGGGTGAGTGGGTAATATTTCCGTAGAATAAAAGCACATGGTCCTTGTTCTTTTATGATGGTAGGCGACCATGCGCACGCCGATCGTTTTGCCTGATCTGGGGGCCGCCCCGGTGCGGCTGACTGTATGGTTCTCCAAGCCGGGCGATGTCGTCTTTGAGGGCGATCGCGTGGTGGAAGTGGCCGTTGCTGGGGCAACATTCGATGTGTCCGCACCAGCTACCGGCCGATTGATCGAACGCTCTGCCTGGCCACGCGATCTGCTCACGCCAGGGCAGGTGCTTGGTGTAATGGAATCGGAGACGCCAGACGTATAAACCAAAAGGAACCGCCAAGATGTCCAGGACGTCAAGAAAAGAACGGAAAATATCAAAAAGACATAGTGTACTGTTTTTGTATTCTTGAAAGCTAGCGGATGAAACTCCCTCCTCCCTTGAGAGGGGAGGGTTCGGGTGAATTATACTCCCTACCCCAGCTCTCCCCCACAAGGAGGGAGGGAGGAGGCCGTTAGCTCGAATCTTCTTTCTTGCTTTTCTGGGTGTCCTTGGCGTCTTGACGGTTCCTTTTTCGATAGGATTCGTAGAGGATTTGCGCGAGCATGTCCCATCCCGCTTTCATCTCCCTGGATGGTCTGGACGGCGCCGGTAAATCGACGCAGTGCCGTCTGCTGGCCGATTGGCTGCGCGCAAAGGGACATGCTGTGACGACCTGTATCGATCCTGGCGGCACGCCGCTGGGGGCGCAGCTCCGTTCGCTGGTGCTGCACCATCGCTCCGAAATCGACCGCATGTGCGAAGCGCTGTTGTTCATGGCCAGCCGGGCGCAACTACTTGCTGAGGTCATTCGCCCTGCTCTGGCGTCGGGAAATATCGTCCTTTCCGATCGTTTTTTGCTGGCCAACATTGTTTATCAAGGCCACGCAGGCGGTTTGGATGTGGAACGTTTGTGGGAAGTCGGCCGGTTCGCCACAGGCGGACTGGAACCGGATTTAACGATCGTCCTCGATCTGTCGCTCGAACAGGCAGCGCTGCGGCGCGGTCGGGCCGCCGATCGCATTGAGAAGCGAGACCTCGAGTATCATGCACGTCTGCGCCAGGGCTTCCTCGCGGAAGCGCGGCGCCGTCCCGAGCGCATCCGTGTGGTAGACGCAGCCCCGTCGATCGAAATTGTGCAACAGGCCATTCAAGGAGAAATTTTGTCCGTTTTGTGCAGGAAAGGAGCCTGAGCCTTGGCCTGGCAGCGTATTCGTGGGCATGATACTTTGGTGGAAGGTTTTCGCCGCGCCGTACAGCGCGGACGGTTGGCCCATGCCTATCTTTTCACTGGACCTGCCGGTGTGGGCAAGCGGCTGTTCGCCCTGGAGCTGGCGAAAGCGCTTCTCTGCGAGAAGGCAGCTGAGGGCAGCTTGCAAGCGTGTGATCATTGTCCCTCCTGCGTGCAGGTGGAAGCGAGCACCCATCCCGATTTCTTCCCCGCTGTTCGTCCGCCTGAAGCGCTGGAATTTCCCATCGATTTGATGCGGCAATTATGCGCCAGTTTCGCGCTCAAGTCGGCGCGTGGCCGCGGCAAGGTCGTCCTCATCGATGATGCCGACGATCTCAATGAGGAAGCGGCGAACTGCTTCCTCAAGACGCTGGAGGAACCACCGCCGCGTTCAGTCCTTATCCTGATTGGCAGTACGCCGGATCGACAATTGCAAACCATCGTCTCGCGCTGTCAGGTCATCCGTTTCGCCCCGCTTGCCTCGGAGTTGGTCGATGAGCTGCTGCAAGCGCAAGGCATCGACGATGTGGCCCTGCGGGCGCGGCTGGTCCGCCTCAGTGCCGGCAGTCCCGGCCTGGCGAAGGAATTGGCCGATCCTGCCTTGTGGGACTTCCGCCGCGCTCTCTTGGCCGGACTGACGAAGACACCTGTCGCCTCTGTCGGTTTAGCGCGTCAATGGATAGATTTTGTCGAAGAAGCCGGCAAGGAATCCGCTGCCCAGCGCCGCCGTGCTCAACTCGTGCTGCGTCTGGTCATCGATTTTCTGGATGACGCCCTGACCCTCGCTATGAACGGCACCCCGCGCCGCACGGAACCGGACGAGCGCCCGGGACTGGAAACGCTGGCTCGTCGTGCCGGACCGGATCGCTTGTTGGAGGCGCTGGAGCGCTGTCTGGAGGCGGATCGTCAGATCGACCGCCGCGTACAACTGGTGCTGGTCCTCGAAGGATTAATGGATGCGCTGGGACAGAAGTTGTAAAATAGTCGAGCTTCACCCGCACTCGGCTCTTTATCCCACGGGTGCAGCCGAAAGCTCAGATGGATGTGCTGGCAAGGCACATCGCCGGTGAAAATGTCCACGGTGCTCATGTCTTGCATGACCACCATACTGGTCCTAAAAAGGAACACGAATACTGAGGTATTATCTCACTTGGCGCCGTCAGGGAGACACTGCGGCCGCCTCGCCAAGCACAACGCGCACCTCATGCGCTTGCCTATCATCTAGCAAAATCACTTCCTTACTCTCCTGTCGCTGCCCATCAACGTGTACTTCCGCCACGCCGCGCTCGACTCTGTGTGGGTTCTCGACACGGATGTGATACGTCGCCGAGCGATAGCGGTACGTGATCGTGAATGACGGCCATGCCTTGGGGATGCACGGCTCAATGCGGAGGCGGTTGCCGCGCAGGTGGAAACCAAGGATCCATTCAAGCATGACGCGATAGAACCAGCCGGCGGAGCCGGTGTACCAGGTCCAGCCACCACGGCCGGCGTGCGGCGGCTCGCCGTAGATGTCGGCGACAATCACATACGGCTCGACCTTGTAGCGTTCCACTTGCTCTGGTGTCAGGGTGTGTTTTATCGGACTCAGAAGATCGAAATACTCCTTGGCGCGATCCCCTTGGCCAAGCCGGGCGGCGGCCTCGATCGTCCAGGTCGAAGCGTGCGTGTACTGCCCCCCGTTTTCGCGGATGCCGGGGACATAGCCCTTGATGTAGCCGGGGTGCAGGCGTCCTTTGTCGAAAGGTGGCGTGAGCAAGAGAATCAGGCCGGGATCGCGCCGCACCAGCTTCTCTTCGACCGCCGCCATCGCGCGCCGCGCTCGTTCCGGATCGGCCGCGCCAGAGATGACGGCCCACGACTGCGCGATGGAATCGATCTGGCACTCGTCATTTTGTGCAGAACCCAGCGGCGTACCGTCATCAAAATAGGCACGGCGATACCAGCTGCCATCCCAGGCGTGTTCCTCAATGGCGACACGCAAGCGTTCCGCTTGCTCGCGGCAGGTGTTGGCCCAGGCAGCGTCGCCGCGGGCGTCGGCCAGCTCGGCGAAGCGGCGCAGACAGGTCAAGAGAAACCAGCCGTTCCACACACTCTCGCCCTTGCCCTCGACACCGACCTTGTTCATGCCATCGTTCCAGTCGCCGGTGCCCATCAACGGCAGACCATGCGCCCCAAAATGCAAACCGTTTTTCAATGCCCGTACGCAATGCTCGTAGACCGTGCCCAGATCCTCGGACGGTTTTGGTTGGCCGTAATCCTCCTCCTGTCCCGGCTTCAGCGGTGGCGCAGACAGGAAGGGAACTCGCTCGTCGAGCAGAGCCGTATCGCCAGTGACGGCGACATAATGGCAGACGACGAAGGGGAAGAAAAGATAATCATCGGTGATGCGTGTGCGGACGCCTTTACCGGACGGCGGATGCCACCAGTGCTGCACGTCGCCTTCGGCAAACTGCCGACTCGCCGCCCGCAGGATGTGGGCGCGCGCCTCCTCCGGTGCGCCGTAGACCAGGGCCATTACATCTTGCAATTGATCACGGAAACCGTAGGCGCCGCTGGATTGATAAAACGCCGTTCGGCCCCAGACGCGGCAGCTGAGCGCCTGATAAACCAGCCAGCGATTGAGAAGCACATCCACGGCGGGGTCCGGCGTCTGCACTTGCACCGCTGTTAAGATGTGATTCCAGCGCTGACATACTTCGTCCCAGGCAGCGCGGACCCGGCCCGCTTCCTTGTAGCGGCTCAGCAGCTTGCGGACGGCGGAGACATGGGGAGCGGAACCGAGGAAGAAGATGATCTCGCGCTCCTCGCCGGGCGGCAGCTCCATCGTCGTCTGCACAGCGGCGCAAGGGTCCAACCCCGGCCCGACATGTCCCGACAGCTCGGCATGTCCCAGCGCTGCCGGCGCCTCGACAGAACCATTGCGGCCCAAAAACTCGGTGCGATCACCCGTCAGCGTGCGCGGCCGGACGTTCACATCGACGAACGCCACCTGCTCAGCAAAGTCCGTCGCGAAGGGATTGTTTGCCAACAAGGCGCCGCTTTCTTCATCGATCCAGGTGCGCACATTTAAGGCGGCTGGATCGCGCAGCGTGCCGAGGACCAACTCGGCGTAATAGATCGCCGACAGCCGCCGCGGCCGGCGGCTGGGATTCCACACGCGGACGGCGATCATCTTGATGGGATCGTCGGTCGCCGCGAAAACGCGCACTTCCTGCACCAGTCCGTGACTGCGCTGCTCAAAGCGTGTGTAACCTTGGCCGTGCCGCACCAGCGTCGCTGTATCGAGTCCCAAAGGCCGCGGCGTCGGTGTCCACACGTCGCCATTTTCCTCATCACGCAAGTAAACAACTTCCGACGGCGGATCGCTGACTGGATCATTGCTCCACGGCGTCAGACGGAACTGTTGACTGTTGCACGCCCAGGTGCAGCCGAGTCCGCTCTCGGAAACCAAAAAACCGCAGTGTGCATTGGCGATGACATTGACCCACGGTGCAGGCGGCAACGAACCGTGTGAGCGGGGGCGCGTCAGCATCCCACTCGCCTTCACCAGAATGCAGTATTCGCGGCCATCCGGTGTGAAGCCGCCGAAACCGTTGGCGAATAAGAGATCCGGCGGCAGCGCGGTGCTCGGTTCGGACATCCCTTTACTCTTGCGCTGCCGCTGCTTCCGCGTGAACAACTCGGGCACTGGCACCGCCGATGTGGCCCGATCGACCAGTTCGGCCAGCTGCATCGCCAGGGAACCGTTTCGGCCCTCAAGCACGACTCGCGCCGCCGCTTGCAGAAGAATTTGGTCTTCCTCCGGCATCTGCGCCGCTTTGCGTACGAACACGCCGCCCGGCTTGTCGGCCAGGACGCTGGAAGGGCTGGAACGCACCGCCTCTTGAATTTGCTGGAACACTTCTTCGTTATAGCTGGCCGATTCCTCGCACAGAATGACGAGATCGACAGTGAAATGCTTCAGATGCCAGTAGGAATGAGCCAGAAGCAGATGGCGGACCAGCGGCAAATCGCCGGTGGAGGCGGCGCGGACAAGCAGAATCGGATTATCGCCGGAAATGCCGTAACGCCACAGTGCCGACTGGCCCTGACGATTGGCGGCCAGCACTTCCGGACGGGCGCGGAGCGGCAGGGCTGCATAAATCAGGTGGGTTGCCAGACGCTGGAATAAATGCACGTCAGCGGTAGAAATTTGCAGATGACGCAGTTCGATCTGGCTGTGCGCCCAGGCGAGATCGAAGACCCGGGCCACAGCTTGGCCGTCGCGGTAGTGATCGGCCAAAGCCAGCGCCGCGTCGCGGCTTTTGGCCACGCCCGTGCAGATCAACAGTGAAAGTGCGCCGCCCGCCTCCAGACGAAAGCGACGGCGGATGCTGAAAATGGGATCGAGCACCGGCCCGGTCGTTCCCGACAAATGCGCGCCCGGTTCCAGCGCTGCCGGCGCGGCCAGGGTCCGCCCGCGCCCCAGGAAACGGGCGCGATCGGTCTCGTATTCCATCTCTGCTGGCGTATCGCTCTCGATGCTAACGACATGGACGGCCCAGATCGGCTCCTGCTCTGCTGCGCGCGGCCGGCGCCGGCACAGCAGGGCGCCGTGCGAAGCCACCCATTCCGTCTCCAAAAACAGTTTGCCAAAGGCCGGGTGGCCCAGATCGACTCCATGCGGCGCCAGCACCACTTCAGCATAGCTGGTTACTTCCAACTCGTGCGGTCGGCGATCGTGATTGGTCAGCGTCACGCGCCGTACTTCGGTGTTGTGCTCGGCCGCTACAGTGATCTCCATGTGCGTGGTGATGGCGCCGTCGGTGCGGCGGAAATCTGCCTTGTCGGCCGAGTAAACGACTTCATAGTGCTTGGCTGGCCGACATACCGGCTGATGGCCCGCCGACCATAATCCACCACTCGTCAGATCGCGTATGTAGCAGAATTGGCCGTATGAATCGCACGTATAATCCTCGCGCCAGCGCGTGACATCGAGGCCGCCGCAGCGGGAGAAGCCGGAGCCGGCGTTGGTGACCATGACGAGATATTGGCCGCCCGACAGCAGATGCGTGCGTGGGCCGGGCGTGTTGGGCGTGGTCAGCTGCCGGCATAGCAAGTCCGGTCCACCGGGACCGGCCGGAGGCGGCGTGATCTTCTCATCCGGCGTGTCCACCGGGACAGGAAGGCTGGGCATGCGCTCCTGCAATAGCAACTCGGTGGCGCGCACCATTGGCTCGGCATGGAAACGTCGCACCATGACATCGCCCAGCAAGCAATTGGCCAACGCCACCAAGCTCATGCCTTGATGATGGGCCATGAAACAGCGCACCACCATCGAACGATGGTTTTCGGGCAGCCGACTGCGCGTGTAATCGATAGCTTCGTAAAAGCCGTACTTGCCCAGCGCTCCCTCAGCGGCCAGGGAGCGGAAGTTGCGCAAGGCGTCATGCGGCCGGATGATCGAAGCCAGCGCCGTGGCGTAAGGAGCAATGACCAGATCCTCCGCCAGACCGCGCTTGAGTCCCAGCGTCGGCACACCAAAGGCTTGATACTGATAATCGGAAGTGGCGGTGTGGCTGCTGAACGCCGATTCCGAGATGCCCCAGGGGACGCGATGTCTGCGGCCGTAGGCCATCTGCTCCTCGACTGCCGCCTCGCAGCTGGCGTGCAACAGCGTGCCGGCGTAGCGGCGCAGGAACAATTGCGGCATTAGGTACTCAAACATGGTGCCGGCCCAGGACACCAGGCACGAGCGCCCCGCAGCACGGACAACAGCCCGGCGAAGATAAAACCAGTGACGGGTTGGCGCCTCACCCCGCGCGATGGCCAGAAAGCTCGCCAAGCGCGCCTCAGAGGCTAACAAGTCGTAGCAGGCCGCATCCAGCTTCTCCTGCGCTACATTGTAGCCGATTGAGAATAAATGACGATCTGTTTTGTACAAAAAGCGGAAGTCCATGTCGGTGGCCAGCTTCTCGGCCCGCGCTGCCAGGGCACGGCAGCGCTCCAGCATTCGCTGCCCCCCGGAACGCTCAACGACGTCGTGCAGCTCGCGCAGCCAGTCCCCTGTCTGCTTGGCGCTGGCCATTGCTTCCGCCAGTGCATTCAGGTCGTCCAGGAGTGCCTTGCGCCTGGACTCGAAGTCGGCCAAGCTGAAAACTTGAGTGAGCGCCGCGCGCACACTGCGCCAGCGCTGCAGCAATCTGTCGCTTACGTTTCCGGCTCGTTCCCATCCAGTCGCGCGCGGATCGGCCAATAGCTCTACCCAGGGAGCCAAGTCGTGCAATTCAACGGCGCGCTTTTCGAAGCGATGGGTCAAGCGGCGCGCCCACAGCTCCAATTCACTCAATGGAGAATATCCAGACGCGATAAGTCGCTTAATCTCCGCTGCTAAAGCCGCTGCCCGCGCTTTACCGTTGGCTATCCAGGCGGCCCACTCCGGTAAGTCGGCCGGCCTCTCTCGCGCCAGCGTTTCCAGCGCTTTGAGGCCAGACTCCAATTCGGCGCGCTGTTGCACAACCTCGCCGCTGTTGAGAGTGTCGAAACTGTGCCAGGCTTCACGCATCACCTGGAGCGTATCAGACAAGCCGCGCAACACCGCCGGACTTAACACCGGCTCGGTCGTCTTTTCCAGCAAGCCTTGCTTGAGCGTGACCAAACAGCCTAACAAGTTGCCGCTATCGACGGTAGAAACGTACTTCGGCTTGAGCGGCTCCAGGGTGCGCGTGTCGTACCAGTTATAAAAATGGCCGCGATAACGCTCAAGCCGCTCCAGGGTCTCGAACGTTTTCTCCAAACGTTCCACCAGCGAACCGAGATTGAGGTAGCCCAGATCGTGGGCGGCCAGCGTTGAAACGAGCAACAAACCCTGGTTGGTCGGCGAAGTGCGATGGGCCACCTGATGGCGCGGCTGTTCTTGGAAGTTGTCCGGCGGCAGCCAGTGATCCTCCGCGCCGACAAACGACTCGAAGAAACCCCAGGTCTTGCGGGCGATGACGCCGAGGTAGCGCCGCTCCTCTTCGGCGAGCGGCACCTGGCGCACACGACGGTCCTGACTGATCCACCAGGCGAAGAGGGGCGCGAGAAACCAGACAAGAAGAAAGCCACTCGCCGCAGCCAAGGCGTCCGGGCGAGCAAAATACACCAAGGCGGCCAAGGCAGCGGCCCCGGCCGGAGCCGGCCACATCGTTTCGAGGAAGTTTTTCAAGCCCGCGCCCAGCCGCTGGTGGGCGGAAGCGGCTGTCTCCCATTCCAGCATGTGCCGCCGCGTCACGGTCAAACGCACCAAGGTGCGAATGATGGCATCGATGCTCAGATACGCCTCGTAGAGCAACAGGGCGACGTTCAACGCCGCCTGGACGGCAGTGGTCCAGCCGTTGCGAGCCAGGTCGTACAGAGCGCCCAGCGAACGATCTTTGAGGGTGTGGAACAGTGCGCTGCCGATTTGCAGCAACAGCGGCAGTGCCAGCACCAGCAGGACCAGAACCGACGACACGCCCCAGGACAGCGGCAGCACCGTCCAGCTCAAGACCAGCCACAACACCAGCGCGGGCGGCACCAAACTGCGGCGCAGATTGTCAAAGATTTTCCAGCGCTCCAGAAGTGGCAACGGATTACGCCGGCGGGGGGGGGCAGTCATGCCTCCCTGCGCCGGCGTCGGCACTTCGCGTCTCAGCCAGGGCAGCAACTGCCAGTCGCCGCGAATCCAGCGATGCTGGCGCCGCGCATAGACGTGGTAACGCACCGGAAAATCGTCGTACAATTCGATGTCCGTTACCAGGCCGCAGCGCGCGTAATTGCCCTCGATGAGATCGTGGCTCAGGATATGGTTATCCGGAAACGTGTTGCCAGTGGCCGACTCGAACGCATCTACTTCGTAGATGCCCTTGCCTGTGAAAGAGCCGGCTCCGAACAGATCTTGATAAATGTCGGAAACCGCCGCCGAATAGGGATCGACACCCGCCGAGCCGACCCAGATGCGGGTGAAGCGCGAACGCAGCGACGCCGGCAGATGAAAACTGATGCGCGGCTGCAAGACGCCGTAGCCTTCCACAACCCGTCCCTGGCTGGCATCGAAGCGGGGCTGATTGAGCGGATGCGCCAGCGTGCCGATGAGGCGGCGGGCCGATTCGTGCGGCATTTCCGTATCGAAATCCAGTGTGATAACGTAGCGAATCCGCGGCAAGCCCTCCAGGCTGCTGCTGCATACCGTGTAACTGGTGTTGCGATCGCCGCGGAGCAGACGATTGAACTCGTCGAGTTTGCCGCGTTTGCGTTCCCAGCCCATCCAGCAGCCTTCGGAGGGATTCCACATTCGCTTACGGTGGAACAGAAAGAAGCGCGGCGGGCCGTCCGGCGCATAGCGGCGGTTGAGTTCGGCAATGCGCTGCAGAGCATCGCGGATGTAGCCATCGTCCTCCGGCTGATGTTCCACGGGCGCATCGGCGAAATCGGTCAAGAGGGCGAAGCGCAATTGCGGATCGGGATCAGAGAGATAGTGGATCTCCAATTTTGCTGCTAACGCTGCGGCACTATCGGGACGGATGAGCATGCTCGGCACCACCACGAAGGCGGCGCATTCTTCCGGGATGCCGTCTTTGAATTCCAGGCGTGGCAACGTCCGCGGCGGCAGCACCAGCGTAAGCAGATAATTGGTCAGACTCACTGCCAGCTCGCTGACTGGCAGCAGCGCGGCCAGAACCACAAGCAGCCACAATCCCCACAAGCCGGAAGCGTAAGCGGCAGAAGAGCCGTCGCTTATGCTTCCGACTCGTACGATTGCTGCCAAGAGCACAATCATCAGCACCGCGATGGTGCCGAAGTAGACACCGTGCGGATGGCTGAGGATGGCGTTGAGCAAACGTTCGCCGATACGTGCGCGATAGCCTACCTCATCCTGGAACGAAGCGCGGCCCGGCCCAATGAGGTAATAGCCGACATGATTGCCTGGTGAATCGTGGCCGCGTGCTCGCGCCACCACGCGTCGCGCGATCTCGACTTCCTCAAGGCCCGTGCCCCACGCCAGCTTCTCGATGACTTGCCGATAACGATCGCGCGTGGCAAAATCTTGCTTGGCGTAGGCGCCGGCCGGATCTTGCCGCAGCATCGGCTCAACGAGATTAGTGCGTTCGAAAAAGACGTTCCAATCCAGGGCTGACAGTAAGCGCAGGCTGGTCATGCAGTTGGCGATCGTGACTTGATTGACCGCTTGCCGTTGGTTTTCGCGGCGAACGATGTCGGGAACGTTTAAGCCACGCCGCGCGAAATGCCCCTCGACCTGGGCGAGAACAGCGGGCCGGCCTTCTTGCCGCAGCATCTCCAGGGCGCGGACGATGAAGGCATCGCTTTCGGAGTACGGCTTTCGGAGTTCGACGTTCAGAGTTCTGCCTTCGCGCCGGGCCTGAAGCTCAGAATTCAGAATGGAATTCACCCATTCTTCGGCGCGGCGTCGGTCGTCCCAGACGCGCAGCATCTGTTCGGACAACCGGCCCAGGTTCTCCAGCAGGCCCAGACGCAGCATGGTTGGTACCGCCCACAACTCGCCGATGGTCAGCGGCGCAACCGTTTGGAAAGCCTGGACAAACCGGGCAATATGTGCCTCATCGAGATTGCTGTCGGTATGGGCGATCAGGGCCAGGGCCAAGGCGTAGACACGCGGATAGCCAGCCAGGGCCGAGTTGGCCAACTTGGGTAGCTTTTTGTAGTAGCCATGCGGCAAATCGCGGCGTACTTCCCGCAACACATCTTCAACGATGTAGAAATTATCGAGCAGCCATTCGGCGTCCGATGTCAAGCGTGCGCCGGCGCTCTGAGCGGCGGCCGCGGCAATGCGGCGATAGGTATCCACAAGCAACCGGCCGTTGCGCTCCAGTTGTTGCAACAAAGGCCCTTCGCTGATGGTGCGTTCGGCCGTTCGACAAGCGCCGGCCAACACGCGAGCTTGTATCTCCAGCGCCTCCAGGCCGCACGGTTCGCCGCGAATGCAAGCGCGGCTGTCCGCATGCCAGTGGGCAGGGATAGGGTCAGAGGAAGGAGAAGAAGCGAGGGGGCGAGCTTGTTCCATTGCACTTGTGCTCATACGCGGATCGCTCTCTCAGCGCGGTAGCTATCGTCCCTGTTCGGTGAGGTCCATGGCCTCACCGCCCAAAGTGAGCAAATGGGATGCCGAAACTCCCATCTTCGTTCCCATGCGGAGTATGGAAACGGGGGGATGGATCAACGCCGCCGCGCCCGGAAGATGTTGCCGCTGGCCCGGTACTCCCAGACTACCTTGCCCTTGCGGTCTACCTCGTAGGCACGGTGCAGGTTGCTGCTGGCGATGAGAAAATGACCGTTGGGCAAGCCGGTCGCCGTCGTCGCCATCGGCGCATTGACCTCGACAATAAGTTTACCGTTGCGGTCGTACTCCGTCACCTTCTGGCGATTGGGCTGTGTAATGAGAATGTGGCCGTTGGCCAGCAGGTCGATGCCGCTGGTCCACGTGCCATCACGGTTGGAGGGAAATTCTTTGAGGATTTTGCCGTTTGTATCCATGATGAGGCAGCGGCTGCCGTTGCGGGCCAGACAGACGATGCAGCCATCGCGCGCCCGGTAAGCTGCGGTGAGAATTCCCCCTACGGTAAATGAATACAACTCCTTGCCGGCACGGTCCACTTCCAGAATCTGGTTCATGGTAGCGATAAATGTGTGGCCATTGGCCAGCCGCTGCACGTTGACGGGTCGGCCCGGCACGCTTTGGGACCAGAGAATTTGGCCGTGGAAATCGCGCTCGCTGACTTTTCCACCATTGTACTCCGCGACAAGGACGTGCTTGCCGTCCACTACCCAGGCATCGACGGGAAACAGCACGTTTTCGATGGCCCAGCGTTCTCTGCCATGGCGATCAATTTCAAAGACGCGGTGTCGGCTGCTATCGCAGAGAAGCGTGTAGCCATACCACGGCCGTGCGGTCAAATGCGTCAGGTCGATGCGCTCCCTGTTGTGCTTCCACCAAGTTGCCCAGGCATCGCGGCGTTTCTGCTTATCGGCTGCCTCGGTGCCCCAAGGCCCCTCCGGCGTTGAATCGCCGGCCAACTGAGTCAGGACTTCTTCAATCTGCCCGACCTCTTCATCGGAGACTACGGGCAAAAGATTGATTAACACGGGGACAGCCTCACGCACGCCGGTCATGACCAGAGCCCGGGCAACGCGCAAGCGCACCGCGGCATCTTTATCCTGGAGCAAAAAACGGACAGCGGTGCGCCCTTCCGGGCCGCCGCCCTCGATCAATGCCTCGGCGGCGATGGCACGCACCGATCCGATCAAGACCGACGTGCTGCCCGTCTCCATCAAGGCACGCACCAGGGCAGCATCGAGTTTGCCGTCGCGCCGCGCCAGAAGGGCGAGAGCTTTCTTGATCTCGTCTGTTCGTTTTTCTTCCGCAGCGAGAGGCAGATAGGCCAACAACGCCTCGACGGCGCCGGGCGGCTTGCGCAGCGCTAACAGGCGCACGGCAGCGCTTGGTAATTTGCGCGCCGGCTCTCGCTCGATTTGCTCGATCAGGTCACGCGCACGCCATACTATCTCGGGATCGCGCTCCTTGAGCGCCTCACGCAGCTGCGGCAAGGCAATCCGGCCGAGATCGTGCAATTCCTTGACGGCGGCTTCACGCTTGGAAAATTCCTCATCGCCGAGTTTGCCGATCTGTTCCTGGATCTGGCGCTGTAGCTGCGGAGTCAGGGTGTGTTGGCCAAGGAGGGCGAGCAAGGACGGTCCATCGGTATCTCGCCACCACGCCATCCAGGCATCGCGGTGGATCTGACGCGCGATCTTGTCTTCACTTTCCAGCAGCCCCACCGGTGCCCATTCGCCGGCCAGCTGGGTTAAAAACTCCTCGACGGATCGGCGTTCCTCGGCGGACAACTCCGTGAGCAGATCGATGAGGACAGGAATCGCTTCAGCATCGTTCGCCTCTGCCAATGTCAACGCCGCCTGTTTGCGCACCGTGGACGAGGGATCTTTCAGCTGCTTGCGCAGATCGGGCAATTGCTCGGCTGGCGTCAAAGATACAGTTGAACTTACGACAAGCAAGGCGAGGCATCGGGACAAGGTTAGCCGGTTCATGGGTTGCTCCACATGGTTCGTCAGCGCCGCCGTGCCCGCACGACTTGGCCGGCGCCAGGGTGTTCCCAGACGATCTTGCCGGAGCGGTCCACTTCGTAAACACGCTGATCGTTCTGCGACGCTACCAGAATATGGCCATTGGGAAGCCCCGTAGCCGATATCGGGTTGGGGGCATCCACTTCGAGCAGCGTCTTGCCTTCCATATCGTACTCTACTACTTTGTTGCGCTGTTGATGGGTGACAAGGATACGGCCGTTCGAGGTCACATCGAGGCAGCCTATGCCGTTCTGCTGGCCACTGGCGAACGTCTTGAGCAGTTTCCCGGCCGTATCCAGGATACAGCACTGGCCGTTCTGTGTCAGGGCGATGATGGTGCCGTTCCGCATGCGTTGAGCGGCCTGGTTGGGACCGGCGGGGTTGTTGAAGTGCGCCGTCTCATTGCCGGCGCGGTCAAACTCAACGATCGGTCCATTCATCGTGGCCACGAAGGTGTGGCCGTTGGGCAGGCGCTGGACGTTGACTGGGTTGGCGATGTGCTTTTCCCATAAGATCCGGCCGCTGAAATCACGCTCCGTAACGCGGTCGGCACCATACTCGGCGATGAGGACGCGGTTGCCAGGCAAAACGCGAGCATCGACAGGACCGCCTATATTGTTGGCAATCGCCCAACGCAGATTGCCCTGGCGATCCACTTCATAGACGCGGTTGCCTTGGAGATCGCAAATGACCGTGAAGCCGAGCAGGGGATGCATCTGTAAGCGTCCCAGATCGACCCGGTCGGCATTGGCCTTCCACCAGGCGGCCCAGGCGTCGCGGCATTTTTTCTTGTCGATCCCCTCCTTGCCCAGCACATCCTCCGGGGCCGTGTCGCCAGCCAGCTGATACAGAACTTCTTCGACCTGACCAACTTGCTCGCCAGGCAGCACGGCCAGCAGGTCGATCAGCACCGGCACGCCGTTCTTGTCGCGGGCCAGGGCCAGAGCCAGGGCGACGCGCATACGCACGGTTGCCTCGCGATCTTGGAGCAGATTGCGGACAGCGGCGCGGCCCTCGACGCCGCCGCCGTTGATGAGCGCCTCGCCGACCACGGCCCGGATGATCGGCCTGGGATCGGTCCGTGCCTTCAACAAGTCCGCATCGAGTTGGCCTTCGCGCAGGGCCAGGGCCGATAACGAATGCTGTACTTCGGTAGCACGATTTTCATCCTCTGCATAGGGCAAATATGCCAACAGCGCCGCTGTCGAACCGGGCGGCTTACGCAGGCCGAGCAAACGCAGTGCTGCCAGCGGCAGATGATGGCCCGGCTCTTCCTCGATGCGCTCGATCAGCAGCTTGGCCCGTCGCGCTACCTCGGCATCTTTGTTCTTGGCCGCTTCTTGCAACTGCGGTAGACTGCGCCGGCCCAGGGCGAACAGTTCTTGCGATGCTGCTTCGCGTGTGGCAAAGTCACCGGAGGCCAATTGCTCCAGCAAAGGGCGGATTTTCGCCCGGTCCTCGGCGGTCGGCGTTCGTTTGCGTACCGCTTCCAGGAGCGTAGCGCCGTCCACATGGCGCCACCAGGCGGCCCAGGCATCGCGACGGATCTTGCAGCCAATTTCATCTTCGCCGGCAAAATTCAGCGCGGGCGCCCATTCGCCGGCCAGATGTTGCAACAATGCCTCGATTTTCTTGCGCTCGTCGATCGGCACCTCGGCGAGCAGGTCGATAAGGACAGGGATGGCATCGGCATCGTTGGCCTGGGCCAGGGCCAGGGCCGTTCGCAAACGCACCCCGCGCGCGGGGTCTCGGAGCAGCTTGCGAACGGTGGGCACCTGATCGGGTGGCAGGGCGAGACACAAGGCGACGCCGGCCGCGGCGCGGCAGACGGCTTGCGGATCATTCAGAGCGCGCAGCAAGTTTGCATCAGGCTTGCCATTGGGGACGGCCACGGCAGCGAGAGCGGCCGTGACGGCTTGCAACACTTCGCGGCTATCGGCGAACGGCAGATAAGCCAGCAGCGCGGCGGCCGCTCCCTCTGGCTTGCGCCGGCCCAGCACATGTGCTGCCGCTGCCGGCAGCGCCAGACTGGATGGCCCCTCCAACCAACGCAAACAGTGGGCAGCGCGGCGTGCTGTCTCCGGATCGCTGAGGTCGTTGGCCGTCCGCCGCAGCGCCGGCACGGCCAGCGGTCCCAGGCCGAGAAGTTCCGCCGTGGCCAAGCTACGCTGCTGAGACGACGAGGACGTGAACTGCCCCAGCAGGATGCGGAGCCGATCAGGTTCGACTGCCGCACGAGAGCGAGCGGAGAAAAACGCCAATAAGGAAGGGCCATCGGTTTCCAGTCCGGCAGTGTGCAACGTCTCTTCGTCGTTGTGTCCATCCTCCCCTTCCGCTGACAAGGTGACCAGGTGGCAAAGGGATAAAGTGAACAGGAGAGCAAAGCATTCGATGGTCCAGAAGCGGAATCGGGGAGGTTTCATGGCTTCCTCCTCACAATCTTGTCACCTTGCCACCTGGTCGCCGCTACTCACCCACCAACGGTTGGATGACAGCTTTGTAAAACTCCTGAATGGCGGCGGCGGGGAAATACAGATCGAGGCCGCCACCCTGGGGCTGCAATGTCACCGCCAGACCGAGGTAGGACGAGACGCCCTTGCCCGGCAGGTTCGGCCAGCCCGGCGGCAACTGGCCTGCGGGAATCATCGGCTTGATGGCCTCGAAGATCCGTCCGAACAGACGCACCGCATCAATCAGCATCAGCAGGGACGTTTGCTTCGGCATCTCTGTGCGCACCTCGTGGAACGCTTTGACCTCACCGGCCGCGTCAGCGCCCTTGCTGTACTGTTCCAGGAGTTTCTTCGCCGCATTCCAATCCGGTGCGGTGACTTGCACCAATATTTTGCCGTCCGTGCCGAACCAGATCATCCGTTTCTCGCCGAGAAGGCGTTTCATAGACTCGATGAAATCCTTTTTCGCCTCCCCACCTCCCTTGGCCGGCACCTGCTCCGCCATCTTCTCGAAATCAAAGATCAATTGAACAGAGTGCAATTTAAAGTCGCCGTGTTTCTCGGCATCGGTCTTGACTTTTGGCTTCTCCTTGAGCTTGGCCGTCTCGGCATCCATGTTTTGAAACATCTTGAGATAAGCGGCGACGGCCTTGGCCGGATCGTCGTAGTGATAGACATCCAGCCCGGAGGACGGGAAAGAGCCACTGCTGAGGAAAAGCCCTGGCCCGGCCTTGGCCAACTCTTGCATCAGCTTCTCCGTGTCTTTGGTTTCCCCCGTCGGCAGGATCGAAATCAGGCTGCCCAGGTTTTTGTACATGGCGGCGCTGGCCTTCATGCCGAGGTAGTAGGCACGGTCGCGCGGCAGGCGTTCCAGTTCCTTGAAGGCGACCGGTCGGGTATCCTGGAGAAGGTTCGCCGTGGGCGAACTTTCTTTCACTTCGCTTTGCAGATGCAAGGCCAGGCCGCCAGAACGCAGCTCGAACGTCAGCAACAGCGACTGCAAGTCGTCGATTGTCTGGAAGATGTGCGGGATGGCATTCTTGACCATCTCCGTATATTTTTTCTGCGTTTCATCGCCAGCTGCAGCGCCAAAAGCAATGGCTTGTTCGATGCCTTGCCGGGCTTGCTTGATCAGCTCGCCATATTCCTTGTTGACGGCCTCCATGTTGACGTAAACGCCGACATCGGCGGCGAGCAGCTTGGTGGCCAGCTCTTTGTTCAGTTTGGTGTGCAGACCGGTGATCTTTTTGGTGAACACCTCCGCCACGTCTTTATCCAGCGTGACGATGGCGTAGCCTCCACGCTTGACGAAGTAAGTGGATTTGTTCTCGATGGATGCTGATTCGATACCGTTGCCTTCGTCTTTGATGTTTTTGCGTTCGTCTTCTGTCAGGATATTATCGCGGAATTTCTTGTAGTCGCTGACAGTGAGGATGAAGGCCATCTTCGGCTCACCGGAATCGCTGGGTTTGGGCAGCTCGAGGAGGGCGAAGAAGAGGGGACCGTCTTCGGCCAGGCCGCTCAGTCTGCGATTTTTGAGGATATTGTCCGGACCTTTCTTGAAGAAATCATCGATCTGCGTTCGGTATTTCTCCAGCACATCCGGCAGGGCTTGCTTCATCAGTTTTGTCAAGCGGTCATGTACACCTTGGACGCCGCGAATGTGGATTATGATAGACGCTGTATCCGGAATTTGTTCGAGTCCGGATCGCGCTGCCGGGACCGGCGCCGACCAAACCGTGCTCGCTGGTACGATCAGGCACACCGCGGCCAGCAAGAGAAAACGCAAGCGATTCATAACAGGACACTCCTTCAGAATTATGGTTTAACCACGAGGTGGAGGCGAGCGCGGGGCCAAAATGCGCGCCTCCGGCTCGCGGCTAAACACTCAGGGGGAATTCGAGCGTTCGGCGACAGGGAGGGGCCGGCCGACAAGGGCGCGGCTGGTCCCATTGGGATCGCCGGACTCCATGCGAAAACGACTCCAGATGACCGGCCGGGCCAACGGCTCGATGTGCAGCATGACCTCGCCATTTTGGAACAAGCGAACGGTGCCGGACGATTGGCTGACAGTGACGGCGATGGCCTTGGTGCTTTTACTGATGGCGGCGGCAGCGGCGTGGCGCGTGCCTAGGCCTTTGCTCAGCGTGAAGCCCCGATCCGGTGCTTCGATGCGCATGGCTGCCGCCACCGCCACGCCATCGCGGCGAATGATGATCGCTCCCTCCAGCTGGGCGATGTCCTTGATCTGCTCCCGCACAATGGCGTTGCGGATATCGCGCTCTTCGGGACTGTAGCCGCGGAACGGATTGAAGTTCATCGGTCGCGACAGGGTCAGCACCTTGCGCGTGTCGCCGACGACGAACATGGTGCCGACCGGATGTCCCTCACGGCCTTCACGGCCAATCTCCACGGCCAGATCGACCACTGCCCGCAGCGTCTCCAATGGCACCTGCGTGTCGAGCTTGCGCAGATCTTGAGCGCTAAGCCGTTCGATGTGCTCGCCCAGATGGATGACGCTGAGGGTGTCGAGCGGCTCGGACCCATCTTCGCCGGTGTCGATGCCGTTGTACAGGGCGATGACATCAGCCCCTTGGCGGAGTTGATCGCGGCGCACTGCTTCGAGCAAGGCCAGGCTCATACGTTCCTGTGTCGGTGTGGGGCCGGGATTAATTTCCAGAACAGTCAGCTTGGGATGCGCCTTAAGGCGCGCCGTCAGCGCGGCGTCCTCGGCGGCGACCAGCAGCCGGCAGCCGTCCAGATGTTGCAAGACGGTCTCCCAGTTGAGGTCCGATTCCGCCAACAGGAGGACGGCATCGGCCGGCAGAGTTTGTACCAGTTGCCGGGCCGCGCGCAACAGCGCAACGGTTTGAGGCGCGAGAGCCATGTATCACCACTTCCGTATCATCCCAGCCATTCGGCGCAGGAGGCATTGTTCCCATCCTAACGAGGATTCCACGCGGAGGCAATTGCCCTATTCACGCAAATCCGGCAATCCGGCGAGCGGAGCGTGCCAACGCCCCGGGGAAAACAACCAGCGCGTTCACACGCCCCGCTTGCCGGTCTGGCGTTCACGCACCCGCGCTTGCAAGGCATCTTTCACTTCGCGTGGGAGGAATTTTTCCAAATTGCCGCTGCCAAAAGTAGCAATTTGACGCAGCAGCGTGCTGCTCAGATGCGAATATTCTTCCTTGGCCATCAGAAAAACCGTTTCGATTTCCGGATCGAGATTCAAATTCATTAGCGACATGGTGAATTCGTTTTCCATGTCGCTGGTGGTGCGCAAGCCGCGGAGCATGATCCGCGCCCCGGCCTCACGCACAAACGTCACGGCCAAGCTGGTGAACGGACGCACGGACACGTTGGCATAGGGTCTGATGACGGCGCGCACCAGCTCGACACGCTCGTCCTGATCGAAGAACGGCTGCTTGTCTGGATTGATGCCGACCCCCACGATGAGCTGATCGAAAATCCGGCTGCCGCGGCTGATGATGTCCAGGTGGCCATAGTGAATGGGATCGAACGTGCCGGTGTAGACGGCAAGGCGATGATTAAGCGGCTTGGTCATGATCCGGCTCCGATTCGGGCAACAAGACGATCCAGCTCTTCGATGCTATTGTAGGCGTGCGGACTGACGCGTAACCGTCCGGCCCGCTGACTAACGACAATGCCAGCCTCGCGGCAGCGCTGCACTACCGTCCCCACATCATCAACAATCAGCGCGACGATGCCTGACGCCTCGCCCGGCCGTCGGCTGCTGTACACGGTCAGACCTGCTTGCCGGCAGCGCTCGCAGAGATAATCAGTCAAGTACAGGACCCGCTCAGCGATGGCGTTGATGCCGATGGCCAGCAGCAACTCCAGGCTGGCGCCCAGGCCGAGGATACCGCCGACGTACAGCGTGCCGCTCTCCCAGCGGCCGGCGTGCGGTTTGAGGCGGAAGTCCACGCGGCTGAAATTGCGGCTGTCAATCACACTGTTCCAACCAACGCCGACAGGGTGCAGCTGTTCGACCAACTCGCGGCGAATCCAGAATAAGCCGGCCCCTTCGGGACTGAGCAACCATTTGTGTCCATCGGCAGCCAAGAAGTCGATCGGCATTTGCCGCACGTCAAGAGGCAAAACGCCCAAGCCCTGGATGGCATCAACGAAGAACAGCACGCCTTTTTCACGGCACATCTGCCCGACGGCGAAAAGATCATTGCGAAAACCGCTGGCGTATTCGACGAAACTGAGACTGACCAGCCGCGTGCGCCCGTCGATGGCGCTCCGCAAATCGTCGAGGAAAATGCGGCCCTCGCGGCTGGGCACACGCCGTAATTCTACGCCGCGCTCGGCCAGGTTCATCCACGGATACAAATTGGCCGGATATTCCTCTTCAGCTGTTACCACGTTGTCGCCGGCGCGCCAGCGCAGTCCTTCGGCCACGATGCCGATGCCTTCGCTGGTGTTCTTGATGAAGGCGACATCGAGCGGATCGGCGTTGAGCAATTGGGCCGCCAGGCGGCGCACTCCCTCGACGCGGCGAACGCGGTCGGAATCATGGACATCGCCATTCTCGGCAAGGTCGGCGGCATATTCCACCACCGTTCGCCGCGCCCGCTCGGTCCACGGAGAGACGGCGGCGTGATCAAAGTATGCCCAGCGCTTGGTCACAGAACATTCACGGCGTAAATCGGTCCAGTCCATGTTGAGATTGTAAACTAGTCCGCCGCGCCCGCAAGGGTGTCCGTGAAGGACGCCAGGGTCGTTTCTCTTTTGGCCAATTGGCCAGACCTTTGCTTTGGGTGTCTCTCTTGATTTGAGCATGGAGGAGGGCTTCCGTGCGAGCGGTCTTTTCACTCCTCCTGGTGAGGAAGGGTCAGGGGGGAAGTGTTTCGCCTGCGGATGCCTTCCCTCCACCCCAGCCCTCCCCATAAGGGGGGAAGGAGTGGAAAAACCTACTCAGCGGTTGGCGCAACCTCGCTCACCAAAATCCCGAGGCACACCTCTTTGCTTTTTTGTGCTTGTCTCTCTGCTCGCTGTATGGATACAATAAGAGTCGTCCAGCCGTTTGGATACCTCGCAGGGCGTCGTTGCTCCGACCCCTCTATTGCTGTTGGTCGCTTAGCCGCCCCTCCAGATGAATTTTTTAAGGGAGCGGCAGAGAGGTTTACTTTCTATGACCCCGTTGTTCGCTTTTTTCAATCTCGGCCCCCAAGAGATGTTGATTCTGCTCATCATCGGCATTTTGCTGTTTGGGCGGAAGTTGCCGGAGGTGGGCCGATACCTGGGCAAGGGCATCGTCGAGTTCAAGAAAGGCATCAAAGGCCTGGAAGATGACTACGATGCTTCAGCCTCGGCGCCGCCGCGTCAGGAGCCGATGGCCCTGGAGCCGCCGCGTCCGCCGCAACGCATCACCACGACGGCGCCGAAGTTCGAGGAAAACATCACCACGCCGGCCAATAACATCACCACGCCGCCCCAGGCGTGAGTTTTCTCTGCCTGTCTGCTGGCGGTCGCCTTTGCTGGTCCGGCAGGCAGGCAGAAGAGCTTTTGCTTTATTCGGGCGCTTAACTCAGCGGCTAGAGTGCCATCCTCACACGGTGGAAGTCACTGGTTCGAATCCAGTAGCGCCCACTAAACACTTGTGCATTATCGCGCATGGAAAGGGACCCAAGCGCATAGAACCGCAACCCATCGAGGCTTAGGACGAATTTTGCACTTCGTTGCTCTTTCTTGCCTCTCCCTGCTGCGCCGGAGTTTGCGCTACAACTGCGCCGCTGTGTGCGCCTCTGGAAGGATGTTCAGAAACGCCCCGAACGGCCCCATGCGAAGGGTTCATCCGTCACGAGTCATGCCAACAATTCCTTGACAACACGCGCCGGTTGTTCCACGCTGGTTAGCTTTTGGTCCAGGCCCTGATAGCGATACGTGAAGCGCTGATGATCAAAGCCGAGCAGGTGCAGCACCGTGGCATGGAAATCGCGGATGTGGACCGGATCTTTGATGATGTTGTAGGAGAACTCATCGGTCTCGCCGTAGACGGTGCCTGGCCGGATGCCGCCACCGGCCAGCCACATGGTGAAACAGCGCGGATGGTGATCGCGGCCATAGTTCTGCTTGGTTAGCTGACCCTGCGAATAGATGGTTCGGCCGAATTCGCCGCCCCAGATGACCAGCGTTTCGTCGTACATTCCCCGCTTTTTCAGATCTTGAATGAGGCCATAACACGCTTGATCGATGTCGCGGCACTGATCGGGCAGCCGGCCGGCGACATTGGCGTGCGTGTCCCAGTTGTTGTGATAAATCTGTACGAAACGCACGCCGCGCTCGACCAGACGGCGGGCCAGCAGCACGGTGTTGGCGAAAGTACCCGATTTTCGGGCCTCCTCGCCGTACAGCTTGAAAGTGGATTCCGGCTCGCGAGACAGGTCGGTTAATTCCGGCACACTGGCCTGCATGCGGAAGGCCATCTCGTACTGCTGGATGCGTGTGTTCGTTTCGGGATCGCCGACGGCACGATAGGTCATTTCGTTGAGTTTCTGCAAGCCGTCGAGTGTCTTGCGGCGGATAGCGGCTGGCACTCCCGGCGGATTGTTGATGTACAAGATTGGATCGCCAGAGGTGCGGAAGGAGACACCAGCGTGTTCGCCGGGCAAGAAGCCGGCTGACCACAAACGGGCCGAGATGGCCTGTACCTGTTCGGTGTTGGTCGGTTTGGCGACGAGAACGACGAAGGTAGGCAGATTGTGATTGAGCGAACCCAGGCCGTAGGAGACCCAGGCTCCCATGCAGGGCTTGCCGGTGACCTGGTTGCCGGTCTGGATGTAGGTGATGGCTGGCTCGTGGTTGATGGCCTCGGTGTACATGCTGCGGACAAAGCACAGATCATCGACCATCTTGGCTGTCCATGGCAGCAGCTCCGAGACCCACATGCCGCACTGGCCATAGCGGGCGAACTTGAATTTCGACGGCGCGATGGGAAAGCGTTTTTGGCCGCTGGTCATGGTCGTCAGCCGTTGGCCCATGCGCACCGAGTCAGGCAAGTCTTTGTCGAACCACTCCTGCATTTTCGGCTTGTAATCATAGAGATCCATCTGCCCAGGTCCGCCAACCATGTGCAGGTAGATGACGCTCTTGGCCTTGCCGGGAAAGTGCGTCTTTACAGACCCTTTTCCTCCAATAGAAGCGCCACGAACAGGATCGGCCTCCAGCAGCGAGGCCAACGCCGCCCAGCCCACGGCGTGCGAACCGGCGGCGAAAAAGTAACGGCGCGTGATGGCACGGGTGAATTCATGAAAGGGGTTCATGAGATCGCTCCTAAATCCTGAGCAGAGGTGCAAGGCCCCCGCTCAGGAGACCGGAAACTGTATCTTACTTATTCAACACCTCATCGAGATTCATCATCTCGTTAGCCAGCATTGTCCATGCCGCCAGGGTAGACGCATCCAACTGCGGATCCGCCTTTGCCTCACCGATGGTGAGCAATTTCTTGGCATCCGCAGCATTCATCTTGTAATACGCCAGCAGATCCTTCAGGCCCGCCTGCACCACTTTCATTTCCTCAGCACGCAGTGGACGACACAAGAGCCGCCGGGCCATGAAATCGATGCGTGTTTCGTCGTTAGCGCCGCCTTGCTGGAGTGTCTTTTGTGCCAGCCAGCGGGCGGCCTCGACGAACTGCGTATCGTTGAGGGTTACCAACGCTTGTAGTGGTGTATTGGTGCGTTCGCGGCGAACGGTACAGACTTCGCGCGACGGCGCATTGAATATTTCCATCGACGCGGGCGGTGCAGAGCGTTTCCAGAAAGTATACAGACTACGGCGATACAATTTGTCGCCACTGTCACGGCGGTAATCGCGGGTGTTGCTGCCAATCATGGCCACTGCTTCCCAGACACCGTCCGGCTGATAGGGTTTGACACTGGGTCCGCCAATTTTGCGCACCAGCAGGCCGCTGGCCGCCAAGGCGTAATCACGGATCATCTCCGCATCAAGGCGATAGCGCGGACCGCGCGACAACAAGCGATTATCGGGATCTTTTTCGAGCTTCTCCGGCGTTACCTGCGCCGATTGCCGGTAGGTCGCTGAGGTGACGATCTGTTTGAAGAAGCGTTTGACGTCCCAACCGCTCTCACGAAACTCGACCGCCAGCCAATCGAGCAATTCCGGGTGCGACGGCAGTTCGCCGCTGGTGCCGAAATCTTCGCTCGTCTTGACGATGCCGGTGCCGAACACCTCTTGCCAGAAGCGATTGACGGTAACGCGGGCCGTCAGCGGGTTCTCCGGCCGCAAGAGCCATTGAGCAAAGCCGAGCCGGTTGCGCGGCAGTTCCTTCGGCATCGGCGGCAGCGACTTGGGTGTGTCTGCTTTCACTGGATCGCGGCGTTTATCGTATTCGCCGCGATAGAGAACATACGCCATCGGCTCACTGGGTTTCTCTTGCATAACGTGAGCCACGGTGCCGCGCGCCTTGATCGCCGATTCTTCCTGCTGCAAGGCCCGGATTTTCTTCGTCAAATCTTGATAGGCTGTATCGTGGCTCGTTAGCCATCCCTCGAATAGCTCGTTGGTTTCGGCGGCAGAGCGCTCTTTGACCGGCTTATTCAACAACCAGGCGCCGCGCGTACCTTTGACCAAACCTTCGATCTCCTCTCTCGGCAGCGTACGGTTATAGAGGCGCACGTCTTGCACTACAAGTCCATTGATGCGGGCCGAAGTGTGCCGCTGGCCGATCTTGAGTGGCACCTGAGTGCGGATGGTATTCCTCAAACTGGCAGCCTCGACGGTCGTTTCTTGCGGCACACCGTTGATGTACACTTTGATGCCGCTCGGCCGACCGGAACCGTCGTAGGTAATGAACAGGTGGTTCCATTGTCCCGCCTTCACCGGATTGCGCGATACCACTTTGACCGCATCGTCCGGCCATTTGTGGATGATGTGAGCGCCGACACGGCCGTTTTGTATCCACAGATCCCAGCCGCGATAATCGTGCATGTCATCCATGCGAGCCAGGAT
>Ga0070737_10000786_pt1 | contig 57972 bp, 46 predicted proteins | sample Coa_R1_10_FD_66438 | JGI IMG/M metagenome (GOLD analysis project Ga0070737, IMG submission 66438) | Surface soil microbial communities from Centralia Pennsylvania, which are recovering from an underground coalmine fire - Coalmine... | ecosystem: Environmental > Terrestrial > Soil > Unclassified... | reverse complement strand
AGCTGCACCTGAAATTGTTCCGTTTTCGCTTCTGCAGCCTGGAGCTGGACCAAAAGACGATCGGCCAACGCTGCTCGGTCCTCCAGCTCCGATATGCGGGCACAGAGTTGGTGGTGTTCGGCCCGAACATCCGCCAGGTGTTGGTTCAGCGTCTCAGCATCCCGCAGACGTTCGCGCACCTGGTCCAACTCCGCCTGAAGGCTACGCACCGTGTCTTGCGAACGAGCCAGTTCCTCCTGAGTCTCTTGCAGCTGTCGCAAGGCTACATCGTAGTCGGCATTGCGGGCGGCCAAGTCAGCCCGCACCGCCTGTAAGAGGGCCGATTGTTGGTCCAGACGCAGACCCGCCGCACGAACCGCCTCTCGCTCGTCGCCGAGTTGCTGTTGGGCTGTCTCAAACCGTCTTCGCCATGCTTCCCGCTCAGCTGTATCTGCGGCGAGCTTGGCCTGAAGGGATTGGGTCTCGGCTTGCCAACGGTCCCGTTCAGCACAGACGGCTTCCAGCTGCTGCGCACTGGCTTCGGCAGCTTCAAGTCGGGCCTGCAGATTAGCTGCCTCGGCAATCTGGCTCTGGAGCGCGCGGATCTGCTCGTGTAGCCGGCCGCATTCGGCCTGCACGATTTCCAACTCGGTTGTCTGCGACGCGGCAGATCCTCGCAGCTCTGCAGTTTGTGGTAGAACGGATGTATCCGGTTCTGGCCCGCGAGAAAGCCGCAACGGATACCAGACCCGGAGCACGTATGGCCCCACCTGCAATCGGCTTCCCTCTTCCAGAAGTGCCCAGCGAATCGGCTGACCGTCGAGGTAAGTCCCGGTCCCACTGAGCAGATCAACTACCCAAACGCCTTCCGGCGTCCTCACCAGGCTACAGTGGAAGTTCGCTATACCGGCTTCACGCAAGCGCATCCGGCAGGCAGGCGCACTCCCTACCAGTACCAGCACCCGGTTCATACGCAACTGGGCCTGTACCTTGTTGTCCATCTCCACCGTGATCTGAGGCAGAGGTTGGGAATCATTCACACGATCTTGAAGGGGATCCCAATTCTCTGCTGCCTTGTCAGCCGGAACCCCTCCGGCCTGAGCAGTCTTTACCAACTCAAGGGTAAAAGGGCCGATTTGAATCTCCAGATTCGGACGGAACCAGCCGGCAGGACGTGACTCTCCTCCCCAGCGAACGCCCGTGCGGCTGCCCAGATCGATGCAGAAGATCCTCCCGCCAAGTTGTTGTAGGTAGGCATGTCGCCGGCTGACCGCTGCATCTTGTAGGCGAAGACAGGCGCGCTCATGCCGGCCGATCAATATAAAGGGATGTTCAAAGATATGCTGTTCCGCTTCAGCCCGGTTTGGGCCGAAAACGTTCAATTTCAACGGGACGGACGCGCCGCAACTTGTCCGGAACAGGTCAATCAGGTGCTGGCTCATGGGGAGACTCTCTGAGTGGCCGGCGAACGGCCAGCGTCCACCGGTTGGTACAGCCCCCACCAGCCGGTGGACGCTGGCCGTTCGCCCCTACATCCGCTTGCAAACTGCTGTCAACGTATCCGATCCCGGCCCGCGAGCAAGCCGTAATTGAATTGTAGCCCAGGCCATGCCAATCGCAACGGATTTTCTCCGCCGGACGCACTCCGGAGCAGGTGCGTCGATCGGCACGCACCATCGCCCTTGATCTTGTTCCCTTTTACACCGTCACTTCAAACTGACACTCGATCTCCACCGGGATGTTGTTCGGTAGCGATCCCATGCCGACGGCACTGCGGGCGCCGACGCCGGCATCGTCGCCGAATACCTCGGCCATCAGCTCTGAGAAACCGTTGATGACCTGCGGCTGATCTTTGTAATCTGCGGTGCAGTTGACCATACCCAGCGTTTTGACGAGGCGTTTCACCTTATCGAGCGAGCCGAGCGTGGCGCGGACAGTGCTAAGGATGTTCAGCCCGACAGCGCGGGCGCATTCCTTGCCCTGTTCGGTGGACAACTCCGAGCCGATCCGGCCTTGTAGCGGCGTTTGGTCGCTAATTTTCGCTGGCCCGTGGCCGGAGACATACAACATGTTGCCGACGAGGAGGGCTGTCTTATACTTGGCCATCGGTTTCGGGGCAGGCGGCAGCGTCAGGTGCAATTCCTGGAGGCGGGCTTCCGGCTTGGACATGGCTTTCTCCTTACAGAAGATCGAACCACAGAGGCACAGAGAACACAGAGAAGAAAATACAGAAGATAGAGGATAGAGGATAGAGGATAGAAAATAGAGAGTAGAAGATAGAAAATAGGAACTTTCGCTATCCTCTATCTTCTGTATTTTCTTCTCTGTGTTCTCTGTGCCTCTGTGGTTAGCCTTCTGCTACTGCGGTAAAACACTGGCCTTGACGGAAAACAGGGCAGCGATTATCGCTGCGGTCCTTGCCCGGTGCAGCAAGGGACCGGGGTTGTGAAAATGGGAGCGCGATAATGGGGAAACGCATCTTCCTGGCGGCGACGTGGGCGGCTTTGCTGGCGTCGGCTGGCTGCTTGCGCAACATCTGCGAGCGTCACGGTTACTATCCCGCGGCGCCTCCGGCCGCCTATACACCACAATGCTGTGTGCCGTGCGTGTGCCAGCCGGCCGCTCCAGCAAGCTATGTGGCACCCGCACCCGCTCCCAGCTGGAACGCGCCGGCGGCGGTGCCGGCTACCTGTCCGCCCGGCTGCGTGCCCGCTCACTGATGCGCTTTACTTCTCCAACGTGATGAAATGGTGCTTTTGGATGAGATCAAGGACGGCATTGGAGCGGGCGAAATCGATAAACTCAGCGGCCAATCCCTTGGGCGTCTCGCGCGTCACCAGCTGAAGCGGACGCGACAGCGGATAGGTGCCGTCGCGGACATGTTCGGTCGTTGGCGTGATGCCTCCAGAGGGCAGCGAGCGAATGGGCATGTTCGCGCTGACTGCCTCGGCCCGACTGCACGAGACATAAGCGATGGCACCTTTCCGGCTGGCCACTGCCTGGAGCCCCTGCTCGCTGTCCTGAATCAGTGCATCGGCGCGAATTTGTGTGGACCGTAGCTTGAAATGATCGAGAAACAGATCCAAGAGCGCGCGCCCATCCGTCATATGGACCAACACAATCGGCAAATCCGGTCCGCCTACTTCCTTCCAATTGGAGACGCTGCGCGTGTACATGCGGACAATCTGATCGTCGCTAAGTGCTTGGACCTGATTGGTACGGTGGACGATGATGCACACAGCATCCAGGGCGATGGGTGTGGCGTGCAGCATGGCCTCATCCGGCTTCAGCGACCTTGCCACCATACCGATGTCGGCCAAACCTGACCGAGCGTCCGAGACACCGCGCGTTGAACCACCGGCCTGCACGTCCACGCGCACATCGGCATGTTCGGCCTCGAAGCGCTTGCCGATGTCGCGCAGCAATGGGGTCATGACCGCCGAGCCGGTGAGGACGAGATTGCGTATCTTCTGTTCCGGCGGCCGGCAGCCAGTCAGTGTACACCCCACAAACAAGCCGCAGACCAATAGCCATCGGGTTGATTTCATGGGATTGGCCTCGTTTTTCGGAAAGGCAGGGGAGGTGAACCGCCGGTTAACACCGGCCGGTTAATACCGGCCGCTCGCCTCTTCATCCTTCTATCGTCCTCTCCCCCTTCCATATGATAAGCATGATCTCCTGTGGCTTGCATCTACAGTTTCGTTCACACGCCTGTGGCACCGCTAACGGCACGCGTTATAATCGTCCTATCTACTCCGTTTCCCTCTCCGTAAGGTCACGGTAAAATGCCAACATGACGCTCCTTTACACCGACTCTCTGTTTTTGCAGCACGAGACTGGTCCTCATCCCGAATCGCCGGATCGTCTTCGCGCTATCGGCGCTCGGCTAGCGGAAACCGACCTCCTCTCGCACTGCCGTCCCGGCTCCTATCGCCCTCTGACGGCGGAGATAGTGGCGCAGGTACATTCGCCGCGAATGGTGCGTTCCGTCGAAGGTATGGCAATGCGCGGCGGCGGCCATCTCGATCCCGATACCGTTGTCTCATCAGATTCGTTCACAGTTGCCTTGGCCGCGGCGGGCACGTGTGTGTCGGCGGTCGATGCCGTGCTAGGCGGCGACGACACGAACGCTCTGTGTCTGGTGCGTCCGCCCGGCCATCATGCCACGCCGACGCGCAGCATGGGATTCTGTCTGTTCAACAACATTGCCCTTGCTGCCCATCACGCTCTGTCGGCCCATGCGCTTGATCGCGTGCTGATTGTCGATTGGGATGTGCATCACGGCAACGGTACGCAGGACATTTTCTACGCCGATCCCCGCGTGCTGTTTTTCAGCATCCATCGCTTCGGTATGGGCTTCTACCCCGGCACCGGCGATGCCGACGAAACCGGCGAAGGCGCAGGGCAAGGCTACACGCTCAACGTTCCCATTCGCTACGGCACGTCGCGTCGGGACTACCGAAGTGCTTATCGCAACGCTCTGGAAAAAGCGGCGGACAAGATCAAACCGCAGCTGATCCTGGTCAGCGCTGGCTTCGACGCTCATGCGCTTGATCCCATCGGCTCGCTGGGCTTGGAAGTCGAGGATTTCGTCTGGCTGACGCAGCAAGTGCTAGACGTGGCGAAGACACACTGCGGCGGGCGCCTGGTGAGTTGCCTGGAGGGCGGATATAATCTGGATGTGCTGGCCGAGTCCGTGCAGGCACATCTGGAAGAATTGCTGACGATCCACTCTTGAAAGAGGTAATCCCATGTCACAAATCATTGCAGCCCCCATGCCGACATTGCATGGGCCAGTGCGTCGAGTTAATCGAAGGAGAAATCATGATCCTCGGTCCGCAGAAGACCGAGCAGGGGACAACTGCGGATCGCGTGGCGGAACTCCTACGTGATGCTTTTGACCTTGGATATCATGTTCGTATGCAAGGTTCTATCGATTTCGACCCGATTCCTCGCAGCCCTATGGCCACGGCTACGCCAGTGTTCCTATCCTTGTTCCATCCGCCGTTGTCCCTCCACTAGCGGCGTCTCATGTCTCTCTTACTGTTGTCGATCTTTTGCCGTAACAGCGAAATTATCTCTCCCGCAAGCATGAGAAGTTTGTTCCCAGACGGCCGCGGCTGGGTTCTCGTCATTAAGCCATTTGCCGGGCAATGGATGCGGATCCTTCGGCTTCGTTTGCTTGCGTTTTGGCAGCTTGACCACTAAGTTAACCTGCATGGCTCCCTCGTGCCAATCAGGAAGACCCCGCCATGAAAAAGCACTTGTTTATTTGCTTGTTCACCCTCGTTTTTCTGCCGTTGGCCGTTGCCGCGCCTCCGACGTTGAAGGAAGCGCGGCAACGCTGGCTGAGCGGCAACTATGGCGAAGCCCAGGAGATGTTTGAGACGCTGGCCAAGGATGTCAAACTGCGGCCCGCCGCTACTGTCGGACTCAGCCGAGCGCTCGAAAGCGAAGGTAAATACGATAAGGCGTTGGCTGTGGTCGAGACGGCACTCAAAGACCACCCGAAGGATGCCAGTCTACTCGCACGTCAGGCAGAGCTGCTGTATCGGCGTGGACGCTGGGACGAAGCCGAAAAAGCAGCCAACATCGCCATCGAGGCTCGTTCTCATGCGGAACGAGGAAACGAGGGAGGTGTTTTCCTCGCACGCTGGGTACGGGCGCAGATTTATCGCGATCGCGGCGACATAAAAAAAGCCGGCGATGAGTGTAGGTGGTTCGTCCGCACCTATGTGCAGCGCGAGGAAAAGGATGATCCCATCAAGGATCCGGAAGAATTGGTTCTGGTCGGTCTGGCCAGCGCCGAGCATGCCCGCTGGAATAACTTGTCTGATCAGTTCCAATTCATCCTCAACGAGGTGTACGCAGATGCTCTTAAATACGATAAGCAGTATTGGCCGGCCGAATACCAGGCCGGCATGCTTCTGCTGGAAAAATACAACCGACCGGAAGCACTCAAAGCGTTCGACAATGCCTTAAAGATCAATCCCAGCGCCGCCGAGGCGATCACGGCCAAGGGAGTGCTGGCCTTATCGAAGCTCGAAATCAAGGAGGCCGAGCGCTTCGCCGAGCAAGCGCTGAACATCAATCCGGAATTGCCCGAAGCGCTGCGCCTGCGTGCCGATGTCCACTTGGCCTCGGAAGATGTGAAGGCGGCGCTGAAAGAGTTGGATCGGGCACGCAAGATCAACCCGCGCGATGAACAGACCCTTGGGCGTATCGCCGCTTGTCTGGTGTTGCAGAGAAAGAAAGAGGATTTAGCCGCACTGATCAAGAAAGTCGAACGCTTTGATCCCAAGCCGGCTGCCTTTTACTTTGCGATGGGCGAACGATTGGAGGAGCGCCGCTATTACGATGAGGCGGAGAAATGTTTTCGGAAAGCGGTAGAATTGCGGCCTCACGTACCTGATGCGCTCAACAGTCTCGGCCAGCTTTACATGCGCATGGGACTGGAAAAAGAAGCGCGTAGCACTCTCGATCAAGCCTTCAAGGCCGACCCCTTCAACGTCCGAACCAAGAACCTCCTCAAGGTGCTCGATCATCTGAAAAAATATGAGACTCTGAAGACGGATCATTTCGAGCTGCGCTACGATCCCAAAAACGACGCCGCCCTCGCGCACTACATGGCCCCGTATCTGGAGAGGATCTACGCCGACTTGGCTAAAAAATTCCATTATCGGCCTCAAGGACCAATCCTCATTGAAATCTTCACCAGCCATCAGATGTTCAGCGGCCGCATTGTCGCTCTGCCGGACTTGCATACCGTCGGTGCCTGCACCGGCCGAATGTTCGCTATGGCCTCACCCAATTCTCGCGATCTCGGCAAGCCGTTCAATTGGGGCCGCGTGCTCCGCCATGAAATGGTCCACATTTTCAATCTCGAACAGACCCATTACCTCGTGCCGCACTGGCTGACGGAAGGATTGGCCGTCAATAACGAAGGTTTCCCGCGACCGTCCCGATGGAACGAGCTGTTGCGCGAACGAGTACAATCCGGCGAGTTGATGAACCTGGATAACATCGAGCTAGGTTTCATTCGGCCGCGCGGGCAGGAAGAATGGGACCTGGCGTATTGTCAGAGCCAGCTCTATGTCGATTACATCAAGGACAAATATGGAACGGCGGCCATCGGCGACATGCTGGCGGCCTATGGCGACGGCCTGAGTACCGCCGCGGTCATTCAGCGCGTGTGCAAGATAGACAAAGAGACGTTCGAGAAGGGCTATCGAGCTTACCTCGATGAAACGATCAAGCCGCTCCAGCGCAGCAAGCCGGGCCAGAAGAAGCGGACGTTAGCTGAACTTAAGACGGCCTACGAGAAAGAGAACGACCTGGATGCCGGCGCCGAGTTGGCCATGTTGTACCTCAAACGTGATCGTATTTTGGCGCGGAAAATTGCTGAGGACGTGCTCGATCGCCGAAGGAACCATCCCAAGGCGCTCTACGTGCTGGCGCGTTTGGAGCGCTTGGCTGGCAACGTCAAGCGCGAGCGTACGCTGCTGGAAGAGGCACTGAACAAGGGCGATCCCGACCCGCTGATTCTGTTGACGTTGGGGAAGATCTACTACGACGACCGCGAGCTTGACAAGGCAGCGCAATTGTTCGAACTGGGCCGCAGCATCGAGCCGTTCGAGCCGAGTTGGTTAAAGGAACTGGCACGCGTCTATGCGCAGAAGGACGATAAAACCAAGCTGATCGGCGTGCTCAAAGATCTGGTGCCGACGGATCCCGATGATTTGGCGATGCGTCTGCGGCTGGCTCGTTTGCTGTTGGAGAACGGCGATGCCGCTGAGGCGGAGAAATATGCCCGGCAGGCGATGGAGATCAACGTCCGGGCTAAGGAAGGGCAGGAGTTGTTGCTCAAGACGCTGCAAGCGCAGAAAAAAGACGAGGAAGCGGATAAGTTACGTCGGTTGTTTGGAGAGAAGTAACTTTTATGTTGCTGAGCGAGGTATTCGGCAAAGATGGGAGGCTAACACATGGGATTCAGTATCTGTTACCGCTCGACGCGGCCGGTCAGTCCAGCGGAAGCCGCAGCCATCAACCGAACTGCCGAGGCCGCTTGCCAGGGGTATACTTGGCTGAGTTGTGAGTCGCTCCTCCTTTCCATTGATGACGAGGACAGCCACCTTCACGGTTCCAGCAAGCCCAACTTTCATCCGCACTTCGAGGATGTGGTCTCAGCTGCCAACGAGAGGTTACCGGACGGCACGGTCCGGAATCTGCTCGAGGTGCTTTGCCGGATCAGTCGGGAGCACAGCATTGATTGGGAGATTAGCCACGACTACAGCGACGGCCCAATCGGCTACATCCGAGCCGGAGTGTGTGACGCCGACGTTCAAACGCAAATAGAGATATTCGCCGATGTCGCGGAGGAGTTGAGTAACCTCCGCGATGACAAATTCTTCGATCGTGACATGAATGATGAGGACGAAGACGATGAAGGTCCATCCATTCTACCTTTCCGGCCTAAAAGCGATTAACACAGGTGCCGGACATCCTCCTCTTGTCGAGTTCATCGCTTGTGCCCTACACTGATTGGCGGTGGGTGCCGCGCTTGCTGAGAGCAGCGGCATGGTTTCTCTCTTCCTTAACTACGTTCAATATTTTCGTGAACTTACAACAATTGCAGGACATCATTCGTAATACCTATGACGCCAAGGACCGGCGTCGCGGCGTCGAAGGTACGTTTATGTGGTTCATGGAAGAAGTCGGCGAGTTGTCAGCAGCGCTGCGGAGCGGCAGTGATGCCGAGTGCGCGGCCGAGTTTGCCGACGTGTTGGCCTGGCTGGCGACGTTGGCCAATATCGCTGGCGTCGATTTGACAGCAGCCGTACAAGCCAAGTATGGCAGCGGCTGTCCCGGCTGCCATCAGAGCCCCTGCGTATGCGATCAGACGGAGAAACCGTGAACTCAACAAGGCAGATCGATGACCAGCCCCCAGCGCCAGCAAGGGTTTATTTGATACACTTGCTGGCGCTGCGAGTTGGTATGTTGTTATTTCTTGGTCTGGGGACTGCAACGTCCGTTTGGGCCGCCGCGCCGCCGCGCATCGACGACAAGGGCATTCGCATCGGCTTACGTGCCGGAACTCACACGGCGCGCTCGCGTAACGGCGTATGGACACCGGTGATGGTCCCGCTCCAGTCGGGAACGGACGATGTGCCGCACGACAGCTATCGGCTCGTTGTGGAAACTACGGATGGCGACGCGGTACCCTATCGCTACACCGTCGCTGTACCGGCCATCCCGGCCCACAGCACGCAGGCCGTCTTCGCTTACGTTCGCCCCGGCAGCTCCGGCGCTGCCTTTACCGTGACGTTGCAGACGACGGAGGGTTCAGACGTGCAGACGGTCAAGGACCTCAGCCGTGATCCCAACAGAAAGGAAATCCTCGAACCGCGTGAAGTACTGTACCTGACCCTCGGCTCGCCTTTGCCTGGTCTGAAAGTTGCGCCCAAGTCGGAAGCAGCTGGAGCAGCCCCGCAGCTGGATAATCAGGACGAAGAAGCGGTAGCCGGTTTGGCTTCCATCGAGAACGTCGCCGACATGCCCGATCGCTGGTTCGGCTACGAAGCGGTGGACGTGATCGTGATAACCACATCCAACGATACGTTCATCCAACAGCTTCTGAGTATGGACAAGGCCCGACGGGACGCCTTGCTTGATTGGGTGCGGCGGGGCGGCCGACTGGTGCTATCGGTTGGCCGCAATCAGCCGAGTGTGGCGAAATGGCTGGAGAACGTACCGCTGGTGGACGGTGTATTTCAGGGTAAGATCATGCGCCCTTCGCTGCCCAACTTTCAATCGTGGTGCGGCGCCGATCCGCGGCAGAAACAACCACTCCGCAACATCGAAATCACGCGTGTTCAGCCAGGACCGAGCATGCACGGGCTGGTTTACGAAGATCCAGCGACCAGCGATGGGGAGCTAAGGCCGATCCTCTGGCAATCCAGTTGCGGTCTGGGGCGAGTCCTTCTCGTCGCTTTCGATCTCGATGCTCCGCCGTTCTCGACCTGGGACGGACAGGGCGCCTTCTGGAAAAAGTTGCACGAGGAGATCACGCCGCATGTCTCTGTAGGGGATGCTAATTTACCTGCCGGTCCCTTCGTCCCGGGCGGCGAGTTGGCTGTCGATCTCAAACGGGAGCTGGAGACTTTCCAGGAAGTGCCGGTTATCTCGTTCGGCTGGGTCGCTTTGTTCATCCTCTTTTACATCGCCCTTGTCGGCCCGCTTGATTACCTTCTGTTGAAGAAGGTCTTCAAACGTCTGGAACTGACCTGGATCACTTTCCCCGTACTGGTGCTGATCGTCAGTGTGGCTGCCTATGCAACGGCTTCTTACGCCAAAGGCGACGATTTGAGAATAAACAAGATCGACTTGGTAGATATTGATCTGCACACTCCTGGGCAAATCTACGGCCGCAGCTGGTTCACTCTGTTCAGTCCGCGCATCGGAAATTACACGATCGGCCTGGAACCGGCCACGCCGGAATGGGGCGGACACTGGGATGTCAACGATGCCGACACGCCGGTGCCGCCGGTACTGATGGCGGTGATGGATAGTCCCGAGCCGGGACTGGGCGGCAATTCGCAGAGCTTGTTCCGCCGTCCCTACGCGTACGTGGCTGATGCCGGCGGTCTCTTGCGCGTGCCTATCCCTATGTGGGCAACGCGCACCTTCATTGCTTCATGGCGTACGCCTTTGAAAGATGCTCTGCACAAAGATCATCCACTGCCTATCCAGGCAGAATTGCGTATCAGCCGTGATGGCAAAGCGCTCAGCGGCACTATCACCAACCATCTGCCGGCCGAATTGCAAGGGATGGTGCTGTTCTTCCAGGGCCAGTGGTATCTGCTCGGCGACCTGGTGCCCGGTGAAACGCGCGAAGTTGCGCCGCTGTTCGAGCCGGACATTAAACCGCACAGTCTGCAAGAATGGTTCAGCGAGGGGAGAGTGTTGCAGCCGCAGCATTCGACATCGTTTCCTGGTTCTTATAAGATGTTGCGATCGCTTTTGTTCCACGGCGCACCCGGGGGCGGACAACAGGCCAACAGTGGCCTGCGTTCTCTCGATGAAGGCTGGCGTGTCCTGTCGCTCGGCGAAGGACAGCAGCGCCGCTATCGGGACGAGGCGATCTTGGTTGCCCGCACGCCGCCGCGCAGCGATCACGCTGAAATAATCGCCCAAGACGGTGTTTCACCCACGCGCCTATGGCTCGGTGAATTGCCAGGCACACAGCCGCAACGTCCTGCTTTGTCGGGCTATTTACAACAAGAAACTTATGTGCGTATCTATATACCTTTAGTCCGCAGTCAATAACCTGTAATCCGTAGCAAAGGCATGCTTGTTTTTGCTACCGACTACCGACTACGGACTGTGGACTGCGGACGACGAAAGATGATTGAAACACGCGATTTGACCAAGATGTACGGCGAGTTGTACGCCCTCAATCGGCTGACGCTCAAGCTGGAACGCGGCGATGTGTATGGCTTTATCGGGCCGAACGGCGCCGGCAAAACGACGACCATGCGCATCCTGGCCACGCTCCTCAATCCCACCTGGGGCGAGGCGATGGTATGCGGCTACTCGATTTACAACAATGCCAAGGAGATCCGCCGGTTAATCGGCTACATGCCGGACTTTTTCGGCGTCTATGACGACATGAAAGTTACAGAATATCTCGAATTCTTTGCCGCTGCCTATCGCATTCAAGGTCCGGCACGGCGCCGCAAGGTCGAGCAAGTGCTGGAGTTGGTTGATCTAGGCTTTAAGCGCGACGCTCTGGTAACGAGCTTGTCGCGCGGCTTGACACAGCGGCTGGGACTGGCCCGCGTGCTACTGCATGAGCCGCAGGTGTTGCTGCTTGATGAACCGGCCAGCGGCCTCGACCCCCGCGCCCGTATTGAGATGCGCAGCCTCTTGAAAGAGTTGCGCAAGATGGGCAAAACGATCCTCGTTTCCAGCCACATCTTGCCGGAATTGGCCGACATCTGCAACAAGATCGGTATCATCAACGACGGCGTTCTTCTCTTTGATGGCGATGTGCAATCGGCCATCCGTCAAGTTCAGCAGCATACGGTTTTCCTGGTCGCGGTCGGCGACGGCAAAACCTCTGTGGCCCGCGAGCTACTCGAAGCACATCCCGATATTCTTAAAGTCGAGTCGCGTGCGGACGGCGAATACTTGCGCATCACACTCAACCATAACGTGCATGACGGCAGCTTCATCCCGGAACTTCTGCTGCAAAATAGACTACGCTTGAAAATGTTCAAGGAAGAAGAAATCGACCTGGAAGATGTGTTCATGGGTATTACAAAGGGCATAACAAATTGAAACTGCAAGCAACTCCTGACCTCGACAGGGGAACTGGACATGCATTAGTATGGTTGCTGCTGTTTGCTCCCTTTCCAGGAGTTGAAAACCATGACGACCTTATCGCAACCACTAATCGTGGCAAGTAGTACCAACGGCCGGATGTCGCCGCTGGAGAACAGTGACCGCTTAACGCGGCCGGAATTCGAGCGCGGGTATGCGACCACGCCGAATGTCAAGAAGGCGGAACTGACCGAAGGAATCGTCTACCGCCGCAACCGAACCATCGATTGGTTTGTCCTGCGCGGGGGGCGCTATGAGCCATTGGCTGCGGCGACGGATGGCTTGTGTCGGAGCGAAGTGCTGCCCGGTTTGTGGCTGGACGCGGCAGCCCTGCTGCCCGGCGACTTGCTGACTGTGTTTCAGATGATGCAGCGCGGGTTGGGCAGTCTCGAACATGCGACGTTCGTGCGCCGTTTGCAAGAAGTCGCAGGACAAGAGCGATCGTAATTCCGAACATCTCAGCGCGTATTTTCCGAGTAAATCCCATGCGTATTCTCGTTACCGGCGGGGCCGGCTACATCGGTAGTCACGCAGTTCGTTTGTTTCTCGCGCGCGGACATGACGTATGGATCTATGACAATCTGTCCATGGGGCATCGCGCCGCTGTGCCGGCCGAGCGACTGATCGTCGGCGACTTGGCTGAGACGCAACGGCTGGATCAGGCACTCGTCGAGCATCGCATCGAGGCCGTCGTCCACTTCGCTGCCTTTGCCTACGTCGGCGAGTCGGTCGAACAGCCGGCCAAATATTATCAGAACAATCTCATCAATACTCTGAATCTGCTCGATGCCATGCGACGGTTGCGTATCGGCCGCATCGTTTTTTCCAGTACCTGCGCTACTTACGGCTTACCGGAGAAAGTGCCGATCACTGAAGACGAGAAACAGAAACCGATCAATCCCTACGGCAACACCAAACTGGCAATCGAGCGCGCCCTGACCGATTATGCCACCGCCTACAACTGGGGCTTCGCCGCTCTGCGTTACTTCAACGCCGCCGGCGCTAGCCCGGATGGCGACATCGGCGAAGACCACGAACCAGAGACCCATCTGATCCCCTTGGTGCTGCAAGCAGCGCTGGGTCAACGGCCGGCCATCACGGTCTTCGGCAGCGATTATCCAACGCCAGACGGTACTTGCATCCGCGATTACATCCATGTCGATGACCTGGCTGAAGCGCATCTACTGGCCCTGGAAAAGCTGTCGCCCGGCAAGCAGCTGCGCTACAATCTCGGCACCGGCCGCGGCTACAGTGTGCGCGAAGTGATTCACTTGGCCGAAGAAGTGACGGGTAAGCGGGTACCGGTCAAGGAAGGACCACGCCGTCCCGGCGATCCGCCAGCACTGGTGGCATCGGCTGAGAAGATTCAGCGCGAGTTGGGATGGAAGCCACATTACACGGATTTACGGGGCATTTTGGAGACAGCCTGGAACTGGCATCGGCGTCATCCCAGAGGCTACGATGATCGAGCTAACCGTCGATAATGCGGCTGATTACCTGCGCCAGCGCGGTTGGATCGGCGTGGGGCCGGCACACATCGAACTGCTGGGCGGCGGCGTATCCAACGTTGTCTTGCGCATCGAGACGCCCGACCGTCTGCTCGTGCTCAAGCAATCGCGACCACAGCTGCGAACGCGTGATGCCTGGTTTAGTGATCTGGAGCGCGTCTACCGCGAGCAGGAAGTGATGCAGGCGCTCGCTCCACTTTTGCCTCCTTACACGGTCCCCGAAGTATTATTTGTCGATCGCGCCAATTACGTCTTCGTCATGGCCCACGCACCGCGCGGAGCGAAGGTGTGGAAACAGCAATTGCTGTCCGGCGATATCGATCTTACTTTCGGTGAGTACGTCGGCCGCATTCTCGGACGCATCCACGAATCCACGGCGCGGAACCCACATCTCGTTGGACCATTTGCCGATCGCCATGTCTTTGTGCAGTTGCGTGTGGATCCCTACTATCGTCGCATTCAGGAACGCCGCCCCGAAGTGGCCGACGCTGTGCAACCGCTGATCGATCGGTTGATGACGGCGCGCGATGCCTTGTGTCACGGCGATTACAGTCCGAAAAATATTCTTACACATGAACATGGTTTTACACTCGTCGATTACGAGACAGGCCACTTCGGCGATCCAACGATGGATCTGGGGTTTTGTCTCAGCCACCTGATGCTCAAAGCGATCAAGCGTTCGCACGATCGCCAGCGGCACTTCGAGTTGACACGCCGCTTCTGGCAAGGATACACAGCGGAAACGACGTTTTTGTCGCATGAGGAATTACAGAGCCGCGGCATCGAACATTGCGGTGTCTGCCTGTTGGCGCGCATCGATGGCACCAGCCCAGTGGAATATCTCCCAGAGGAAGACAAACGCACGACAGTGCGGCGACTGGGGCGCCGCCTGTTACTCGATCGCCCCCGTTACTGGGACGAGGTGTTGGAGATAGTCGAAGGGTTGCTCCTATGACCTCGAATGATTCGACCATTCGATGCATCTATGCCCGTGAAGTACTCGACAGCCGTGGCAATCCCACAGTCGAAGTCGAGGTCCACTGTGCCGGCGGCGCCTGGGGACGGGCCATCGTGCCATCAGGCGCCAGCACGGGGCGGCATGAAGCTGTTGAACGGCGCGATGGCGATTCCTCGCGCTACGGCGGCAAGGGGGTTCGCTGTGCCGTCGCCAATGTGCGCGACATCCTCGCGCCGCGCCTTTGCGGCATGGATGCGACGGAACAGAGACGCATCGATCAGTTGTTATGCGAACTGGACGGCACGACGAACAAGTCACGGCTGGGGGCGAATGCTATCCTCGGCGTTTCGCTCGCTTGTGCTCATGCCGCTGCGGCCAGTCGCGGGCAATCGTTGTGGCGCTATCTCGATTCCGAAGGCAACGCTCGGATGCCACTGCCGATGATTAACCTTATCAGCGGCGGGCTACATGCGGGCGGCAATCTCGATGTGCAAGATTTTCTCTTCATGCCCATTGGCGCTCGCTCTTATAGCGAATCGTTGGAGATAACGGTCGCCGTTTATCGGGCCTTGAGCCGTGTTCTGATCTGTCATGGTTTCGAAGGCGTATTAGTCGGCGATGAGGGCGGATATGGACCGCGCCTGCGATCCAACGAGCAGGCCATCGAGATGATCCTGCGGGCCATCGAGGATGTAGGGCTGAAAGCGGGTGAGCAGGCAGCGTTGGCGCTGGATGTGGCCAGTACGCACTTTTATCGTAATGGGCGCTACCATCTGTGCATCGGCGGCGGCCGTGCGCTCGATACCGAAGAGATGATCGCTCTCCTGGAACGCTGGACAAAACAATATCCGATCGTCAGTATCGAGGACGGCTTAGCTGAGGACGATTGGGACGGCTGGCGCAAGCTGACGGCAGTACTGGGCGAACGCGTGCAATTGATCGGCGATGATCTTTTTGTGACCAACCCGGAACGTCTGCAGCGCGGCATCACTGAGAAAATTGCTAATTGCGTACTGGTCAAAGTCAACCAGATCGGCACGCTGACGGAAGCGTTCGATGTGGTGCGGCTAGCACGAGAGGCAGGCTATCGCGCCGTTCTCTCGGCACGTAGCGGCGAGACTGAGGACAGCACGCTCGCCGACCTGGCTGTTGCCAGTGGGGCAGGGCAGATCAAGATTGGCTCTGTCGCGCGCAGCGAACGACTGGCGAAGTATAATCAATTGCTGCGCATCGAGGAGGAGATGGGCAGCGGCGCCGTATTTACAATATAGAGTATATTAAAAATATCATTTCTGTGCTTCGCATGGAAACGAGGAGAAAGACCATGCTTCCACGTGAAGTCATTCGCCAGATTCGCCGCCTGCAATTGACGGCGCGGCAGGCCGTTGAGGATCTGCTCGGCGGCGAATATCACTCCGTCTTCAAAGGCGCTGGCCTCGCCTTTGAGGAAGTCCGCGCCTATCAACCCGGCGATGACATTCGCGCCATCGACTGGAATGTCAGCGCACGCATGGGACATCCGTTTATCAAGCGTTTCATCGAGGAACGTGAATTGACGGTGTTTTTGGCTGTCGATTGTAGCGGCAGCCAGCAGTTCGGCAGCCGTGCTCAACAAAAGCGCGAGATTGCCGCCGAGTTGGCTGCCGTGCTCGCTTTCAGCGCCATCAGTAATAACGACCGTGTCGGATTGATACAGTTTACGGATCGTGTTGAGCGCTTTTTGCCGCCACGCAAAGGCACGCGCCACGCCCTGCGGCTCATCCGCGACGTTCTATTTTATCAGCCGGAGCGGCGTGGCACGTCGCTGCGCGCAGGACTTGATTTTCTCAATCGCGTATTACATCGCCGTACTATCGTTTTCCTCCTGAGCGATTTTCTCGATCATGGATTTGAGTCGGCGTTCAAACGCACGGGACGGCGGCACGATCTGATCGCCATCCGCATCAGCGATCCACGCGAGGAAGAGTTGCCGGCCGTGGGACTGCTGGAGCTGGAAGATGCCGAGACCGGCGAACGGCTGCTGCTGGATAGCGGCAGTGCAGCGGTGCGCGATGCTTTCCGAACGGCGGCGGCGCAGCGTCGGGCCGCACTGATCCAGCTGGCACGGCAGGCACGAGTAGATGTGATCGAGGTTTCGACCATTGGCGGACATCTCGACGCTCTGATTCGTTTTTTCCGGCTGCGTGAACGCCGCCTGAGACGGAGACATTGACGATGCTTTTTTGCTGGAATTGTGGGATGGCTGTGTTGGCCGGATTTCTATTCGCAGTACGGCTGCATGCGCAATTCACGTTTGATCCACGGGAACATGAGGGCATGGAAGCGACGCTGACTGTGGCGGCAGGGGAACAGACAACCGAGCGTGGGCTGGGCGAAGTAACTCTGACATTGACAATCACGGGGCCGCCTGCCCTCGAGGTTGAAGAGCCGCGTCTGGGCGATGCTGCAGCAGCCTGGAAGGAAGAACGCTTGCCAAGCACACGCAGAGTCGAAGGCCAGCACGCCGTGTGGGAACAGGTCATTCGTTTGCAACAGGTTAAGCGGGGCATGGAGCCGGTGCCAGACCTCACGGTACGCTTTCGCCGCGGGACGGACGCCGAGTGGATGGAGGAAAAGTGGATCGATATTCTCCGACATGTCCGCGATGGTACAGAAATACCGCAGGCCGGGGAAGAAAGGCCGTCTTTACTGCGGCGCTGGGAGATCATGTTTGCCCTGGCTGTAACTGCCTTGCTGATACTGCTGGCATGGCTGAGGAAACGACGACGCGTCCCTCGGCAAGCACCGTTGCCGCCCGATCGCTGGGCACTGCGGGAAATGGAGCGCATCGAAACAACGCTGATGCCGCCGCAAGGCAATGCTGAGTTGTATCATACGCAGATCTCTTTTATCGTGCGTCGCTATCTGGCCGAGCGTTTCGGCCTGCATGCACTCCAGCAGACCACGACAGAATTTCTCGAAGCCATCCGCCAGTTGCCGCAGCTGGCGGCAGAAGAACAGGCGCTTTTGGCCGAATTATTAGCGCGTTGCGATTTGGCCAAATTCGCTCGCGCCGACGCCTCGCCAGAGGAATGCCAACGCACCGCAGAGTTAGCTCGTAATCTGGTCCAGCAAACGAGTGTAGATTTATCGTTACGCACGAAACGATAAATCGCGCCTCACGGTCTTTCGCATTGTATACTCTAATGCCGACTCGGAGCGTCCTGAGAGAGGAGTGGTTGGGTTGATGCGCTGGTCCATCGTCCGCTTGATTTGGCTGCGGGAGATGCGCGATCAGCTGCGCGATCGCCGCACCATCTTCATGATCGCCGTGTTGCCGATGTTTCTGTATCCGGTCGCTGGCTTCGGCATCATGCAGCTGGCCCTGGGCCATCTCAGCAAGCAAGCCGTTCTCGGTGTTCAGGGCGTGTATGATCTCCCAGCCCTGTCGCCCCGTTGCACCACGTTCAGCCCGGTGCCTGTGTTGTCCTGGCTCACCATGACGCCTGCCGCCCCTGGTGTGCCTCTTTCCGGCATCGCACGCATCAGCATGGCCGCGGCCCTGGACCTGGCGCAGCGAAGCGATCCACGTCAGGATTATCCGCCCCTCTTTCTCGGTGACGGCGATAATATCCGTTTTCCTACTATTTATTTCGAAAATATAGACGAGGCGCATACATTTGTCCTCCGTTCTCTGAACGCGCCTCCACCTTCCTTCGACAGTCGGTCGGACGACTTCCTGAAGCGTATTGATCGCAGCGCTCTGGACAACCGTCTGGTCGATCTACTCCTCGTCGTGCCGGCGAATTTCCAGGAATTGTTGCGGAACAACGGTCGGCCCTCCCTGTACATCTTGATGCGCGAAGATGATGAGCATGCGCGTCTGGCGGACCATCGCCTGACGCGCATCCTGCGACGTTGGCAACAACAGTTGAAGGAGGTCCGACTGCTGCGGCAAGGGTTGCCGGCTGATTTCGATGAAGTGATCGAGATACAGGATCTGGTACGAACCGGCAAGCTGGCGAGCCAGCGCGCTGCCGATGAGTTACTGGACATGCTCGTGCGTATTTTCCCGTTTGCTCTGGTCATGTGGTCGCTGGCGGGAGCGTTATATCCGGCCGTCGATCTGTGTGCTGGCGAGAAAGAGCGCGGCACCATGGAGACGCTGCTCATCAGCCCAGCCGGCCGGGCGGAGATCGTCTGGGGCAAGTTCCTGACCATCTGGCTCTTCAGCGCCGCCACGGCATTCCTCAATCTGGCGAGCATGGGGTTGACCACCTGGTATTTCAGCCGTCTCCTGACGATGGATGCTTCGTTCCGTCCCGCTGCTCTGTTTTGGGCGCTGGCACTGCTCTTGCCCTTGTCGGCATTTTTCAGCGCCGTCTGCCTGGCCATCGGCGCCTATGCCCGCAGCACCAAGGAGGGCCAGTATTACTTGATGCCGCTGTTTCTTATCATCCTGCCGCTTATCCTTCTGACGCTGGCGCCGGGAGTGGAGCTGAACCATTTTTACAGCATGGTGCCGGTGACGGGCGTGGCGCTGCTGTTGCAAAAGTTGATGGCCGCCAAGCCACCAGAGGGAGGGGTATGGAGCTATTTCCTGCCGGTGTTGGCGCCAATGCTGGTATACGGTTGGCTGGCGCTGCGTTGGGCCATCGAGCAGTTCCAGCGCGAGGAAGTACTGTTCCGCGAAGCGGAACGGCTTGATCTACAATTGTGGCTACGGCGTTTGTTCCGCGACAAGGAGGCATTGCCCAGTGTAGGGCAGGCGTTGTTTTGTTTTGCTCTCATTTTCGGTCTGCATTGTCTTGCATGGGGCAGCGGCCAGGCATCGCTGGTTTCTTATTACGCTGTTCGCTATCTGGCCTTCGTGGCAGCGCCGCCGCTGTTCATGGTCCTGCTCTTGACAACACGCCCCTTGCAAGGCTTATCGCTGCGTTGGCCGCCGTGGTGGACTTGGCCAGTGAGCATCGTATTGGCCGTACTGCTGTTGCCGCCGTTCTCGGCCCTGACGCTGCTGCTACTTGATCAATTTCCGCTCCTCAAGCAAGCCGCCGCCCGCAGCCTCACGCACGTAGCCGCCGGGCCTCAAGCAATCGGTTGGCTCGTCTTCGTGGTCTTGCCGGCGCTGAGTGAAGAACTGGCCTTTCGCGGCTTCATCTTGAGCGGTCTGCGCCGCCGCTTGCGGCCGTGGACCGCGGTGCTTCTCAGCAGTTTCCTGTACGCGCTGTATCAGATGAACGTTTTGCAGGCGCTGCCGCATTTCCTCCTCGGCATCGTCCTCGCCTTGCTGGTTGTGCGGAGCGGCAGCCTCGGCGGTGCCATGGTCTTTCGATTGGTGTGGGATTTCCTGTTGTGGCTGCCGCTGGTGCAGCGGGATTGGCTGCCGCTTGTTGATTGTCTCAACACGGCTATGGTGCTGGTCTGCCTGGCCCTAACCGTGCCATTGCTGATCTTTCTGCGCCCGCTATCCGTACCGTAGGGCAAGCTAACCCGCTTGCCCTACAGTTTTGTCGCAACGAGCTTACCAGTCTGGACCCAGGGGTAAGCCGTCGTTGGGGACCAGGGCGAGGTTAAAAGTCGGCGAACTGATGCCCTGATTGATATTTCGTACGCTGGCATCACCCAGGCCGACGATAATCACGCCGGTATGGCCGCTGGACGGAGTGGTATAGCCACAATTAAGAGAGTTATTGACCCCGATTAAAGGATACCAGGGAGACGGGCTGGTCGTAAAGTTGAAAGACGCATTGCCGATCATCGGCAGCCAGGTCGGCAAACTGCTCGGATTGTTGTCCGGCCAGAGCGTCCCGCCTTGATTGCCTCCTGCGGCACAAAAAGCTAGTTTCTCGATCCAAAAAATAGTGTTTGTTGTGCCATCGGGAATGTCGGTGGGGATCACGCTGCCGCCGGTGTAGTTCATGAATTGAACCTGTCCGGTCTGGGAGCTGGTGAGGATCGTCCCGAAAACCAGGGCATTGACGCCGTAGGAAGCCAGAGAGCCTTGCGGATAGGATGTCGAACCCGCCTTGATTGTGACGTCGCTGGTGCATTGAAAACTCTTGACAATGGTAGGACTCGGAAAGTTCGCGGTATTCCCACCGTTCGAGGCAGCATAAGCAGAGACCTGAGTAAACAAGTTTTGCTGTTCCATGAACGGCAGCAACCAAACGTGGGTCGGCTCGATCAAGCTATTGGCGTTATTTTTCGGGTAATGCCCCAGCGCCGGCGGCAACTCGTTGTTGTAGGTGTTGGCAGAATTCAGGGTGGCAATACCGATCTGATGCAGGTTGTTTTGGCACTGGGCGCGGTTGGCGGCTTCGCGGACTTTTTGCACAGCTGGCAGCAGCAGGCCGACCAGTACGGCAATGATGGCGATCACCACCAACAATTCGACGAGCGTGAAAGCAGCACGCCCACGCGAACGGGAACGCAGAGGTTTCATGGATACAACTCTCCCTCAGACCGAATCGACGTTGATATGCGGTGCAGGAAAATGGGAACCAGATGGGCTTCTCATCTTTCGTTCAGAATAGGCGCCTCTGTTTGCTGCGTCAAGATTCATGTAAAGATTTATTTGTATTCTTGAGCTTCCGTTGAGAGTGTGTTTCGAGACGGTGTCGGGGACCACAGGGCACGCTAACCGCTACTCTATCTGGAAAAGCACTTGAGGAACGAGCCGACAAAACGAAACGAGCCGGAAGCGTAAGCGATGACAGAAGGTCCCTCACTTACGCTTCCGGCTCGTCCGACGCGTCGGCGCTGTTGAGGCTTACCAGTCTGGTCCCAAGGGGAGTCCGTCGTTGGGTACCATAGCGATGTTGAAGGTGTACGGGGCGGTGGTGGTGCTGATACCGGAGTTGAGATTGCGCACGCTGCCATCGCCCAAGGCAACGATCAGGACGCCGGTATGGCTGCTCGACGGCCAATAGAAGTAGCAATTGTTGGCGTTGGTAACGTTGAACTGGAGCTGGATGTTGGGCGAGACGAGACTTATGCCGCTGTAAGTCGTTTCTAAGGGAACGCGCGGTGCCCAGGCCTGCGTGCCATCGGCTGCCCAGTGCGTCCCGCAGCCGCTGGACGAAGTACAGGTGTTAAGACAACACCCCAGTTTCTCGACAAAGAAAATGGTGTTGGACATACCATCGGGGATGTCGCGAGGAATAATGGTGCCTCCATTCTCGGAGACTTTCTTAATGTGCGGATAGACGTCGGGCACCGTTTGTACCGTCCCGAAGACCTGAGCATTGACACCGTAGGAGGCATAAGATTCCAGAGAATGCAGCGCAGCGCCGGCTTTGAGAGTGACATCGCTCGGGCACATGAACGTCTTGATCATCACTTTGCTTCCGCCATTCCAGGCGGCGCCGCTGCCTTTCGCCTGAATCTGGGCGTAGAGGTTTTGCTGTTCGAGGAAGGGAAGCAAGAAACACATGGCATTGACTTTCGGGGGAGCTGAGGACGTGCTCGGATAGTGTCCATATGCCGGCGGCAGCTCGCCTTGGTGCGTATCGGCGCAGTTGAGGGCGGCCAGAGCGAGTTGATGCAAGTTGTTTTGGCACTGGGCGCGGTTGGCAGCTTCGCGGACCTTTTGCACAGCCGGCAAGAGCAGGCCGACCAACACGGCAATAATGGCGATCACCACCAACAACTCGACCAGCGTGAAGGCAGTACGGGCACATGGATGAGAATGCGAGTGCATCATGAGGCAATCTCCCTTGACACAAAGCGGAACGGATTGAGATCGGCAAATCGTAAAGATACTGCGAACGTTTATGAAAAAAGTATAATTTTGGAGCAGCCGGCTGTCTTGGCTAATCGGGCAACCGGATTTGGCGCATCGGGCATCATGAGGAAGACGCAACCTGCCGGACCTGCAAGGGCAGTTCTTGCCCTTGCGGATGCGGCAGGTTGGTGAGGAAAAATCGGCACGCCGGCGCTGTTGGCACTTACCAGTCCGCGGGCAGGGCAAGGCCGTCGTTGGGCACCATAGCGATGTTGAAAGTAGGTTGGCTGATGCCCTGGCTGATGCTGCGGACGCCGCCGTCGCCCAAAGCGGCCATCAGCGTGCCAGTGTGGCCGCTGGACGGCCAATAAAAGACACAATTGGCCGGATTGCTGATGGTGAATTGCGGCATAATGTTAGGCGATAGGCCCCAGACTGTCCCGGTCACCGCGGTGCTCCAGTTGCCGTTGGGCCAGGGAACACCGACCAGCGGCGTGTCGGCCGCTCCCTGGCCCGCCCAGTGATTGTCCTGCGGCCAGCCGCCATTAAGGGGACTGGTGCAAAGAGCACATCTTTCTATCCAAAAAATCGTGTTAGACAAGCCATCCGGAATGTCGCGTTGGATCTGCGTGCCGCCTTTAGGATCGAGCAAGGTTATCCTGGCGGCACCCGGCGGCACCGTTACCGTGCCGAAAACCTGGGCGTTGGCCGCATAGGACGTGGGCGAACCCGGGTAGCCCGTCGCTGGTTTAAGGGTAGCATCACTGGGACACGAATAAATCTTGATGACGACCGGGCTTTTGCTGTTCCATTTGGTCGGGTTATTCAAAGCATTGGCACTGGTGGCATAACCCGGCGCATTTACCACCGCCATGATCTGGTCGTAAATGTTTTGTTGCTCGACGAAGGGCAGGATCCAGACAGACGGGGCTGCCTCCAATTGGTTGTGCGCCGGGATGGGGTTGCGGCACGGGTAGCACCAGAACGCTGGCGGCAGCTCGCCCTGGTGCGCGTCGGCGCAATGGACCGTACCCAGGCTGATCTGCCGAAGGTTGTTTTGACATTGGGCGCGGTTGGCAGCCTCGCGGACTTTTTGTACGGCCGGCAAAAGCAGGCCAACCAGCACAGCAATAATGGCGATCACCACCAGTAACTCAATGAGCGTGAAGGCGGTGTGCTGCGTGGGACCGAAGCTCCGTTGCTTCATGGGACAGCCTCCTGGAACCAAGGGAGAAAGAGCCGAAACGAGAGAGCACAAATCGCAAATGCGTATTTGTTAAGAGCGGATAAAACCTCTCCCTCTTGTGGGAGAAGGAAATGTTTGCTGAGGCTGCACTCCCTCCCCCACCAGAGAGAGAGCTTTTGTCCGCTAGTCCTAAAGGTAAGACTCTAACTCATCGTTGGCAAGAGGCTATGCGAGAGGACGAGAACAAATGAGCCGGAAACATCCACAACAGCAAGCAGTTCGTCATAGACGCTTCCGGCTCGTTGGTGCTTACCAGTCCGAAGGTAGGGTCGCGCCGTCGTTGGGGATCATGGCGAGGTTGAAGGTCATCTGGCTGATACCTTGGTTGACGTTGCGCACGCTACCATCGCCCAGGCCGACGATCATGGCGCCGGTGTGGCCGCTGGACGGGTATTGATAGGAACAGTTGAGGGCGTTGGTGATACCGAACTGTACGGGAATCAATATGGGCGGAGTGCTAAGCAGCTGGAGAGGAGTAGGTGTAGTGCCAACAAGGGGAATTCCACCACCAGCAGCCCACCCCGAAGGTTCTGTACCGGTAGCTCCGACATCTGCCCAGAGCGTTCCGCCTTGAGTTCCTCCTGCGGCGCAATAGGCCAGTTTCTCCGTCATGAAAATGGTATTGGACATGCCGTCGGGAATATCCGTAGGGATGTGAGTGCCCCCCTTTGTGCCTATGAGACTGACCTGTCCTGTTTGTGAGTTCGTCAGTACCGTCCCGAAGACCAGAGCGTTGGCGCCGTAGGAAGCCAAACAACCCGGCTGGGCGGAAGCCGCGCCTGTTTTAATCGTGACATCGCTCGGGCACTGATAGTTCTTGATGACGGGCACGGTGACCGTAACCCCTCCGTAACTCCCGGTGACCCAGGGTCCAGAGTTCGCCGTGGTGGCAGGATAGCCCATTTGCTGGTAGAGATTTTGTTGTTCCATGAAGGGGAGCAGCCAAATCAAGGGGGTGCCAAGGGCACTGGCGGCGGTCGAGGGGTAATTCCCCAGCGCTGGCGGCAGCTCGTTGTTGTAGGTGCCAGCGGCGTTACTGAAAGCCAAGCCGATTTGCTTGAGGTTGTTTTGGCACTGGCTGCGATTGGCAGCTTCGCGTACTTTTTGCACAGCCGGCATGAGTAGGCCAACCAAGACGGCGATAATGGCGATCACCACCAACAGCTCAACCAGCGTGAAGGCGGCGCGCCCGCGCGGGCGAAATCGCTGCTGTTGCATCGGTTTATCTCCTCAGGACCAATCAGAACGAAACACTTTCATAGGGACGCTTGAAAACCACGCGCTCTCGATCCACACGCGGAAGAGATTGAATCGGTTTTCATCTGTTGAGATTAAGCCTCTGCGCCGACCGTGTCAAGGGGCCGCGTACATTTTCTTTGTTCCGTGGGTGTGCTCTGGATTTGGGTGTGGAAGAGGGCTTCCGTGCCAGGGGGCGTTCCTCCCTCCTGGTGGGGGAGGGTCAGGGGTCTTTTCCCTCCCCCTTGTGGGGAAGGGTCAGGGTGGGGGGAAGGGTTTCGCCTGTGGACGCCTTAGTGGGCGTCTGGAAACTTGGTGGAATTTTTGTGCACAAGTCTCAGCTGAGATGTTTTGTTCGGAATGTCCTCCGGGTAGAGTTCCACACCTCGTTCGAGCCACTGTTTCACCGCCTCGTAGTCGTTTTGCTGAAAGTTATAGAAGCCTTCGCGAAGAAAGTAGAGCGCCTGCCGCTCCCGGAGCTTCTCAGACGATAGTAGTCCGCGCTCGCCGAACCTGAAGGACACGATGGCCTTGCTCAAGATAACGGCCTGTCATTTCCCGAATGATCGCGGCTCAGATAGTCTCGCGGAGCAGCGCCTCGGTCTGCGGCGCGGCGGGGTCGATGCCGGCGCGGCGCAGGGCAGCCATGTGGCCACGCAACAGTTCCCAATCTTCGGGCGTGTCCACATCGTACCAGGGTGGCAACAGGGCCAGACGCCAACGCGACTCGGCCAGAGCAGCGATGGTATCGGCCAGAACACGTCCGCTGCTCCAAGCGATGTTGTCGAACAGCGGCGGATGATCGGGCTTGCAGCCGATGAGATAATAGCCGCCGTCTGTGGCCGGTCCCAACACCACGTCCGTGTTCGCTAACTCGGCGAAGGCATGCTCGACGTATTCGACCGGCAACGTTGGACTATCAGTGCCGATGACCACGACGGCCCGAGCACCGATATCGAATTGTTGTGCGAAGAATGCAGCCAAGCGCTGGCCCAGGTCGCCATCTCCCTGCGGCGTGAGGAGGAAGCGATCGGCCACGAGCGCGGCAAAATCCGCCTCGTGTTCGGCTGGAGCGAAGGCCAACACACGCTGCGCCTCCACGGCGGCGAAACGCTGGAGCGCATCCAGCAGGAAAGCCTGCGCCGCCCGCGCACCCCAGGCAGCATTGCTGGGTGCCAGGCGCGTCTTGACCCTACCCGGTATCGGCCACTTGGCAAACAGGCCCAGTGCTTTTTGTTCTCTCATCTCTCTTCTTACAAGCTCTCTCATCTCTCTTCTTACAAGCTGTGCCCTGGGGCGAGGTCCAGAGCAACGGAATGTCAAAGAAACTGGCTACCTTCGTCACGGAACTATGGGCATTAACCAGATACGGCTGAAACATACTCCCGATGCGATTGCGGACCTGGCGCCGGGCATTTGCCGGGTTAGCGAGAACGGCATGCCTTGGAAATGCGTATCCATCCGTTAGTCCCTTACGTGGGCTTCTGAGGCCAGCCAGCCGGCAACCTCACTGTATTACCGAGGATGCACATCTCTTCGAGCATCATACGTCCTGCAGGCAATAGGGACACGTATGTCTTGTCACGAAGTCATGTTGTCCTTGTTGATAGATGCTGCACCAGCTCGTCGCAGACGGAGCCGTTGACAATGCCGCCGAATTGACCGATTTCGCTGGCCTGGTTTTCGAAGCGGTTCCACCAGTACGGCCCTTCGCGGAAGAGGGTGAGTGCCCCACCGATAGGCCAATAGAGCAAGCCCAGTCGCAACATCTGCCAGGTATGGCCGCACTCGTGGGCCAGTATTTCACTGGCGCTGGCGGAGGGCACAGCCCCGACGGCGGCGCGGCGGTGCGGATCGCGGATGCGGCCCGCGGCCACTTCCACGGGGCGCTCGCGCGAAGCCGGCTCGCTCATCTGTTCGCGCAACACTTTCTCAGCGAAATCCCAGCCGACGGCGATGATTTCTGCCGTCCAGGTGATGCAGGTGCCGCGAAAGAGATAGGCCGGCCAACGGCTGTCGTTGTTGCGGCGGTGTGTGGCGTAAACGCTGATGAGACGCCAGGTGCTCTCGCTGCGGGCTTTGCCGTAGATCTGAAAGCAGGGCCGGCCGCTCAGACGCCGCATTGCACGGGTCGCCAATCGAGAGAACATAGTACCAGGATACCAGTCTGCCGTACAAGCAAGAGCATCATTCCCTTGCTTGCGCAGCGGGCTGGGGGGCATACGCGCAGCGCTGCAACAGCGTTTGCAATTCGCTGAAATCCACCGGCTTAACCAGGTGCGCATTGAAACCCGCTTCCCGCGAGCGGCGTTTGTCTTCCTCCTGGCCGTAGCCGGTCATAGCAACCAAGAAGGTATCGCGCAAACCCAGATCGCCGCGAATCCGCCGCGCCGCCTCCAAACCGCTTAGCCGCGGCAAGCCGATGTCCAACAACACCACGTCTGGAGAGAACTCCTGGGCAACGCGCAGGCCCGTCTCGCCGTCGTAGGCTGCCCGCACCTCATGGCCAAGCATCTGAAGCAGCATGGCAAGACTCTCGGCGCTATCGCGGTTGTCATCGACGATGAGAACGCGCCGCGGGGCCGTCGGTTCGCCGCGCAAGTAAGGAGGAATCTTTTCCTTGCTGTTGCGACAGGCGGGTAATTCCGCTGGGGCAGGTACGGCTGGCAAACGGACCACGAACTCGCTGCCTTTGCCAGGTCCTGCGCTGAAAGCTTGCACCGTGCCGCCGTGCAGCTCGACCAGGCGGCGCACCACCGTTAGACCGACGCCCAAGCCGCCTTGAGCACGATCCAGTGTACGCTCGCCCTGGGCAAATAACTCGAAGATTCTTGGCAGCGTTTCCGGAGGGATACCCATGCCACTGTCGCGGACGCGCAGAACAGCCTCTGTGTCCGATCGCTCGATGCTCAGGCAGATGTATCCCCCCTCCTCGGTGTACTTGGCGGCATTGTTGAGGAGGTTGAGAATCACCTGGGCCAGCCGGGTGGGGTCAGCCTCGACGAAAATCGGCTCGTCCGGCAAGTGGATATCGAAGTGATGCCGCCGGGCTTCCAGGAGCGGCCGGCTCGTTTCCACGGCCTGGGCTGCTACCTCTGCCAGTTCCAGCGTTTGCTTGCGCAGGATGATTTGGCCACGCGTGATGCGCGAGACGTCGAGCAGATCGTCCACCAGTCCGGCCAGCTGTCGGGCCTGGCGATCAATCACGTCCAGAGGCTGGCGCAGGGATTCGTCGTCCGGCATCCGCAGCTGAAGGATGTGGACAGCATTACGGATGGGCGCCAACGGATTGCGTAGTTCGTGGGCGAGCATGGCCAAAAATTCATCCTTACGCCGATCAGCTTCCTTCAGTAGCGCCTCGGCCCGTTTGCGTTGAGCGATCTCAACTTCCAGCTCACGCTGGCGGCGCAGCGCTTCACGGGCCAGCGCGCGCGATTCGACCAGCTGACGCTCGGTGCGGACCTGTTTGAGAACACGTTCGACGGCGGGCAGGAGATAGTCGAGATATTCCGGCGTTTTGAGGACGAAATCGCGGACACCGGCACGGAGAGCTTGCAGCAGTAGCTCATCTTCACGCAGGCCAGTTACGAGGATAGCTGGCACGTCCAGATTCGCTGCACGCATACGCTGATACAGCTCCAGGCCGCTGACGCCGCCGGGCAGTCGTTGATCGAGAATGAGCAGATCAATATCACCCTGCGCGGCGCGCTGAAAGGCCTCCTCAGCGCTGGCCGTCACTTGCACGGTATAGCCCGCGCGCTCCAACCGTCGCTGCTGCAAGCGCGCGAGGCCCAGATCGTCTTCGACGATCAGCAAAGTGGCACGCGGGACACGATTCATCTCTTCTCCCTTCTGGGTGGCTAGATAGTTGGGTGGTTGGGTGGTTAACAAGCCAACCACCTAACCACCTAGGGGCCGGTGGAGGGCACCCGGACCACTTGTAAAAACAACCCCAAGCGGTTGATCGCTTCAATAAAAGCGGTATATTCCACCGGCTTGGTGACATAAACACTACAGCCCAGCTGATAACAGCGCTCTACCTCGCGCGGATCATCGGTGGTCGTCAGGATGATAACGGGGATGGCGTTGGTACGCGGGTCGGCTTTGAGCCGGCGCAACACCTCAATACCATCCAGGCGCGGCATGTTGATGTCCAGCAACAACAAGATGTTGCCGCGCGGCGGCTGACCGGCGTAACTACCTTCGCCGCGAATCAGGTCCAAGGCTTCCTGGCCATCCTTGACGCGGAAAAAGCCGTTGACGACGCCGCTGCGTTGCAAATTGCGATGGATCAACGTCGCATGCCCGTCGTCGTCCTCGGCCAAAACTATGCTGATTGGCTCCGCTGCCATAAGTGGATTTCTCCTTGTTCAGGTGCCTGTCCATTGGCCATTGTTCCGTTGCGCGGCTGCGCCGGCAAACTTACGAAAAAGGTGCTGCCCTGCCCGACCGTCGACTCGACCCAGATCCGCCCGCCGTGCCGTTCCACCATACGGCGGACCAGCGGCAAACCGATGCCCTCGCCTGGAGCGACGTTGGGATGCAGACGCTGGAAAGCGAGAAAGATCTTCGGCAGGTGTTCCGAGGCAATTCCCAGGCCATTATCCTTTACGTAATACGTGTGCGGATGGTTGAGGGCATTCTCCTTCCCATGCTCACTACGGACCCCTACTTCAATGATCCCTGGCCGAGTTGGATCGAGATAGTTAAGGGCATTGCCGATGAGATTGGCGAAAATTTGCTCAATGGCGGTAGGGTCGCCCCAGGCTGGCGGCAAATCGCCGATGGAGATCCGTGCTCCCTTTTGGGCGATGGTATTACTCAGTGCCGCCACCACCCGCTCCACAGTAGCTCGAACATCGACCTGTTGCCAATCGTAAACCACCCGGCCAACCCGCGACAACCGCAACAGGGCATCGATGATTGTCGCCAACCGCCGCACTGCTGTCTGAATGAACTGGATCGACTCGTTGGCCTCATGATCGAGCAGGTCGGCGATGCGCTGGCGCACCGAAGCTGGGACATCCTTTTCTGCAACGATACGGCGGAGATCTTGACAAGCCGCCGCCAATTCTTGGCTAAAACCTTGCAAGTTGACCAGGGGCGAGCGCAGATCATGCGAGACGCTGTAGACGAACATCTCATTTTCTTGATCTTTCTGGGCCAAGGTGTCGGCCATCTCGTGAAAGACACGATCGAGCCGGCCCAGTTCATCGCGGCCTCCCAGTGGTGTGGCCAACTGCTCGCCGGCAGCCAGATGGCGAACGTTGTCCAAGAGGACGGCCAAGCGCGAAGCGATGCCCCGCCGGAATACGAAAGCCAGAGCGGCCGTACTCAGCAAAGCCAGCACGGCGCCGCCGATCAGTGTCCACATCTCCTCCTCGCGGACGCGCTCCAGCTGCGCCTGCCGCTCGCTGTTCAGACGCTCTTCTTCCTCCAGGAACTCATCGACCTTCAGCCGCAGTTCGTCCACAAATTGCAGTGCCCAAGGTTCGCTCAGGACAGCCACGGCTTTGCTGCGGGTTTCCGGCTGACGGGCCAACTGAGCAACCGCATCCATACGGGCCAACGCTTCTGTGGTCTGCTGGAGAATCTGGTCGATCCGCGCTTGCTGCAGCGGATCATCACTCAAAAGGTTGCGCAGGGAACGCAGCTGCACCGGCACCGCCTGTCGCGCTTTCTCCCAGGCAGAGACGAAGACGGGATCGCCGGTCAGGACCAGACTGCGAACTGCCGCCCGCGCCTCCATGATGAGGCGGAAGGCTCCCTCGGTCTGGGCAATGACGTCCTTGCTGTGAATAGCCAACTCCTGGGCCTGCAGTTGGTCCTGACGCATTTTGAATAGTACGGCGAGAAAGACCAACTGGGTAAGGAGAGGGATGGCTGCCAGGATCAGACCTTTTTTGACGATGGACAGGTTCACGCCAGCCTCGCTGCCTCTCGGCCCTGCGGACAAAACACACGTCCTCGGGGAAGAGGACCGAGCGAACTTTTGTCGATTTCCCAACGTCGAGAGACGTCGTTGACTCTCCTAACAACTATTGTACCGACATGTCAAAAGATACGACAACATGACATAGGTGAGGTTTAGCAATACTTCTTCCCGGGAACCGCCATCTCGAGTGGCTTGATAACGCTTGAGCCTCAGGCTTCCCTGGTCCAGATGACACTTAAGCGAAGCCAACCCCCAAGTGTCGCAACAACGCTAAATTCTCCCCACTATGCCGTTTTTGAATCCGACTGGCGTCTTCTACATGCGCCGCTCTCTTGCCGAACGACTTAATTCAGCAGTCCGCTAGCCGCTATTACCAGATATAGGGCACCAGACGGAATCTCACCCGCGCCTCGTAGGCACAGTATCCCGCCAACTCCTGCCGCAACACCTGCTCCTCCAGCACCGCCCGCCTCGCCACCATCCCGATCAGGATTGGCACGCCCGACAGTCCGTACCAGGAGCCAAGCAGCAACGCGGTGCCGACCGTCATAAGGGCGAACGCGGCGTACATTGGGTGGCGCACATATCGATAGGGGCCCGTGCTCACGACTGTCTGGCCCCTCTCCTTCTGGATGCGGACAACAGGCGACAGGTAAGTGTTTTCGCGGAACGTCAAAAAGAAGAGATAGAACGAGCCTAAGAGGATCAACGCTCCGGCTCCCTGGAACCAGCGCGGTACGTGCGACCACCGAAACCGGACTGCGTCAAGTGACATCAGGGCCAACCAGGCGAAGAAGGCAAATCCTGTCCATACGAGGTATACTTTATCCCAAGTCTTTTGATCGGGATGGCCGATGCCGCTCATCCTCTCGGCGAGCAGGTCTGGATTGTATCGGAGTAACCACGCGCTCAACACGATGACGAAGCCGAGAAACAGTATGAGGAAGGCCCATCCGGCCCACCAATCAATGGTGCCCGCGGGGAGGAACAGCACCAAACCGAAGACTCCCGCCATGCCAGCAATTCTAGTTACGAGTTGACCAACCTTGACTTTCATAGCCGCCTCGAGATGAGAAGCGTCTTTAACAACGCGAAATCTTTTGCGACCGCATGGGTCGCAAAAGAGCAATCGCTGTGTGCACTTGGCGTTCCGGTATTCTCGCCAAATTGCTCTTGCATCGCTTAGAAAAGCAGCAGACTCGCCATCAATAGCGTCAGGAGGCCAGCCAGCAACGGGATCACAACACGCCGCACCAGTTGGATCGGATTGACTTCGGCCAACGAGGCACACATCAGCGTCACGGCCGCCACCGGCGACATGGTACGGCCAGCTGCTGAGGCCAGCGAGACCAGAGCGCCCAATCGCAACAAATCATAATGCAGATAGCGGGCTGGCTCGACGAAAAAACCGAACAGGCTTTGTGTCGTTGCCATGCCGGAGCCGCATAAGGCCGCGAAGGACATCGGTAGAGTGATGGCCGCCGGCGTCAGCAACTTCGGCCATGTCTCCAGCGCTCGACCAAGCAACTCCGCCAGACCGATCAGCCGGACTCCCTCGCCGAAACAACTGGCAGCGATAATCAATGAAATGATTTGTGTGAAAGCAAAACCCACGCCCTCGAAGAACGTCAGGGCCGTGCGATGGATCTGCCGACGCTCCGTCAGGGCAGCCGCTGCCGCGCCGATTAGCATGGCCGAGCCGATGAGACGGCAATCGAAAGAGGAACGCAGCTGCGATGAGTCGCCCTGGAAGTGCTTCACATCCACCAGCCATCCCATCGGCACATGAAACAGGCGAAACGGCTCCGGCAACGCCGTCAGAAACAACAGTGTAATCGGCACGAACGGCATCGCCGCTTTGAGCAGGTTGATGCGAAAAGTGTCTTTCTCTGAGCCGCGGCCGTAAGAAAGCGGATGAAGTACCGCTCCCTTATGGTCGCGGCTCAGCAGCCAAAACACCGTCGTCGCCACCGCCAGCTCGAGGAGGAGAAGCGGCAAGACGCGAGCGACCCAACTTTGCGGCGTCAGCGCTACCCCGGATGCCTGGCTGACGGTACGCACCTCTGGCGCGCCGGGATTAAGGATCTCACCGCCGATCGATGTGCCAAGCAGCAAGGCCGAACCAAGCGTAACAGGCGAGATCCGGGCGGCGCGCAGAAGCGGCACAAGGACTGTGCCGACCAGCGCGGCCGTGCTCGTCTGGCTGATAACAGGAACGTTCACCAAGGCGCCAATAACTACCGTGCCGGGAACCAGCAGCGGCCGCACACGCTGGATCGGCCGCACCAGCAAATGGACCAGATGCTCATCGCATCTGGTCTGCCGCAAGACATAGACAAAGCCGAGGCAGCACCCGATCGGGACCACGAACTGTTCGTTGACCAGCGTAGTCAGGAATTTTTGTGCGATGATTGCGGGCTGGCCTGCCAGGCAGCCCAGCCCCAGGGCCGCTAACAGCAGGACCAGCCGCACGTCCACGCCGCGGACGACAATGACGACAATAGCAACAGCGATCACCACAAGCCCGGCGAATAAAGTCATGCTCAAGAAATTACGCCAGCTTAGCATGTGCCGTCAAGACGGACGGTCCCCAACCTGGCAGCTTATCGCATTCTTGTACCCAACTTCAGCATATCCCACCCTTGCAGGCTTATGGCGGCTTGGCTACAGTGACATATCGAGATCCTTGTTCAAAGGTTGCACCAAATGATTGACGTTGATCCCATCTGCGTCGTGATCGGCCGAACCCGGCACAAGATGGTCCAAATCGAGATCCAGGAAGCGGCCAAGCAAGGGGCCAAGTTCATCGAGCTGCGTCTTGATTTTCTCGCCAAAGCACCCGATTTCAAACGCTTGCTCGAAAACAAGCCATGTCCCATGGTGGCCACGGTGCGACGGCCGCAGGATGGCGGCCGCTGGAGTGGCAGCGAGGAAGCACGGCTGGCTCTGCTTCGTCAGGCCATTGTCGCCGGCTTCGATTGGGTCGATCTGGAGACCGACATTGCCGACAACGTTCGTCGTTTCAAGGATGTCAAGCGCATCATCAGTTACCACAACATGCGTGAAGTGCCGGCCGATCTGGAGAACATCTACCAGCGCATGTGTTCCCAAGACGGCGATGTCGTCAAATTGGCGGTGCGTGCCCAGCATCCCAAGGATAATGTGCGCGTCCTGCAATTGCTGAAAAATACACCGAAGCCGACCGTTGCCTTTTGTATGGGCGATCTCGGTTTGCCCAGTCGTATCCTCGGCGCCAAGTTCGGTGCTCCTTTCACGTATGCTGCCTTCAACAAGGAACGCGGTATCGCACCGGGTCTGCCTTCGTATCAGGAAATGAAACGCCTGTACTTCTACGACCGCATCAATGCCAATACGCGCGTGTTCGGCGTGATCGGCGATCCGGTGGCGCATAGCCTCAGCCCGCTGGTGCATAACCTGGCATTTCGCCATCTCGGCATTAATGCTGTGTATGTGCCCTTCCGCATTCCACGACCAGAATTGGCGGATTCGCTCAAAGCTTTTATGAATGTTCCGGTGCAAGGCTACAGCGTAACCATCCCACACAAGGAAGAAGCGGCGGCATTGGCCAAACACAAAGACGAGTCGGTGGAGCGTGCCAAGGCCGCCAACACTTTGATCCGCAGCGGCGACGATTTCTCAGCGTATAACACCGATTATCAGGGCGTCATCGATACGCTGCGGGCGTATCTGCCGACTTCTGTAGCGGAGCGCGAGACGTTGCCGCCCCAAACCATTCAGACTTCGCTGCCGGAGCCGGCATCGTTGAACTCGAAAGTGGTATTAGTCCTGGGCGCCGGCGGCATCGGCCGGGCCGTAGCTCACGCCCTTCGCGCCGAAGGCGCCCTGGTTATTATCACGAACCGTACCAGTGAACGGGCCGCCGTGCTGGCCGAGGAGGTCGGCGGGCGACATATCGAATGGCAAGGCCGACACAGCGTTCTCTGCGATGTGGTCATCAACTGCACTTCGGTCGGTATGCATCCCGATGTGGATGTATCGCCGTTACATCCCAGTTTTCTCAAACCGGGCCTCGTTGTTTTCGACACCATCTATACGCCGGAAACGACGCTGCTCATCAAGGAAGCTCGCGCCCGCGGCTGTCACGTCATCACCGGCGTCGAGTTGTTCGTCCGTCAGGCCGCTCTGCAATTCAGGTTGTTCACACAGCGCGAAGCGCCTATCGAGCTGATGCGCCGGGCCGTCAAACGCGCTCTCTCGCCTATCGCTCTGCGCGATGAAGATGACAAGGTGACAGGGTGAGAAGGTGACAAGGTGAACGAGCTGCCCCGTACAGAGGATTCCCGACGAGAGCCATCTTCGGCCCCTCCCGCGCCCGCAACGGTTTGTTCATTCACCCTGCCACCTTGTCTCTTCCTGATCGGGCCGCGCGGTAGCGGTAAAAGCACGGTCGCTCGATTATTGGCACATCAGCTGGGCTGGGACTGGCTCGATGCTGATGACGAACTGGAAAAGCGTTACGGCCGATCGATTCGTGCTATTTTTGAGGCGGAGGGAGAGGCTGGTTTCCGCGAGAAAGAATCCGTTATTCTGGCGGAGCTATGCTGCTTGCGGCGGTACGTTATTGCTACGGGCGGCGGTGTTGTCTTACGCGAATCCAATCGGGCCTTGCTCCGCGCTTCGGGGCGCGTGGTGTGGTTGACTGCCGATGTCGAAACGCTGTGGCAGCGCGTGCAGACCGATAGCGGCACGGCAGAGCGGCGGCCGCCGTTGACCGTTGGCGGGCGTATGGAAATGGAAGAAATACTCCGCTTACGAGAGCCGCTTTATCGCCACTGTGCAGACTTGATTGTTGATACCTCCGGACGCACGCCGGCGGAAGTCGCTGCGGAGATTCTGCGCGGGTTAAGTTAAGCATGTTCTATATCTGGCTAGTGTTGGTATTCCTCCTCGGTGCCTGCGCCGGGAGCGTCGTCAATTACTGTTTTTATCGTCTGCCGCTGGAAAAGAGCCTTTTTTGGCCGGGACCGCGCTGCGGCCGTTGCTTGCGGCCGATCCGCTGGTTCGATAATGTACCGCTGCTCAGTTTTGTTCTGCTGCGTGGCCGCTGCCGGAGTTGCAGCGAACGCATCTCGCCTCGTTACCCTCTCATCGAACTGTTGACGGGATTGTTATTTGCCGCGCTGTTTTACGTCGAGATCGGCCAAAACGTTCTCGGTTTGCCCTATCTCCAGATGCGCCGTGCTGCCATCGCGGCGGGAGATATTCCGGCACCAGCCTGGGCAGTGTTTGGCTGTCATGCCGTGCTGGCGAGCTTCCTGCTTTTGACTTCTCTGTGCGATCTCGACGACATGGCCATCCCGTTGCCCATCACGATCACCGGGACACTAATCGGCCTGGCGTGCAGTGCGTTGTTTGCTTGGCCTTTCCCCGGTGCAGAGCGGGCGCTGCCGTCGGTCAGCGGCTTTGTCCCGCCGCGCTTGCCGACGGGATTGTATCCCTGGCCGGTATGGTATCCCTTGCCAGTCTGGTTACCGCCCGGTAGCTGGCAGCTTGGTCTGGCCACTGGATTGGCGGGTGCTTTGGCTGGCATGGCGGTGATACGGCTGGTTCGCTTCACCTACGGGATGGCACGCGGCATCGAAGGGCTGGGTGTCGGCGATGCGGACTTGATGATGATGGCCGGCGCTTTCGTCGGCTGGCAGCCGATTGTGTTATCGTGTTTCGTCGCCGCTTTTCCCGGTCTGCTGTTCGGCATATTCCAGCTGTTGCGCCACGGCAATCAGCCGCTGCCGTTCGGCCCTTCCCTGGCGCTGGGCGTGGTGTTGACACTCTGGCTCTGGCCGTCCCTTGGCGACTTCGAGGCGTTGCGCCTGGTCTTCTTCGAGCCGGGCTTTCTCGGCGGCATCATCGGCGGCGGCGCCGTCTTTTTGCTGTTGGCCGGTTTGCTCTTCCGCTTCATCCTGGGTACGCCGCCCAAAGCTGAGCTGTGACCGTAAGGGAGCAACATCTATAACGGCTCCCTTATGGCCGCAGCTTGGATAGTTACCGCGGTTCGGACGGATGAGTTTTTTTCTTTTCTTGGGGTTGATTCCTGGCTTCACCTTGAAGTACACTTCGCCCCGCACCTCGAATTGTTCTCCTTGACGTAGGTTCCGGATTAGGTTCCCTCCACACCGCTGGGGTCGTATCATGCTGTTTTGCTCGTGGGCTTTTTTTCAGTTTTTCCTCCTCGTCTTCGCCCTCTATTGGTTCCTCCCCTGGCGCCGTCTGCATTGCGAGATTCCTTTGCCTCGGCAGCGGCGCTTCAAGCTGACCGGCGATGAAGTGCGCGTCTGGTTGCTTCTGATCGCCAGTTTCTACTTCTACGCTTCGTGGAGCCGTAAACTCGCTCTGCTTATCGTTGTGTCCACACTGCTCGATTATTGCATTGGCCTGGGTCTGGATGCTTGGCAGAATCCACGCTTGCGCCGCGCCCTCTTGATGCTCAGCATTAGTGCCAATCTGGGCTTGCTCTGCTTTTTCAAATATTCCAATTTCTTCCTGGCATCGCTGGATGAGCTGCTGATCGCCGCCGGCGCTCCGGTATGGTTCAATACGCTACGCATCATCCTGCCCATCGGCATTTCCTTCTATACTTTCGAGGCCATCAACTACACTGTCGATGTCTACCGTGGCCATGTGAAAGCCGAGCGCAACCCGACGCATTTGCTCTTTTTCGTTTTGTTCTTCCCGCACCTGGTTGCCGGCCCCATCGTCCGGGCCAAGGATTTTCTTCCACAAATCCGCCGCTCCAAACGCTGGAGTTGGGCGCGTTTCCAGCTCGGCGGTGAATATTTCCTGCTCGGCATGCTCAAGAAATGGGTGGTGGCCGATCAGCTTGCCCTCTACGCCGATCCGGTCTTCTCCGACCCCAGTGCCTACGGCAGCCTGGCCAACTGGATTGCCATGCTCGCTTTCGCCTTGCAGATTTACTGCGATTTTTCCGGCTATTCCGACATGGCCCTGGGCACAGCACACATGCTTGGCTACAAACTGGCCATCAACTTCAACATGCCGTATCTGGCTACCAGTGTGTCCGACTATTGGCGACGCAATCACATCTCGCTTTCGACTTGGTTGCGCGATTATCTGTTCATTCCACTGGGCGGCAGCCGCTGTTCGTTCTGGAAGACCTGCCGCAATAACCTCATTACCATGACGCTGGGCGGCCTGTGGCACGGGGCCAACTGGAACTTTGCCCTGTGGGGTCTGGTGCATGGCGTTTCTCTGTCGGTTAACCGCGCCTTCCGCTCCTTCTGTCAGGTTCGTCCACGCCTGGATGCTTTCTTGCAGAGTGGGTGGGGCACGACCTTGCGTCGGGCAGTGACGTTCTTCTGGCTGGCTCAGGGGCTGGTGCTGTTCCGTTCGCCGACCTTTGCTCTGACGAGAGCGATGTATTATCGTCTGTGGGTGCCCGTGGAAGGTCCCGATATTTCCCACATCTACGGTTACAACCTGTTCTGGGGCATCGTCGCCGGTTTCGTGCTGTTTCACGTGGCAGCTTGCCAGCGGTGGTGGGAGCGTTTGAGCTTGCGGATGCCGACACCCATCTTGGGATTTACCTATGTTCTTGCTCTTATTCTCTGCATGGTCATGGCCCCTATTTTTGTGAAGCCGTTTTTGTACATGCAATTCTGAGGAGGAAGCCCCGATGAACTCTCCCGGCTCGGAAGTTCGTGAGGAAGTGACGCCAGGTAATTCGCCGGACGCACCGCCGGTTCGTTATCCGCTGTCGGTGCGCCGCTATCTGCTGACGGCTCTCGGCCCCAAACGGCCGCAACTGGACGACGAGGCCGCCACCCTTTGCCTGGCCGTGGCGCGGTCCAGGCGAATGAAACGGAATGCACATCTGGTGATGCTTTTGTGGATACCGTTTTGGTACGTAATCGGCCAACTGGCGCTTTTCGCCTGGATGGACGAAAGCTGGCAGATGGAACGCACCTTTTCGCCACCCCGCAAATGGGCCATCTTGCACCAGCGCTTGGCCGAGATGCCGGATCGGCCACTCGTGATTATGCTGGGCAGTTCGCGCACCGATCAGTCTTTCCAGGCCGGACGATTGACCGGCCAGCCTGCCCCCGATGGCCGGCCAATCTTGGCTTTCAACTTGGGGCTGCCGGCGGCGGGGGGCGTTCACCATGCCATGTACCTGAATGACCTTCTCGCCGAAGGCGCCCGCCCGCGTTTGTTGCTTGTCGAGTTGGTCACGGCATTCCTCAATCGCTCGCGGCGCGGCCTTCAGTCTGAAGAGCATTTCACGTTGGTTCCCTGGCTCAGCGCCCATGAACTCCTCTTTTTGCAACACTATTACTCCAATCGGCGGAAAATGATTACCGAATGGCTGGAGGCGCGTCTGGCGCCGTGGTACGGTTTTCGGTGGAATGTCCACGAACATTTTCTGGGACGTCATTCGCAGCCGCCAGAAGAAACCAAATTCGATCAGTCGTGGCGGCCGATCGACCCCTGGGGCTGGCGTCTGCTCCGTGATATGCCCGACACGATGGAGTTTCGTGCCCTCCGTTGGATGGGGGCCTACCACATGTATGCCCAGAGTCTCCAGCATTTCGAGTTGTCGCCCAAAGCGGCTCAGGCGGTTTACGATTTGATCGCCCGCTGCCGCCGTGAGAACATTCCCATCGCCTTTGTCCTCATGCCGGTCTCGCAAGAGTTTCGCGATCTCTATAGTCCCGAAGGACGCGCTCAAATAGAAAACTTCATCGCCGGGCTGCGCGACCGCTACAAAGTTGACATCATCGATGCTACCGAATGGCTGAACAAAGAGGATTTTGACGATGGGCATCACCCGCTTCTTTCCGGCGCTGAGAAATTCACTACGCGCATGATCCCAGAAGTGCATAAGCTGCTAGCGCGTACAGAACCGTCCAAAAAGTAACCAGGTGCAAACGAGCCGGAAGTGTAAGCAACGGCGAATGGTCCGTTGCTTACACTTCCGGCTCATTTGCGATGTACCGCGCCTGTTCGATGTCGTGCCGCAGCTGTTCGATCAATTCCGCCCTATCCTTGAAAGGACGCGTATCGCGCAGGCGTTCGAGGAAATCGGCAGCGAGCGACTTTCCGTACAAATCACCCTGGAACCCGATCAGGTGTATCTCGACCTTGCGGACATTTTCGCTGAAAGTCGGATTGGGGCCGATATTCGCGGCGCCCGGCCACATCGTTCCCTCATGCGAAACACGCACCGCATAGACGCCGTCACCAGGAATGAGGGTTAGCATCTGTTCGAGGTTAGCCGTGGGGAAGCCAAGCTTCTGGCCGCGCCGTTGACCGCTGCCGACTTGGCCGTGCAGCCGATAGGGACGTCCCAAAAGGGCCGCTGCTTCACGGACATTTCCGCTCGTCAATGCAACTCGGATCCGACTGCTGGATACTTCGATGCCGTCGAGGATGACTGGCGGCACCACCGTCAAACCGATCCCTGCCGATTTGCACAATTCGGCCAACATTGCCACGTTGCCTTCCCGTCCACGGCCGAAACCGAAGTTGGTCCCCTCCACCAGCGCCCGCGCTCGCAGGCGTTTCTGGATCACCTCGGCGAAGAAGTCCGCCGCACGGAGGCCGAGCATCTCGCGAGTGGCCCGGAGAACGAGCACATGATCGGCGCCCAGTCCCAGCAACAGCTGGGAGCGGTCTTCTGTGGTGGTCAAACGCGGCGGCGCCTGGTCGGGACGCAGCAGCTCGACGGGGTGCGGATCGAAGGTCAAGGCGACAGCAGGTCCGCCGAAGGCGTCGGCCTGGCGGCGCAACTGGGCAAGCAGGGCGGCGTGGCCGCGATGCACGCCGTCGAAGTTGCCGATGCTGACCGCGCCCTGGCGGCAGTCGCCGGGCGGCGTTGCATTCCAATCGATTGTGTAAACTGCCATGCACAGATTCCTGCCCCATCAGGGTGCGTCTGCCTTTTCGCTATAATAGTAAAAGTCTGCGGGCCGGCTGGACGATCGCTGTCCGCATCAGCGGAGAGAGGAAAGTCCGGGCTCCACAGGACGCGGTGATGGGTAATACCCACCGTCCGAGTTTTCTTTCGCTGCCTGACCAGTGAAAGAAGACGAAGGATAGGGATAGTGCAACAGAAAGAATACCGCCGATGGCCCGGCGGAAGCCGGGATCAGGCAAGGGTGAAAAGGTGCGAGTCTTCGCAGCAGAGCGGGCGGAGACTTTTAGTAAGAGCGCACCAGCAGCCTGGCGACAGGCTGGCTCGGCAAACCCCACCGGGAGCAAGACCAAATAAGAGGGCAGGACTGGTCCGGTCCGCTACGACCCTCGGGTAGGTCGCTGGAGCCGCCGGGCAACCGGCGGCCTAGAGAAATGATCGTCGCCGCGCCCCGCGCGGCACAGAACCCGGCTTACAGGCTGGCCCGTGGACTTTTTCAGCTGGATAGCGCACGCGGCGCCGCCTCGATGCCAGAGCGGCGGCGCCAGCGGCAACATCCACAATTCTCTGGTCTTTTATGACAGCATTCTCGGAATAAATGTTAAATTCGGAACCGGCTTCGTCTTCTCCTCATCAAAGGGTTGATAGGCGAGCTAGAGAAGCGACGCGGCTCGTAGTTATAATTAAATACGGAGTAAGGTCCGTGTGTTGGCACCAATGCTCCTTTCTCTGCCATGCACTCGCGAGAAGGGGTCCACTCATGAGCCAGCCCAACGCCGATCGTCCAGACAAATCGCGTCTGTTCAGCCAACTGAATGCGAATAATTGTCCTCTCGAAAAGAAACGGACAATTCCGCGCTTCAAGGTAGTGCTGCTGCAAAGCGCCATCGACGACTTAATGTTCGTTGTCCGCAGTCTCATGGAGGTGACACGCTTTCCCCGCGCCGAAGCGACGCACAAAATGTGGGAGGCTTATCATTGTGGACGATCTGTCTTGCTAACCACTTACCTCGAACGTGCTGAATTATATGTTGAGCAGTTCGCTGGCAAGGGGCTGAATGTGACGATCGAGCCAATGTAAGGATCTGGGCGAGCGAGACGTGTCACCCTTGATTGTTTGGTTTACCGGGGCGTTGATACATCCCGCTCGCTTTGTATGCGCTGCCGATAATATTTCAGTCCTGGTATGAAAAAACACACTGCCGTCACCACGCCGAACAGCAAAATGCCATAGCGTGGATAGATCGGCCGCAGCGCCATCGGCACGGCACTGAGAAACTCGGCTGCCGCCGCGAGGTAGAAGACGCCGGACAACATGCCTGCCTTGACAGTAAAGGTGATGCCAGCGACCACTGCCAGCATCGGCGCCAGCGATAATACCTCATAGCCGAGCAGATATTCGACCACAAAGACACCGATGGTCGCCGCAATGGCCCCGCCCCAGACGTGCGCCACTTGCCGTTCGATGAATAACACGGGACCCGCTCGTTTCCGCAATTGCCAGAAGATGCAAGCCCAGACAATCAACCCGCCGCCCCACAAGAGCAGATACCACAGCGGATTTTTAACCGCACCGCAAGCCAGTCCGCTCGTCAGACCGCACATCAACAAAACAACGGCGCTATGCCACATCCATAATAGACCAAAATTCTCCATAATGGCCGCATGCGGCGTGGCACGGAAGGTACGGTTAAACACACTGACAAGCCGGCCGGAATGCACCGACAGCACTTCGCCTTGCAGGTACGCCTCCAGATCGGCGGCCAGAGCACCGGCGCTGGCATAGCGTAGTTCCGGCTCTTTCTGGATGCACTTCAAGCAGATCATCTCCAGGTCGGCATCGACGCCGGGATTGAGCAAGCGCGGGCGCACCGGATCTTGATCGAGCACTAAAAGCAATGTATCGACCGGCGTGGGCGCTTGAAATGGCGGCCGGCCGGTGAGCATTTCGTAAAGAATGACGCCGAGACTGTAGACATCGCTGAGCGGACTGGGCGTGCCGCGGCGATTGCTGACCTGTTCAGGCGCCATGTAAGCAGGTGTGCCGACGATGGCACCTGTTGCGGTACGTCTACTCACCGCCGCTTCGCCGGAGACGCGTTTGGCTAATCCGAAATCCGTGATGTGTGGCTCACCCTTTGAATCAATAAGGATATTCGAAGGCTTCAAATCACGATGCAGAATACCGTGTTCGTGAGCATATTGCACGGCCCGGCTGATGACGGCGAGATAACGCGCCGCCTCGCGCGGTCGCATCGGTCCCCGCGCCAGCAGCGCAGCGAGCGTCTGTCCCTCAACGAAACGCATACTGAAATACGCCTGCCCCTCCTGTTCACCGGCATCATAGACGGACACAATGTTAGGATGTTCTAGATGTGCCGCCGCCTGCGCCTCGGTACGGAAGCGCGTGCGGTCTTCCGGCGTCGCCAATTCACCGCGCAGAATCATCTTGAGGGCGACGATGCGCTTGAGACTGCGCTGATGTGCTTTGTAAACCATGCCCATGCCGCCGCGGCCGATCTCTTCGAGCAATTCATAATCGCCGAAGATTTTCGATGTGAACGGCGTAAGCTCCTGAGCAGGAGGCTTACGCCCCCGGAGAGTCGCCTCTGGGGGTTTACGCCCTCCGCTCAGGGAATGTGCGAATTCCTCAGCAAGCAACACGGCGCCCCACAATTCACGCAATTCAGCGGCGAGGTCGGGATACTGGACAGCGATGGCGTCAAGGTCGGGTGCTTGCCCGCGACGTCTCTGCTCACTTAAATCGGCCAGCAATTGTGCCAACCGTTGATCGCGTTCCTCAGTTGGTGTGGGAGGGATCATTTTTTTCGCCTGGCAGGAGGGCGGCACGCAGCCGGCGTACCGCCCGCAGATAGCGCATCGATGCGGCAGCTTCGCTCAGATCCAATTCGCGGGCCACCTCTTGGTTCGACAGCTGCTCGCGGTGCCGCAGAAGAATGATCTCGCGGTCGTCCTCATCAAGGTCGGCGATGGCGGCGTCGAGGCGGCGTTGTAGCTCGCGGCGAATCGCTTCGGAGGCCGGTGTACGTTCGGGATCGATCAGCTGTCCGGCCAACTCGTAGGATGAGTGGTCGGCCAATATGGCGGGGACGATCGGCTGTTCGCGGTCGAGGCTGCGACGCTGAGCTTGGCGATGGCGGCGATGGGCGTCGATGATGTGGTCCTTGGCGAGGTGCCGCAGCCACAGGCAAAAAGGCATGGCCGGATTTTTGAGGTAATCTTGTAAACGACGATGGGCCTCCAGCAGCACGTCTTGCACAATGTCGCTGGCATCGAGGCGCGCGGCCAAGGCAGGATCGAGACGCAGACCAATCAAGCGACGCAGCGGCTCACGGTGGACCGTCAGCAAGCGATTGACCGCCTCGGCATCACCCTGACGTGCTTTCTCAAGCAACGGATCGATTTGCAATTGTTCGGGCCACATGGAAACGGATCCAGAGCGGTAGTTTCTCCGAACATCGGAAACTACTTGAACGATAACGCGGTCCTACGAGGACTGCAATGATTTTTTTCAGGCGGCACGGGCAAGACGAGAGGCAGGACCTGCGGCTGGCTCCGCCGGACGACGCAGCAACACGATGAGAGCGGCCAACAACACGAAATAGGCCAGCACAAATGCGCCATATACCTGAGCCTGCTTGGCAAAGAGCTGATAGAGCCGATCGTGATGCGCCGCCCCGTCTGAGGCGGTGTTGCTGGTCGCGGCCATCAGCACCATCGCCGCCACCAGCGAGCCGATGAGATAGGCGCGCAGCCCCTTGCTCGTCGCAGCTGTGGCCAGGTAATAGCAGATCACGGCGAACGGCAACAACAAGGTGACGCAGTGATGTTTCCACGTCCGCTCGCTGAAAAGCAACATACCCAAGAGAATGATGCTGAATTCAGCGCTGAGGCGCCAACCTTCGCGCGGCATCGTCGGCGTTCGGCACACCCACACAACCATCAGAGCAAACAACCCCATGCAGCTTTTGACCAGCCAACGCGCCTGCGCCGGCGAGAGATCGAGCCAGTTGTCGTAGTGCGTCGGCGTATACACATTATGGATGTAGGTGGAGAACGAGGGACTGTGTGTCGCCAACCGCGCCACCAGACCGGGCAGCGATTGATTGTGATGCTCGCTGGTGACTTTTCCTTCGATGATAAAAGGATACACCATGTCGTAATACCAGCTGACGAGATGTTGCTCATTGCGTTCCCAACCCATGAACAGTGCAGGGACCAGGCCGGGCCAAAGGAAAAGGACCAATCCGGCAGCACAGCCGGCCAGGATTTTCCACGAGCGTTTCCACAGAAAATATGGCACGAACAGGGCCGGCGTGATCTTGCAGGCGATGGCCAGGCCGAGCACAACTCCGGCGGCTCCATCGCGGCGACGGTGATAGGCGGTCAGGGCGGCCACGACCAGAAAGAGGATGAACAGGTTGACGTTGCCGTGTTGCAGATCGCTCATGATGGGCCGAAGCGCCAAGAGCACCGTGAGGCATTTGGCCCACAACGGGAATGGGCGCGACGGTTCCTCGACAAGCTGGAAGACCCAGTGGAAAGCCAGCATAGTCAGGCCGGCTTTGATGTAGAACCAGCACAGCGCGGCCCAAAGGGAGGCGATCCTCTCCGGCACCCCTAGCTCCCCGACCACAGCGGGCAGGCGCGCCAGGGGATAGAGCAACAGGGCCATGATAGGCGGATTAGGATAATTGTAGCGCTGGGCGATATCCACGCCATCGCCCAGGGCACTGATTTGCGGCTGCCAACGCTGAAAGGCTGAACCGTTGTGAGATGCTTTGAATGCATAGGGAATGCTCAGGGCTACGAAGAATAGTGCCAAGCCAAGAGCGAGCCAATTGGCAATCTTCATGCGACGCGCGTCCTTGCACGGCGAGTGGGGCGTGGCAATGCCCCGGTGAAACAACGTAACCAGGGCGTTGCCACGCCCCGCTCGCCCACTGTACACTGGCCCGGCAGTGGGCCACAAGGCGACTTTGGCAGTTTGCGCCTGGCATGTGAAGGGCATCTGCCGTGAGGCAGGTGCAGATATGCCGCTCAAACCTGGAAGATGCGCTTCACATTATCGCGGAGCAGACAGCGTGCCAACTCAACTGCCCTCGTCTCACCAAGGATGCCTGGACGCACGAAATCGTCGGCCAGCACACGGGCCAAAATACGGCGATACATATTGAACTTCGGTAAGCCAAATTCCAGCTTGTACATATCACTGTAATAACCGATCTGCTTTGTCTTCGGCACTGCTTGCAAGCGTGCCCGCAGATCGGTTTCGATGTAGGCCGGGATGTTGGAGTACCACCAGTGGCCGCTGGCGACGACATTGGGAAAGATCCAACTGTGGCTGACCAACTCCTGGTTTTGACCGCTGGAAAGCACCGAGATGCAAAACGTCACCTCCGGGAAAGCGTTGAATAGCTCCGCATATTGCAAAAGCGAGGTGCGCTGATCGAAGAGATCTTGTCCCTGGTAGACACCGTTGCGATAAACGCGGCGATTGACGCCAATCATCAGATCGAAGGGCAGCCGAAAATCGCGGCAATATTCGGCGAGCATCCAGAAGGCTTCCTCTTTCTTAATCCCTCCCCGGTCTGGCGGGAGGCTAAAAGGGGGGAGCGGTGTGAAATCGGGCGGCAGCGAGATGGCACAGGCCTTGGCGCCATGCCGTGTGAAATATTCGAACAGTTTGCCGATGGCACGGCGCAGGTTCGCCGCATCGTCCACTTCGATTCCTGTTGCTTTCGCCAGGCGCTGTCGTACTTCCGGCTTATCTAGGCGAAAAACGAGATCATCCGTGCGCAGACAGGGGACGTAGCGCGTGGTGTCGAAGCCTTCGAGCGGATCGTCGAAATCGTTGGTGAGGAAGATCTTCTCGATATTGGAGAGGTGCAGTACCTTATCCTCCCAGTCAGGCTGCGCCATGAGGCGCTCGGCAGCGTCCCAGAGGGTATCGGCATCGGCAGCAGTGACGCGTTCGCCGGAAAAACCGAGAAAAGTACGAGCGATATCTAAAAACCAGGCGTATTGTGCCGTATTGTCGAAGTGATCCATGTGCGCGAGGATAGTACGGACGCGCTGGCGCGGCTCGACATCGGCAGCAAGCGGCTTTTGGTCCATACCGGCGGAATGGGCCAACTCGGTGTAGTAGTGATAGCCCAGGATGTCATCGAGCGTGCGCGACGCTGGGCGGTGAGGATTGATGTGCGAATGCGGATCGATCAGCGGGATCTGGCAAATCTCGGTAAACAACTCACGGACAAGTGAATCCATAAACATATTGCAACTCCCTGATTAGGTCTTGACTCCAAAGCGAACCACAGAGTCACAGAGAACACAAAGAGAAGACACGAAGAAAAGACAAAAAGAAAGAGAATAACCAAATAACCAGACCTAAACTGTTGTTTATTTTTGTTTCTTGTTTTTTCTTTTCTCTGTGTTCTCTGTGATTCTATGGTTAGTTCTTCATTTTTTAGTTACGTACCCAGATCGGCGACGCCCAGGCCATCTGGCCGTCTTTCTGCACCACGCGGACGTAATAATAACTCGCTTTGTCGCTCTTCTTCGGTGCTGCATCTTCCCAATGGAATTTCGCTTCCTCGCTCTCCTTTTTGGGCCGATGCGTATGCACGACCTCGCCGTCGCGCACGATGTCCACGCGGTCGAGCGGATTGGTGCCAAGCACTACCACGTCCAGCGCCGGCTTAGCAGTGCGGACTTCATCGCCCATCAGATTGCTACCCATGCGTACGTCGAGGACGATGTTGTCCGTGGCGGCGTAGCTGTGGCGTTTCTTGAGTGCCTCGATCAGTCCCTTGCGGCTGAATTCCTCGGCGAGGATGCACGAATAGCTGATGTGTGTAGAGACGTGATCGCTCGATGATTGAAAGCCAAGACGCTGGCCCTTGGCCAAGGCCAGCGACACGAAGCCATCCGGCTTGAATGGTCCATGAACACGATCGTTTTGGTCGTTGATAGTTCGTGGTGCGCCAGGGGCCTCATAGGACGAGTCGAAACCCTGGAATATTTCGACGACGGGTTCGAGGGCGTCGTCGTGCTCGGCCCAGTTGGTGCCCTGATCGGTAGCGGAGGTGTGCGGCATACAGATGCCACCGGTGCGGCGCAGGTAGTCGTAGAGCTTGCCGGTGTCCTCGGCCATCGGCTTGGGAAGGCGGCGCGGCACAGGCAGTGTGCGATGGCCACGCTCCGTCCACAACACATTGCGATGCCCATTGGGGTACGGCACGCTGCGCTCGTATCCATACATCGAGATAAAAACATTCGGCAGTGTGTACAGGTCGTTGGATTTTTGCGTGCGCCACCAGGGATATTCCTTATCGCTGCCCATGTTATGATCGGTGACGACGATGAAATCAAGGGCGGCAGCGTCCAGGGCATAGCGATACAGGTCCATCAGAGACCCATCGCCGACGCCATCGGGAGAAATATCGGTGTGGCGGTGCATGTCACCACGATAGATGTGATAGGTGCGGCCGCCGGACTCGACCTGATAGGCGCGGATGCGTGAGACCTGCTCGGCTTCGCGCGGATGAACGCGCTTGATGGTTGCTGGGGAAATGTGAAGATCACGCAGACGGGCTTCGGCGGGCCGGCCGGCGCCGTGCAGGCGGCTAACGGCAATACTGAGGTTGCGTTCTGTCAGGGCGTAGGGAGCCGGCCAGCCGCGATTATCACTGGCATAAGCGAAGTAAACGCCCCCATTCGGATCGCGTTGCGGTGACAAGCGCATGTCATTGCGGCCTGCCGAGGACGGCAAGGCCACGACGCCGCTCCAGTGGTCGCCGAGAAACGCCGTGGCATACACGTCCCAGCGGCCTCGCGCTCCCCAGTCGTCCACGCGCGGGTTCCAACAGGTGCGATGACGGAACGCCAGCCACATGCGACCTTCCGTATCACCTTGCAGACACGGCAATTCGCTGAAAGTACGCAACTCTGGCGGCAGCGCTTGCAGCAGACCGGCTTCCGGCTCCTGCCATTTGCCATCGACTAAGCAGGCGATGCGCAGGCTGCGATCGTGATAGAGACGCGTGCCGGTGTTTTCGCGCACTTGATGGCCGGCATCCTTACCCCATTGCGGGCCGGACTGGTCCCAGGCAACCCAGAGCCGGCCGGTGCGATCGCAAGCCAGGCTCGGATGCGCCTGGAACAGCGGCGACGGATCGGGACAGAGAATGTCACCAAGTTGAGGCGACGGTCCACCGGACAGACTGCGGACACGAATGCTGTAATCTCCGCTCTCATAAGTATCCCATCCAACCCAGACGCGATCGCTTTTCGGATCGGCAGCGACGACAGGGTTCCAATCGTTGGCCTTGGCCGTACTAACACGGATCGGGTCGTGCCAGCCGTCACCATCGACACAGCGGGCGAAAATGTCGGATTGTCCGTTGCGGAACCCCTGCCAGACCAGCCAGGCCCGACCGCGCTGATCGGTGGTCATGGTGTGCCAGATGTCCGGTCCCGCATCGTTGGTGAGGCGAATTTCCGCGCCGAGCTTGCCGTCTTGATACGGACGCGCGAACAAGTCCCAATTGTGTTCGCGTTGGCTGGCCCATACGATCCACAGCGTGTCGCCGTGCGTGCTGGCCAGGGCAACACGAAAGTGATCGCCCGGCCCGGCCACTTCCTTCGGCTCCGACCAGGCGCCGTCCGGCCCGTCACGCTCAACGAGCAGGACACGGTCTTTCTCTTGCCGATAGGCGACCCAGGCGAGATATTGCTTGCCAGTCTTATAGCGCACCCAAAAAGCGGGATAATCGTCCTGCACGGGATTGGCCGCTTTCGGCGGGGCTGCCGGCCGCAACACACTCGTCTGGGGCAGCCGCTCGACGCGCACCTGACCGTCCAGGTATGTCCGTGGTTCGCCGAGAGCAATGTCATCACTCTGGAACTTGATCTCACCTGCCGGAAAGGAGACGGTCAAGATCGGTGCTTCGCCATGCACGCGGAGCGTGACACCGTTGGGCCAGGGTTGTTGGGGCACCGGCGGCAGTCTCCGGCCTTGAGCATTCTCAATGGGGAAACGTTCGCCGGGTACAATGTTCACGTGTGTGCGGCACTTCCAGCCCTGCATGCCGTCCACTGCATCTGTCTCCTCGAAGCGCCAGCCGCTGATGGAAGTGATCTGTCCGCCAGATATTTTGACTTTGCCGCTCCAGTCTGTAGCTTTTTTATCCTGGAACCCGAACGTGATACGGAAGAGGTGTTGCGGCGGCCCAGACTGCTTTTGCGAAGCGGCCACGGCAATCATCAGGGCAACGGCAACGAGGGCAGCGGCATAACGGCGAACACGCGCGGACATGGGTAACTCCCTTGCAAGCAAAAGACAAAGCGAGCACGTCGGCGATTATTAGAACATCCGCGATGGCTCAATGCAACCGGCAAGCGTATTGTGGGCACATTCTCCTATCTGCATCTCTTCCCACTGAAATCTTGAATGTCCAGATTATTCGACAGGCGGTCACAGCAATAAGCTCTTGCGCAAGCTTTGGAGGTAGAAAAATCCCTAGCCGGAAGCCAACAGGGTCGGCAACCACATGAGGGCAAAAAGCAGGAACAGTGGGGCAAACCCCCTCGCCTCGTTCGTCGCGCTGAGTGACGAGAGCACACCCATACAACAAAAGCCGCTGAGGCCGACCATGCTGAGAATCGCAACGAGCAGATGACATATCATTCCCACGAGAAATCCGCGCGGACTTCTCCTGGTCATTCCAACAGAGGCAAAGGCCATTGCCGTCTCCCAGCTTGCCAGCACCAGAACATACAACAGACCTAGGGTGAAATCAGCAATGTTAAAACGGCCTACTCTACGAAAAAGATCATCGTAAATTTCAAGGAAGAATGCTACAGCATAGCACAGGCTGACCAAGACGAGAATCCCTTGATAGATCAGGAGCCAAATAAGGCCGGCCGGCAATCGGTTATCCCTGTCTTCGTGCATAGTCGAAGCTCGCACGGATGAATCGCCGCTGAATAACACTACCTTCGTGTCTTTTATTCTGGTAACGGTATCTATCTCTTCACCGCGATGCAATATAAATGCTTCTCCGTCCGCAGGTAGATCGCGCCATTAGCGATGGCCGGCGTGGCCAGTAGCGTTTCTTTTAGATCATTGTTGGCCAGGATTTTCGGTTTGTCGCCCAGCTCAACTACGGAGGTATCGCCTTCTTCCTTGGCGATGTACAGTTTGCCGTCGGCGATGACTGGCGATGCGGAGAAGCCGTGGCCGAGCCGTTCGCGCCAGATCTCTTGGCCGGTGGCGGCGTCGAGGCAGGCGATACCGATGTCGGTCAGAGCATAAATGCGGCCCTGGTAGACGACTGGCGACGCATAGGCAGCTTTGAGCTTGCGGCTCTTCCACACCACTTGCGGCTTGCTGTCCGCCGAGACGCGCAGGGCCACGGAAGGTGTGCCTGGTACGATTACCAGATCATCGATGAGCGCCGGCGACGGGACAGAGCCGAGATTGTTGCCTTTGTGGCTCCATAATATCTCACCTGTATCTGCGTCATAAGCAGTGATGTCGCCGGCGGTCTGGAACAAGGCGGCCGTCTTGCCGCGGAAGCGCGTGACGAGTGGTGTCACCCAGTTGATATCGCGGCGCCGCGGCGCCTTCCAGCGATTGCGACCGGTCTTCACGTCCACGCCCAGCGCGAACGAATCGCCGGCATTTTCCAGTGGCAACAGCAGCGTCTCGCCGGCCAAAACCGGCGAGGCAGCCATGCCTACTTGATTGGTGATGTCTGGATAATCACGCTGCAAAGCGCGATACCACAGCAGATCACCGTCGCGGTTGAAGGCGGCGAGATCACCGGTAGCGAACAGTGCATAGATGTGTCGGCCATCCGTAACTGGCGTCGGCGCGGCCATGCTCGTTTTCGGGTGACGCATGGTATTGCCGGTAGCGGCGAGTTGCCGCTCCCACATTTTTTCGCCATTGGCGGCATCAAAGCAAAGGACGTGCAGGCGGCGCTCGCGATACATCGAGGCGGCGGTGACGTAGATGCGGCCGTCGGCAACAACCGGACTGGAGACGCCGCGTCCGGGCAATTCCGCCCGCCAACGAACGTTCTCGGTGACGCTCCACTTCACCGGTAAGCCCTTCTCTTCGGAGACAGCCCTGCCGCCAGGACCGCGAAATTGCGGCCAATCACCAGCATTGGTGGAACATGCTAACAAAAATAATGTTGAAGATATAATTAGTGGTTTCATGGTACATTGACTTGTGTAAACGGTACGGCCGCGCCCACGGCATCACACAAACGCACCTGGAATTTCCACTCCTGGGCCCACTCTTCACTTTGTTCGTTCTGGCACACTTTTATAAGCAGCTCGTTGCGTCCAGCTTTCAACGTGGCGTGGGCGATGTGCTGATCCACTTCCATGCCGTGATGGTACTCATCGCGGTGATACAGCTCCTGCCTGTTGAGGAAAATCTTGATGCCATTCATCGAACCGGCGCGGATCTGGATGGGCCGTTCTTTCGGCGATTCGATTGCAGCATAGGCATAGGCGACGACGCCCTTCTGTTTGCCCAACTCTTTGTTGAGATTGACCACACCATAGGGATCATCTGTGGCGACGGCGATCCAGCGAGCCTCTTTGCCGTCTTTGCCCTTATATACGGCTTTTGGATCGACGCTTTTCTCCGGAGGATAGGCAATGTTGAAGCCGACATCGTTGTGGTTGTCGAAAGGAGCGATGAGCAGCCATTGACGCACGAAACCGAAATGCGCGGCCACATCGATGTGAACGCCGAGTTTGTCGAGTTGCTTGACAATGAGGTCTACCTGATCCTTGTCGCAAGCGCCCGTCAGCGCCCGGCGATAGGCGGCGCGGGCAGCATCCTTGTTGCCCTTATCGAGTTGGCTTCGCGCTTGCTTGAGGACAGCGGCGACGGCATCGCGGCGCAGCTCTGGACTGGAATCTTGCAACATATCGGGCAGCAGACGATCGGGCGTCTTGGGATCGACACGGCATAGCCATTCGTAGGCGAGGCGGCGTGCAGCGCCGCTGTTCTGGGTTTGGCGGATGAACTGTTTCAGTGCTTCGCTCGGCAATGGTCTGCCGGCCGTCAGGGCACGCTCGACAATGGCATCGCCGGCAGTGCGCAGCCAGTTGGCGGCAACGGCATCGGCATCGTTCATGGCTTGGAGGATCGGCGGCAGCGCCGCCGGTCCCTGCTGCACTACCTCTTTCCAGGCACGTGCTGCCGTCTCGTTGCCTGCGCCCTCGCGGCCCACCGCCTTGAGCTGCGCCAACGCCTCGGCAGACACCTGGGTAGACAGGGATACAGCCGGCAGCAGAAGCAGAACGATCCCTTGCCCATAGATCAATCGCCGCATATAAACTAAACTCCATCTCGGCCTATTCGACCAACGAACTCTCCTCTTGATTGTCCGAATCGTAACGAAGACCGTCCATAGGCGAGCGATGGATCGCACATACAATAAGGAGCGGTTTTCACTTCTTGCCGGTCCCCCGCGCTCGCAAGGGATGCCTTTGCAGGCGCGGCGAGCTGGCGGGGGAGACAGCATTTCGGGAGGTGGAAAGTGATGCGCGCCATCCAGGATTATTACGTAGCGGACAACGCTATCGTGACGGGCGATGTTGTGCTATCGGCGGGCGTGAACATCTGGTACGGCTCGGTCTTGCGCGGCGATTTGGCACGTATTACCTTGGGGCCGCGTGTCAACTTGCAAGATCACTGTATTGTCCATACCGATTACGATGAACCGCAGCTGATCGAAGAGGGTGTTGTGGTCGGCCATCGCGCCGTATTGCACGGCCGTTTCATCGGCCACGATACACTCATTGGCATGGGGGCGCTGCTGTTATCGGGATGCGAAATCGGCGCCGAATGCATCATCGCGGCAGGAACGCTCATCACCGAGAAGCGGCGCATTCCGCCGCGCTCCCTGGTTATGGGCGTGCCGGGCCGGGTTGTCCGCGAAGTCCGTGACGACGACTTGCGGCGAACGCTTGCCATTTGTGCTCATTATCTGGAAATGGCCCAGCGCTACGCTCACGGCGCCTTCCCTGCACCGTGGTTGGGGGGGTAGGCAGTTGGGTAGTTAGATGGCTAAATTGCGAATCATCCAACCCACCTAACCACTAATAGATTAACGATTGTACCGGCTTTATGCGGCGAACGAGAAGCAGCGATGGCAAGAATGTCATTCCGTTGTCTGCCCTCTCCGTGGTATCCTCACAAGAGGATCTCCTAAGCCGGCTTAGCCGGATCTCACGGAAAACGTTATCGCTCAGGGAAGCGCGGACCAGGCAGGAGAAGGAAATCAGCCGGGTCGAAGATTGCTCGGCACTGGGTGAACCGGGCGGTCCTGTTCCAGGCTTCGGGGGGTCCGAACGTGACAGCAGAAATACTTGTGCAACCGACTACCCTCACCGCCGGTGTAACCCGGGCCGATACGGTCTCCGATCGGCGTGCCGACATCGACGCAAAAATGACGAAGGTGGCGGAACTATTGCGGGAAGTCGGCTGCGAAGGTTTGTTGCTTCTGGACCCGGCCAATTTCGCCTGGTTGACCAGTGGAGCCATGATACGCGGCCTGACCGAGCCGGCCGCCGAGCCAGCTGCTTACAGCAACGGTGAGCATCGCTGGATCATTGCCAGCAACGTCGATTCGCAACGGCTGTTCGATGAAGAAGTCGATGGCCTGGGTTTTCAGCTCAAAGAATGGCCCTGGCACTGGGGACGTGATCAATTCCTCGCCGATCTGTGCCACAACCGCAAAGTGGCCTGCGATCGTCCCGTCAATGGTATTGTCAACGTGGCCGAGCAGATGCGCCGCCTGCGTCGGCAACTAACGCCTTACGAACAAGCCTGCCAGTTGGCCTTGGGCCAGACCGTCGCCCATGCCCTGGAAGCAACCTGCCGTACCTTGGAGCGCGGCGAGAGCGAGCGTGAAATTGCCGGCCATCTCAGTCATCGCCTCCTGCACCGCGGCGTTTTGCCGCTTAACATCGGTGTCGCCGTCGATGGTCGATCGCGCCTGTATCGCCGCTTCGGCTTCACTTCAGCGAGCCTGGAACGCTATGCCGTGTTGACGGTGACAGCTCGCAAGTACGGTCTGTACGTGACGGCCAGTCGATCCGTGTGTTTCGGCGAAGTACCGGTAGAATTGCGTCAGGAGCACAACGCTGTCTGCCGTGTCAGTGCCCTGTACTTATCCTCGACCTGGCCGGACGCCGTGCCGCGGGAAATCCTGATGACGGGCCGGCGCATCTATCTCATCAGCGGTTACGAGCATGAATGGCAGTTAGCGCCGCCGGGCCATATCACCGGCCGTTGTCCCATCGAAATAGCACTGACGCCTCAGACCAAGGATCTGTTTCAGACCGGCTGGTCTGTAACCTGGAACGCCAGCGCCGGCGCCGCTAATAGCTGCGATACTTTCCTCATTACGGACGAGGGACCGCGTCTCATCACCCCAACGGAGTATTGGCCTCTCAAACGCATCCGCATTCAGGGCGCTGAATTCGTCCGTCCCGATGTGCTGCAACGCTAACGGACAAACCGAACGAGCCGGAAGCGTGAACGAACGGATATTTTTTCCGTCGCTTACACTTCTGGCTCGTTAACTTGCGTTGTCCCAAGAGAAAGTCTGTCGTATAATTTAAAACCTCGGAGAGAACGGAGTTCCAGCTTTATCAACCCAGCGACGCCGTCCCTCTCGTGCTCGACAGCAACACGGTCGGCACGATCCCGGTTGCCGAAATGCTGCCCTGACACGCGGAAGGAGCATCGATGCGGTCCATCGCTTCTACTCTTTTATTCGTCTTGGTAGCCGCGATTTTCGGACTGTGTTTCTTTCGGGAAGCGAGCGCGGCCGAGAAGGCAACGCCCAAGTGGACTACCGCCGATCGGCAACCATCGCCGACCGCAACAGAAACCCGCGCCTTTATGAAAAGTCTTCTCCGCTATGTTGAGGAGCATCATCTTAAAAAGAATGAGAAATCAGAGCAGCGGGGACTGGTTTACGAATATTTTGACACGCGTCGCGCCGGCCAGTTCGATCAATGGGTGCAGGGCGAAGCGCTGGACACCATGCATGATGGCGCCTGGCTGGCTGCCGCTCTGGTTAACGCCTATCGGGCGACCGGCGATCCGGTTTACAAAGATTTCCTCGTTCGCTGGCAGCTGCCGTTCTACTGCAAGATGCTCAACCATAGCGATCGCCTTTTCTCCGCCAAGCGCGACGATGCTCGACCGACGGCGCATCGCTTCAACCGCGAACATCTTTTCCAAGAAGGCGAGAAAGGTTTCGTACCCTATTGGTGGGATGACGGCGCCTCCGTCAGTTTAGAACGGCGACGTGACAGGAATCCACTAGGTCCATTCTCCTGTACCGATCGGCTGGCCGGCAAACCGAATCCGAAATTTCTCCTTAATGGCTACTCACACGGCTCGTCCAATCACTTGGCTCAGGATCTCGGTGTTATGCTGGAGTTGTCCTGGCTGCTGCTGCGTGAGGCTAAGGATCCTACCGAGCGAAAATTGGCGGCGGAAGTAGCCGAGGCCGCTATGAATTTGCACGAATGCCGAATGCGTCATCATGGTCACATCCCTATGTGCGACGCTCCCGCCGCCTTGGCCAACAGGAATGCCGCTCTCATGAAGTTTGTGCCTGATCAGAGCATCTCTGTTGCCGCCGAGTTGGCTAATCACTACTACCGCGCCTTGTACGATTTCAAGCCGGGCCAGCGGCAAGCATTCCCCGGTTTCGCCGACGATCAAGAGTATCGTTATTACTTCGGGATTGCCCGTCACGGCGGGCGATTGCCGCGCCCGCTCGCTTTCAAAACAATCTACGACGCCTACACCGAACCTCTGCTTTATCGCTATTATTCTGATGACGCCGAAGTGCCGGCCGGGATCAATCGCTTCGACCTGCATCCGTACTTCGCCGTCGATGGCCGCTTGCCTGATTATCGCTCTGATCGCAAAGGTCCGAGCGGTCAACCACGCCCTATCGGTTCGCGCATGGGTCCGCAGAACATAGTATGCTGCGGTTGGGCATTGCAAGCGCTGCGGACCTATCCTGGCATCTGGGAGGAACACTATCAATGCACGTTTCCTCAGGATCTACGGGTTTACATCGACGAGCGCCCACCGCAATCTTCCCTCGATCCCGCGCCGGCTGCGGCCCTGCAGCTTGGCTCGGTGAAGTTGGAACTACTCAGCAGCCGCAATACACTGCACGTGAAAGGACAGGTCAAGGGGGATACCCTCACGCTAAAGCTGTTCAGCCGTCCCGACGGTCAGGGGCATCACGCAGCTGTTACCCTGCGGAAGGACAAAAGCAGCGAAGCGATCAACGATCGCGGTGAGAAACTGCAAGGCAAGATCACCATCCTGTCTGCGGAAGATGGTTTCTGCTTCGATGTAGAACTGCCTTACGCCATCATTAAAGGACAGAAATTCTGGTCTAACGGCGTCGAGTTTGGCCGCTATTCCGTGCAGGCCGGCGAGGCGCGACGTAATTTCTACTTGATGAGTCCTGAAAGGCAAGTCAAGGCGCGCCTGCAACACGAACTGGCAGGCGGTCTGCGTACCTGGGAAGCGATTTTCAAGGAGAGGGGTTACATTCCTACTGGCCTGGACGCTGGCGCGGACTGGGAGTATCTCTCCGATACCGGCGGTTATGCCCATTTACTGAGCGCGGCATCGCAGTGGTTGTTCGTGCTGGACGGTAAGAACGATTGGGAGCAACATCACCTACAACGTTAGTTCTCGGAGTAGAACGGCGGCGAAGTCTGGGAAGCCATCTACACCAGGCGTCGCGAAGCGAACCATCGTATAAGCGGAACTGGCGATGCCGTTCCTTTTGTGCTCGACGGCCCCCCCGTAGACACAATGCTGGTGAATGAATTGCTGCCGTAATGGCGTATCAAGCACTCAAGGGGGGCTTCGCTGTAACGCAGCACGCCCAATTGATCGAAAAACCAGGCGTAATACTGCCCAACCGATGTGAACCTGCTGCGCCGATGGCTGAAGCCGGATGTCCCCACTTGTCAAGGCGTCCCGTGCCCTGCACAATGGAAAATAGGGTTTT
>Ga0070737_10000776_pt1 | contig 58420 bp, 49 predicted proteins | sample Coa_R1_10_FD_66438 | JGI IMG/M metagenome (GOLD analysis project Ga0070737, IMG submission 66438) | Surface soil microbial communities from Centralia Pennsylvania, which are recovering from an underground coalmine fire - Coalmine... | ecosystem: Environmental > Terrestrial > Soil > Unclassified... | reverse complement strand
CGCATCGGCGAGGAGCCGGGCAGGCCCGGCGGGGCACGAGCACAGCGCCGGCGGGGTTGGGGCCCCGCATCGGCGAGGAGCCGGGCAGGCCCGGCGGGGCACGAGCACAGCGCCGGCGGGCTGGTCAGAGCTGGGCTCATTGGCGTAAACTCGCGCCAATGCCCGAGCGCGGCCTCACCCACGTCGATCCCCTCGGCCGAGCGCGCATGGTCGACGTGACGCCCAAAGAACCGACCCACCGGCGTGCCGTCGCCCGCTGCCGGGTCCACATGCAGCCCGAGACCACGGCCAAGGTTGCCGCGAACGCGATCACAAAGGGCGACGTGCTCGCTGTTTCCAGAGTCGCAGGTATACAGGCGGCCAAGCAGGCAGCGCAGCTCATCCCTCTTTGCCACCCCCTTTTGGTGGGGGCGGTCACCATCAACTTCACGATTGGAGACGACTACGTAGAAGTTGAAACTCAGGTCGAGACCGTGGACCGGACGGGGGTCGAAATGGAAGCCCTCACTGGTTGCGCCGTTGCCGCTCTCACGGTTTATGACATGTGCAAGTCGTCCGACCGCAGCATGGTGATCGGGGAACTGGCGCTCTGGGAAAAGACAGGCGGCCGCAGCGGCCATTGGCGCCGGGACGCGCCTGGTGCCGCTCTTGTGCAAGACGAAGGCGCCAGGCCGCTTCCAATAGAACAAGAGATAGACGGCCTGATCGGCACTGACGGGTTGTCCGCGGACCTCTAGGGGCCGAGAGGCTCTCCTAGTGCAGAGCTGGAGCTGGACGAGAGCGGGCGCAGTGGCGGCTTCGGCAGAGGGTTTTTCGCTGGCTCCGCGATTTGCGGGAGGGAAATGAGCCGTTCGTGGGTCGTACCGGCCCCTGGGACCGGTCGGCACAGGCTGCTGCGCAGAAGCCTCGAAATAACCTCTGAACAGCTTTCTTCCTGCTGAGGCAAAAGCGGGACCGACGTTGTACAGGGCTTTTGCGTCCCAGACAAATCCACCACTCGCGCGGCCGCACGAGCTACGGTGCTTCGTTGAGCTATGGGGACCGAGCTACTGGTTGCGAGCCTGTGGGGCGCGGTGGCCGTCTACTGGCTTTGGAGCAAACGGACGGCGGGTGCCGACACGATCGGGCTTTTTCACCGGGAACTGGAAGTTCTCCAACGTGCGACGCCTGCGCGCGTCCCCCCGGCGCACCGCCTCGTTGCCTCCCCGGCTCAGAGCCCGCCGCTACCCCCTCAAGTGGCAGTCGCCGTGGCCGTCCACCGGCGGGGCGAAGCCCGCCGGCGCCGGCGGGACGTTCTTGCCCTCCTCGGTATCCTCGCGTTCGTAACCCTGGTGGCAGCCCTGGCGAGCGGCTCGGCGGTGGCCTTCGGCTTTCAGGCAGTTGCCGACTGTGCCATCGCCGGCTATGTGTACCTTCTCTCGATCGCCAGGCGCCCGGTGCGGCCCCGCCGACCGGTGAGGGCTTACGGAGACTTCGCCAACTACTCGGACTTGTCCCTCACCAGAGCGCGCTGAGCCCCGCCGTTGGGCACACTGGTGGCGTGGTGCTAGCTGCTGTCGACGCGCCAGCCTTCGGGCTCGTACAGAGCGAGCCCTTGCTCGTGGTGAGCCACCTCGTGGTCTCGTTCGGGTCGCTCCAAGTGCTGAGGGGCGTGGACTTCGAGCTGAAGGCCGGCGAGCTCGTGGCTCTCGTCGGCGAGAACGGAGCCGGCAAGTCCACCGTCGTGCGTTGCGTCGCCGGGGACTTGGCGCCGACGAGCGGAGAGGTCTTGTTCGCCGGAGCGCGGGCGCGCCCTGACGCCGAGGGCCTGGCGGTGGTGTGGCAGGACGCCTTGTTGTGCGACAACCTCGACGTGCCGGCCAACTTGTTCCTCGGCAGGGAGCCGGGGCGGTGGTACCTATCTGAGGTCAAGGCCTTCCGGGCGGCGAGCCGGGTGCTCAAGTCCTACGGCATCCGCTTCGACAGCACCAGGCCAGTTCGCGGCCTATCCAAGGGCCAGCGTCAGCTGATAGCCGTGGCGCGGGCCATGGAGACCCGCCCCCGCCTGCTGGTGTTGGACGAACCCACTGCTTCGCTCGGTGTTCAAGAGGCGCGCCAGGTGGAAGAACTGGTAGCTGAGCTGAAAGCCCGCGGTACGACGGTCTTGCTCGTATCCCACGATCTTCAACAGGTCTTCTCGCTGGCCGACCGGGTCCTGGTGCTCCGTGCTGGCCGGGTCGCCGCGGACCTCGTCACGTCTGGCACCCACCCCGACGAGGTGGTCGCGATCATGTCCGGACATGACCCCGGCGCTACCGCCAGGCACCAGCTCGGCCGCCTCCAAGCCCTCGTCGACCAGCTCGCCAAGGCGAAGGCCGCCACGGTGTTGCCGCTCATACTTTCCGCTCTCGCGGCCGCCCTTTCCACCGGACAGCTCTGCATCCACCTGCTCGAAGGCCGTTCCCTGCGCCTGGTCGCCGCCACCGGCCTGCCCAAAGAGCTCGCCGAGGCGTGGTCGGTGCTGCCCGTGGGGCCCGGGGGCGGCCCCGTCGGCAGGGTGGCCGAGAGCGGCCAGACGTTCATAGAACAGGACATAGCGAGGAGCTCAGCTTGGAAGCCGTTCGTCCGCCTCGCCCGGCTTGCCGGCGCTCGCAGCTCCTGGTCGGTGCCGCTCGTAGCGTCGAGCGGGCTGATCGGTGTGATAACCGGTTGCCAGCCCTTCGCTGGCCAGCCTCAGCGGGACCAGATCGACCTGGTCTCGCTTTACGCCGGGTACGCAGCGAGCGCCATCGAGCGCGACAAGCTCTTCGAGGAGGTGACGGCCCGCAACCAGGTGCTCGAAACCATCCGGGACATGCTGGAGACCCTGGCAGGGCCGGAGCCCGTGCCGAAGGCCTTGCTGGCAGCCCTCACTTCGCTCCAGCGTGGACTGGGTGCGACCGAAGTCGAACTATGGGCGCAAGACAACGGCCTGGGCAATGCCCGTTGCCTGGCTTTCTTGGACCGAGACGGCCATCCCCACGCTGAGCCGATGCGCCCGGGCCCTGAACCGGGCGTGTTCGCCGGACTGGCCGGCGCCCCTCACAAGGTCGGCGAGGGTGCCATCGCCACCAGCTTTGCGGTCCCTTCGGGGCGAGCGGCGCTGGTCGCACGCTGGTGGCACAGGGGGCTCCCGGAGTACGCGGAGGCGCTTTTGGAGGACGCGGCACACTCGGTTCGGCTCGCTTTCGAGCGCGGCGAGGCGGAGGAGGCGCACCAGCAAGCAGCGGCGCTGCGGCGTTCGCACCAGCTGCAGCGAGACTTCCTTTCGCGGCTCTCCCACGAGCTACGTACCCCTCTCACTGCCATCCAGGGGTACGCTACGAGCCTTCTCGCGCCGGACGTGACCTGGGACGACGAGTCCAAGGCACGCTTTTTGTCGCGGATCGCCGGCGAGTCGGCCCGCCTCGGGCGGCTGGTGGGCGACTTGCTCGACTTTTCGGCGATCGAGTCCGGCCTGCTGCGCTTGCAGCTGGACTGGTGCGACCCAGCCCTCGTGATCGAGGCTGCCGTGTCCTGCCTGCCGCCCGAGGGGGCCCGCTCGGTGAAAGTCTCTTGCGCCCCCTTGGTCCCACCCGTTTGGGCCGACCACGACCGCTTGGAGCAAGTGTTCGTGAACCTGCTGGACAACGCGCTCCACCACAACGCTCCCGGTGTCAGCGTGAGGGTCGAGGTGTTCCTGGACGGGCCTGCCACGCTGGCTGTGCGGGTCGCGGACGACGGGAGGGGGCTGCCTGACGAGCTGCGCACCCAGCTTTCCTCTCCAAGGGGGCTCGTACCTACCTACAGCGGTAGCCGGTCGGGGGCAGGGCTCGGGCTCGGCATTGCCAGGGGCATCGTGGAAGCGCATGGAGGCAGCATGCTTCTCGAGCCGACAACCACCGGCACGTCGTTCCTCGTGCTGCTGCCTACTGAGGGCCCGGGCGAAGGGGCCCTATGAGCCTGGCAGCAGAACGGCGGACGAAGGCCCTCCTTGTCGAGGACGACCCCAACATAGTGGACTTCATCAGGGCCAATTTGGTAGTCCGTGGCTTCGACACGTGCGTTTCTCCTGACGGCTCGCGCGCTTTGCAGCTGCTAGAGACCGAGTCGCCCGATATCGTGCTACTCGATTTGATGCTGCCCGACAGCGACGGGTTCGAACTGTGCCGAGAGATGCGCGAGCGCTCCAATGTCGGGATCATCGTGGTCTCGGCCAAAGGGGGCCAGCAAGACAAGGTCACGGCGCTCAACTTGGGGGCTGACGACTACATGACAAAGCCCTTCGGGATCGAGGAGCTGTTGGCGAGGATCAGCGCCACGCTGCGTCGTAGCCGCCCTGCTGAGCCAGTCGAGCGGACGCCTCTTCGCATCGAGGCGGGCGACCTCGTGATCGACCTCGAGTTGCGGCTGGTGACCAAAGGGGGAGAGGTGGTGCACCTGACGCCGACCGAGTTTGCCCTGCTGCGCGAGCTGGCGCTCAACAGAGGCAAGCTTTTGACCCATGCCCAGCTGCTCAGACGGGTCTGGGGGCCCGGCTATGCCACCGAGACCGAGTACGTGCGCGTGTACGTGCGCCGGCTGCGAGCGAAGCTGGAAAGCTCAGGCGGGCCCCAAGTGATAGCGACCCAGGCGAGAGCTGGCTACCGCTTCGCTCTTGATTATTAACCGATTGTTAACGGCCGGGCCACGACGTTTACGCTCGTGTTCACAGGAGCGGGCGTACCTTCGTCTCGCCGGAGGTCGCCAGCTTGGCCTTCTCCGGCCGGGTGCCTGTGGGCTTGCCCAGGTGCCACGTGGGGGGCCCGCACCCGCTGATAGGCGGGCGACCGGGGCGCCCCGGCTCACACAACCGAGGCAAACGAAAGGGGAACGAACAAGATATGAGACTTCCTGCAAAAGCAGCGACCGCCGGCTGCGCGGCCGTCTCGCTGGCGGCCCTGGTGACCGCTATGGCGGGCCAAGTCCCCGCGGCGTCTGCTGCGCCGGCCATTTCTGTCAGCAGCTTCAACCGCACCTTCAGCGCCATGGCGGCGCTGAAGCCGATCACCGCCAAAGGTACCGGCGGCATCGGCGCGATTTTGCCCGACACCGTCAGTTCCACTCGCTATGTCGAGTTCGACGCGCCTTATCTCACTCAAGCGATGAAAGACGCTGGGCTTCCATCTTCCGACATCTCGGTCGTCAACGCGCACGGCAGCGACGCCACCGAGTACGCAGACGCGCAAGCCGACATCGCCAAGGGCGACAAGGTCTTGATCATGGACCCGCTCGACTCCGGCGTCGGTGCCAAGATCGAGTCCTACGCCGCCTCCCATGGAGTGAAGGTGATCGACTACGACCGCTTGACGCTGGGCGGTAGCCGCGCTTACTACGTGAGCTTCAACAACGTCCACGTCGGCCAGCTGCTTGGCCAAGGCCTCGTAAGCTGCATCTCGGCCTGGGGCGTGAAGAACCCCCAAGTGCTCGTCATGCGGGGGGCGCCGACCGACAACAACGCGACGCTGTTTTACGACGGCTACTGGTCCGTGCTGAGCCCGCTGTTCAAGAGCGGTAAGTACAAGCTGGTGGGCCAGCCCCCCGGCACTTGGACCCCGACGGTGGCGCTCACCGAGTTCGAGCAGGCGTACACGGCGCACCCCAACATCAACGCGGTCCTGATGCCCAATGACGAGAACGGCGCGCCGGTCATCAAGTACCTCCAAAGCAAGGGCGTGAAGCCGCACACGTTCCCGATCACCGGCCAGGACGCCACTTTGACAGGGCTCGGCAACGTGCTCACCGGTTACCAGTGCGGCACGGTGTACAAGCCGATCTACTTGGAAGCGCAGGGAGCGGTCGCGCTGGCGATTTACCTACGCGCTGGCATGACGCCACCTTCTTCGTTGGTGAACGGCAAGACGGAGGACACAACCGAGCACAAGGAAGTCCCCTCGGTGCTCATGACGCCTGAGTGGGTTACTGTGAAGAACATGGCGAAGACTGTCATCGCCGACCGGTTCGTGCCACCAGCGCAGCTGTGCGCAGCGCCGTACGCGAACGCTGCCGCCTGCAAGGCTGCGGGGATCACCCCGTAGGTCCTATAGTCATATAAAACCGTCCTATAGTCGTCCAAAACCACTGAGGAGGGGAGGGGCTGGTACTGGTGCCCGAAGGTTTATTGGAGCGAGGCCAGCCCCTCCTCGAGTTGCGGGGGGTACAGAAGAGCTTTGGTGCAGTGAGGGCGCTTTCGGGGGTGGACCTCACAGTGACGGCCGGAGAGGTTACCGCGCTCTGTGGCGACAACGGTGCCGGCAAAAGCGTGACCATCAAGATTATTTCGGGTATTGTGCAGGCGGACCACGGGGAGTTCTACTGGCGGGGCAAGCGTGCCCACATCCACTCCCCGAAGGACTCCGCCGCTCTCGGGATCGCCACGGTGTACCAGGACCTGGCGCTGTGCGACAACTTGGACATCGTCCAGAACATGTTCCTCGGGCGGGAAAAGGTTCGTTACGGCGTGCTGGACGAGGCTCCGATGGAAACGGCTGCCCGGCGCACGCTGTCGGACCTGCACGTGACGACGGTCCGGTCCATCCGCCAGCCGGTTGCGTCGCTGTCGGGCGGCCAGCGCCAGTCGGTGGCGGTCGCCCGCGCCGTGCTTTGGAACTCTCAGCTAATGATCCTCGACGAACCGACCGCCGCCCTGGGAGTCGCACAGACGGCGATGGTGCTCTCCTTGGTGCGCCGGCTTGCCGAGCAAGGTTACGGCGTCATGATCGTTTCGCACAACCTAAACGACGTGTTCGAAGTGGCGGACCGCATCGCCGTGCTCCGCCTCGGCAAGATGGTGGCGCAGGGACCGGTAGGGCAGTTCGACCGCCAGAGCGTGGTCGAGTACATGACTACAGGACGGCTTTCGTCCCGGGACGGCAAGGGTTCCGGCACTGACAACGCTGAAGGGGCCGACGGGACGCCTGCGGGCGAGGCAAGTGCGGGCAGGGCCCCTGCTGACGCACCGCCTTTGAGCGGCAGCTCACCAGAGGGCGGCGCTACGCCCAGCCCGAGCGCCGGCGGGTCACTTGGCACTGGCATGGTCGCTTACCACAAGGAGGCTTAGGGGGACAAATGGCCATCGTCCCAGAGACCGGCACCGGTGCTCCCGGCCCTGAGCCCGGTTCGGGGCAAGCGGCGCCCTCTGTCGGCGCCGTTGGCCCTGTTAGCGGGCCCACGGAAGCAGCCTCTGCCGATGAAGCGGCCGCCGCCGTAGCACTTGCGGTTGCGGCGGAGGTAGTTGCCAACGACTTACCCACTTACATAAGGGCATGGTGGCAGAGGGTACGGGGCGGCGATAGCGGAGTTTTGCCCGTTGTCGTAGGCCTTGTCGTGATCGTGCTCGTGTTCGAGATAAGGACGTCTCTGTACCTGTCGGCCGGCAACATCGTCAACCTGTTCAACCAGGCTGTGGTGTTCGTGCTGTTTGCGATCGGCGAGGTGTTCGTCCTTCTGCTCGGTGAGATCGACCTTTCTATGGTCTTCAATGCTGGTATCGGTGCTGGCATCGTTGCCGCTTTTGTCGTCCACCCTTACAACTTTCCGTGGTGGCTCGCCGTACTCTGTGGGCTCGCCGCGACGACGATCATCGGTTTCGGTCTGGGAGTACTCATAACGCGGCTGCGCCTGCCTTCTTTCATTGTCACGCTCGCCGCGTACATCGGGCTGCAGGGCGTTATGCTCTGGATGTTCGACACTTTGCCGATCGCGGTCGGCGGCGTGATCTCGATCTCGAACCGAGTCCTGTTGGACTTCGTGAACGGGAGCCTTTCGCGCACTGCGAGTTGGGTCGCAATGGCCCTCGCCGTCGCGGCCTTCGGCGGGTTCACTGTTTTTCGAGACCTGCGGAGGCGCTCTGCCGGCCTCGTTACCCCTCCCATCGGCCTCACGCTGTCCAAGGTGGGGGTGGTGGCAGTCGCGGGAGTAGTGCTCGTCTGGGTTTGCAACATCAACAGGGGTACGGGCGCAACAAAGGTATGGGGCGTGCCATGGTCGATACCGATAGTGCTGGTGCTGTACTTCGGGGCCACGTTCCTATTGAGCCGGACGCGCTTTGGCCGCTACATCTATGCGATCGGCGGTAATGCCGAGGCCGCCCGGCGCGCCGGCATCAACGTGCAGATGGTGCGGGCTATCGCCTTCCTCATTTCTGGCCTGTTCGCCGGCCTCGCCGGCATCATGCTGCTCTCGCAGTTGGGCTCGATCGCGACCGACATCGACCCCTCCTACGTGTTGTTCGCCGTGGCGGCTGCAGTGATCGGAGGTACGAGCCTCTTTGGGGGTCGAGGCAAGCCGCTCCACGCGGTGCTCGGCGGCCTCGTGATCGCAGCTGTTTACAACGGCATCTACTTGATCGGCTTCGGAGCGGCCGCCACCGACATGGTGACTGGCGTTGTCTTGCTCGTGGCCGTGACGGTCGACTCGATCGCCCGGCGGGGCAGCCAGCGGGCTACCTAGTCTGCCGGCACCTTTTGGGGGGCTGACAGCTGCAGCCCACTATTAGCCCTCAAGGGACGTCGCTGTGCCGCTGGCTAGCACTGAGCCGTGCATGGTGGCCAGGTACGGGCCCCGGCACCCTGTGGAGCGACCCATATATGTCATGCCATCGCGTATCTTTACAAGCTTCGACAGCGGCCGCAATCATCGAAAGGTGACCACTTTGCCAACGCACATGGAAAGGTCGGCACATGTCGTCAGTCAGCGCGCCCTTAGAAGGCCCGGCCCCGCCGGCGCAGGCGGCACCCTGGAGCCGCTAGTGTGGAGTAACCGCGGGGGTGTAGCTCAGCCCGGTAGAGCGCTACGTTCGCATCGTAGAAGTCGCCGGTTCGAATCCGGTCACCTCCACCAGCTCTGAGCAGGTGTTTTGGTTATCGGCAGAGCCAGCCCTGCAGGTGTCGTGCTCGGTCCGTGCTGGTTGTGTACATCGGGCGAGCCACCTCGGGCCGAGGCACGGTTCGAGGTCCCGCTCGATGGAGCGGAGAGCCCTAGCCGGCATGTCGCCGGCACGGAGGGGCACCACCGTCTGGCAGTTGTCGCAGCGCCAGATCTGGTGGGAGGCCCGTTGGCCCAGCGGCTCGCAACCGGTCCTCGCGCAACCTGGTGATGACCGCTCGGGACGGGCAGCCCGCCACGCTATCAGTTCGACGGGGGCGTCATAGCGGGCGCCCCCTCAGTGGAGGGCGGGTTCGGCGCGACGGCAATCGGGTAGCGCTCGGGTACTCATCGGCTTCCGGCACCGAGCACACCCGAGCGTGGCAGAAGCGCCGGGAGCGTCTTCCTCGCCGACGTGGTCGCGCCAGATATGGTACCATATATGGCATCGAGAAGACGACAGTGTATCTGCCGCGGGAGCTAAAGGAGTCGCTCCGCCGGGTAGCTGCGGCACAGGGTAGTTCCGAGGCGGAGCTCATCCGAGAGGCCATCGCGGAGCGCGTCAGGCGTGAACGCCCTCATCCGCGGGGTGGGCTGTTCTCGAGCGGCGACCCGTTGCTGTCCGAACAGGTAGACGAGGCGTTGAGCGGCTTCGGCGAGCGCTGAGCGTGCTCGTCATCGACACCAGCGGGCTCGTTGCGTTCTTCGACTCGAGTGATGCTCATCATCGCAGGGCTTCAGCAGTGGTGGATGCAGACGATGGGCCCTTCCTCGTTTCGCCTTACGTCATTGCAGAGCTCGACTACCTTGTCGCGACGCGACGGGGCCCTCATCAGGAGCTCGCTGTGTTGTCCGAGCTGTCGAGCGGTGCGTGGGAGTTGCCAGCCTTTGGTCCAGCCGATCTAGCGGAGGCTCGAGATGTTGTCGACCGCTACCGCGACCTCGAGATCGGACTGGCGGACGCCTCGCTCGTTGTGCTTGCTCGACGGTACCACACCAACCGCCTCCTTACGCTCGACCGTCGGCATTTCTCGGTCGTTCGGACGGCGGATGGGCGCGCGTTCGAACTCCTCCCCGCATAGCACCTACAGGGTTGTCGTGGTCGTTGCGCCTCCCCGCTAATGGCCCTGGCGACGGCCTCCAGGCCGGCCTCGCTCGCCCCGAGAGCTCCTCGCGCCTCAAGCGCCCCTCGGCGAGCGGCGGGCTCTTGCAGGCGACCAGGCGCTCGCCCGGGTAGCCCGGGCGGGTGAGCTGGAACAGGCGGGCCCCGTCGAAGAGGGGAGAGCTGCACGGTGCGGCATGGCTGTTTCACTGCCCGCCGGCCAGACCGAGCCTGCTCGAGTCGAAGGTCGCCCACCGACCTCAGAGAGTGGTACAGGGAACACAAATTCTCTTGAACGGCCGATTGTGGACGGTGCATAGTGAGGAGAGGGGGAACAAAAGGGCGCTTGCGCCGGGAGCGGCGCGAGCAGATCCGAGAGGAGGACAGATGAAAGAAGTTCTGCCAGGTGCAAGCAGGCTCGCGGCTGTGCTGTCCGCGGCTGGGCTTGTCGTTGCCTCTTTTGGGTTCCCCGCCAGCTTTGCTGAGGCCCAAGGAGGACAAGTAGGGCCTCCGGGGCAGGCACGGCACGGGGGAGGGCCTCTAGCGCCCGGCCAAGGACAAGGAGGCGGTTACCAAGGTGTGGGGCTCAAGGCGTCTTCGGGCACCTTGAGCATTACGAGCGCCCCTTGGGCATGCGGCCCCAACTGCCCGTCTGACACACCATCTGGCGTATACCTTTACACGCTCACCAACCGCAACGGTATGAAGGTCAATATCAGCAACTACGGCGGCGTGGTGCAATCGATATGGGTGCCGAGCCGCACTGGTCAACTTGTAGACGTGGCGCTCGGCTTCCCCTATCTTGGCGATTACGTGAACGACTTTCAAAACCAGCCCTGGCCAGACATTGCTACAGGCCAGTCGGGTGACACCTATTTTGGCGCTATCATTGGCCGGTACGCTAACAGGATAGCTGATGCTTCGTTCACGCTGAACGGCACGAACTACACATTACCAGAAAACAATAATGAGACCACTACTCTCCATGGTGGGCCTAATTCCTATAATACAAAGGTATGGGCAGCGAGCACGATAACTACTGGTCAGTACGTAGCTCTTCAGCTTACATATACTGACCCGGCGGGCTACAATGGCTTCCCGGGTGCCGTAACCAACACCGTCACCTACTCCTTGGACAACAGCAACAACCTCCACATCTATTACGAAGCAACCAGTACGGCTCCGACAGTAATCAACTTGACTAATCACACGTACTTTAACTTGGGTGGTGAGGGTTCTGGCAGTGTCATGGGCCAGTACTTGCAGATCAACGCTGATACCTACACGCCGACCGACCAATACCAGATCCCTACAGGTGCGTTTGTGCCGGTGAAAGGTACCGCTTTTGATTTCACAACGATGCACCCGATCGGCGAGTACATACACGACACCACGTTGCCCGACGGTGGCAACCAACCTTATCCTCAGCTCGTCATTGCTCATGGCTATGACTTCAACTGGGTGCTGAACGGCTATCCCGCAGGCTGCTACGCGACTGTGTCATGTCTTTCTGCCTACAAGCTTGATGCCACCGCGTTCGACCCCAAGACAGGCATAGTCCTACGGGAGTTCACTGACCAACCCGGCGTGCAGTTGTACACGGGGAACTTTCTCCAAGGTGACCTCGTCGGCCCGAGCGGGCAGACTTATCGCCAGGGAGACGGCTTTACTTTGGAGACGCAGCACTTTCCAGACACGCCGCACCACATTGGCCAGCCCGGCTGGCCATCGGTCGTCCTCAACCCTGGTGACCAGTTCGATTCGTGCACGACGTACCAGTTCGGGACCGAGGGCCCCGGGTTCGTCCACTTTCCCCCGAACGGTCCAGCAAAGAGGCCGTTCGTAAACTTCCCGCCCCCTGCCAACCCGTCGGCTTCCGCGGCAATTTGCCCTCAAGAGGCTGCGAGTTCGTGAGCAAAAGAACGAAAGTAGCTGCATGAGATAATGGCAGGCCGCTCGCCGGAGGTAGCTGTCGGAGGTAACGTGATGAACGTGCGGTGTTTTAGCTCTCTGGGCAAGCGCAGCGGGCGGCCTGCTCGCCATTGGTTCCCCATGACGGCGCGGAAGGGTCGACAGCAGCAGGGTGAGCCGGGGTCTCCTGCGTAGCGAGCAGGGCGCCAAGGCGCTTGTGCCAACGTGGCCCTTGGCAGCCGCAGCAGAGACCTGCTAGTACCGCTACTTCCCCAGACAGGGTTTCGGACGTCTCCCTCCTGGAGCTGACCTGGCCGCTGAAGATGACTAGCGGGGCTGGGCCGCGGCGCTACATGAGCCGGGACAGCCCGGCCAAGGCCGTTGCTGTCGCCGCGCACTCCGTCACGACGGGCGCGACATTGGGCCGTCTCTGGAGCCCACTTCCCTGCTCAGCGCACAAGGTGAGGCAAGATCCTGTGGTGGTGACCTGGTACACCACTTTGTCGACCTGCTTGGTCTCGAAGACCTGCGCGGTGAGCTAGGAAAGGAGATGAAATGCACAGACTGAAGGGATCTTCGAAGCCCGCTCGTATTTGTAAGCTCTTGGCGGCAGCTGCCTGTAACGTTGCAGTCGCTCTTGCGGCTGTGGCGCTGCCGGTTCGCCCGGCCTCGGCGACGGGGGCCATCACCGCCGCCCAACGGGCCGCGATCGAAGCTGGGCTTGCGCAACTGCCGCCAGCGGACATGGCCCTTGTGCTACATGCCGTCGCGAAGCTGCCATCAGCGAAGCGCCAAGTGCTCATCGTACGGTTGCGGCAGCTCAAGTCGGGAGAGCAGGCAGTCCTTGTAAAGAGCTTGGCAGGTGAGCTGGCAAACCTCGCTCCTGTTCAACGACAGGCGCTAGTGGACGAGTTGTTCGGGGCCGGCAACCCTGCCGAAAGGGCCAAGGTAGCGGTCGTGGCCTCCCAGGGCCTAGACGCCTTCGGCCAAGCCTTGGGCAACTTGCCAGCGGAGATAGGTAACGCCGACCCGGGATTAGAAACCTTCCTCGACCAGTTGTTCCAGACTTTTGCTCCCCATGTCCAAGGCCTCGTAGCTGCCAGCTTGGCGAAGCTGCCCGTAGCGGCGCGCCCGCTCGTACTGGAGGAGGACCTCTCCACTATGCAGAAGATCGAGCCCACCGCGGTCCTCGACACGCTTTGGGCGATGGCCGACCAGCAGTCGGTCACGCTACTTGGTGAAGCAGAGTACGAGGCGAGCTACAACTGCAGCCAAGCACCCATCTTCGGGAACTGCAGCCCCGAGCTCCAAGCGATCTGGGAGGCGGTATTGAACGGCCTACTGCCTGCGCTACAGCCTGCGCCGCTGATCGACCAGGGAGACGTCTCGGACTGCGTGCTCACGCCGGTTTGCCCGGCGCAGGAAAGGCAGGTCGTCATCAACTACCTGGAGGTACTCCAAGAGAACTCGCAGTCCGAGGCGGCACTCGTTAACGCTCTGGTAGCGAGGGTCCAAGCCACGAATACCGAGATCGCTTCTTCTTGGGTCGGCCTCGGTGCCTGAGCTAAGCTAGAGCTAGGCTCAACTCTCGGTTCAAGCTCCAGCGCTCGCTCCCGGCCCTTCAGCCTTTACTATTATGTAGGCGTAGCGGTCCTTAGCCAGAGTACCGTTTTGTCGAGCAGCCAGTGCTGTCTGCGCTCACGCTGGCGGTCTCGCACGCACCGGGCCGTACCTCGCGCTCGGCGTCTAATTAGCGTCATTTATGCGATCGACGACTAGTAGGGGCGGCGCTGGAAACCTGTCCGGTACTTGGTCGGCGACATGCCATAGGCAGCACGGAACCTCCTTGTCATGTAATTGCTATCAGACCAGCCGACGAGCGCACTGATTTGGCTTATCGACATATTGCCTTCGAGAAGTAATTGCGCCGTACGTTCGAGGCGGTGGCGCTCCAGGTAATGGAGAGGGCTGATCCCAAGTTCACGACCGAACAGCCGGCATAGGTAGGACGGCGAAGTATGTACCCGCTCGGCCAGTTCGGCTAACGTCCAAGGGTGTTCAGGACTGGTGTCGAGCAACTCTGTCGCGGCAATGACTGCTGGATGGGTCGTGGCGACCGTCTGGCCTGGCCTCAAGGCGGTGAAAGCCGGGGCTAGCTTGTCGAGCACTACTAGCATCAGCCCGAGGCGGGTAAGGCTTCGGTCCGTCCCCCGGGACTGTCGGGTGAGATCGACTAGGTAGGGCTCGATTGCAGCGACGTCTATTGGGCCCGCCGTCGCAGTGAGCTCGGACCGGGCACCGTCGTCTGCTCCGACGGCCTTCGTGCCAATGTGCGGGACGCCGGCTGTCGTGACCCGAGCTGAGGTAAGTGCGGCTAGCACTGAGTGGCGACGTAACGCGGCGAACTCGCCGGCAAGGGTCTTGTAGGGGATGTACAAGTTCCAAATCTGGAGATTGGTCGGGTGGTCATAGGCATGCCACTGGCCGGGGCGGATGAGCAGGACGGAGCCCTCAGCGACTTGGCACGACCCCGACCGCGTTCGGTGGACAGCAGTACCCGACTTGACGAGCACGATTTCCATGAACTCGTGGGCATGAGCTGGTTGGGGCTCATCGTGCCTCCAGAGTTCGGCTGAAGCGACTACCGTGCGCCCGTGGAGGACGGATTGCTCAGAGAAGACGTGGATTGAGCGTGCTTGGCTGCGGGGGTGAGCTACGGGCCTTGGAGGTAACAGCCGTCGGGAGGAGGGCGGCCACAGCTCAGCCTTGACGTCCTCACGAGTCATTCAAGTGGCACCATCGTCTTGCTGTCCTCACTACTATGGCGTGCCTGTGACTAGCCCGGTGCTCGATTGGTCATCTTCGTGCTACAAGTGGTCAATATAGTGCTAGCACAGAACATCCCTCAAGTGCGACTATGAGGATCAAAGGAGGTGTATGCAACTACCGAGGGCAAAATCCTCGTTAGGTTGGTTACAACAGGGGGTACGAGCGAATGTACGCTAAGCTCGTTTGTCCCCAGTGACTAGCAAGGCGCCGCCTTCGGCGGTCCTTGCCAACCACGAGTACGGAGAAGCGCGCGCTACCTTCTCTGGCGCCCAAGCGGTAGGTGCAGTACACAGGCGCCCGCGAAGCAGGGACGTTGGTCTCTGGCGGCCTCGCGGTCGTTGGCGGCCGGTGCTCGGCGCCCTACTGCTGCCCAGTTTGCTGCTGATCGGTGTCTTTACTTATTACCCGGCAGTGCGCAGCCTCATAGGTGGTTTCTATGCTTGGAACGGTTTCAGTCCGCCTACCTATGTGGGCTTGGCGCAGTTCAGGGAGTATGTCCAGTCGCCCACCTTTGGCCCGGAGGTGGCCCACATAGCCCTTCTTGTAGTCGGCACCATCGCCACGACCCTTGTCTCGCAGTTCACTGCAGCCGAGGTAGTCACTCATTTGCCCTCGTTGGCAGGCCGCATCGTCAAGTACGTCCTCGTCCTGCCGATCGTCTTCCCGCCTCTCGTGCTGATCGAGGTATGGGACTACCTGCTTGAGCCGAGCGGCCTTATCGATCGCATCGCTGTCAATCTCGGTCTGCCCCATCCTGCCTGGCTGAGCAACCCAGATACAGCTCTGATAGGTATCCTTCTGATAGGCTTTCCTTGGATCTCCAACCTGGGGTTCTTGATCTTCCTTGGCGGGTTGCAGAACCTGCCAAAGGACATCACAGACGCCGCCAGAGTCGATGGTACTGGAGTGCTTCAGAAGACCTTCCGTATAGACGTGCCCCTCCTGTTCCCCCAGTTCCGCGTTGTGATCATCCTGTCAGGCATCTACGCTGTGCAGAACTTCATACCCATACTCCTACTTACCAACGGCGGCCCAGGGACGGCGACGCTTGTTCCGGGCCTTGATATGTACCAATCGGCTTTTCAGAACGACCAGTACGGTTACGGTATGGCAATCGGGACGTTGCTCTTTGTGGCTATGCTCGTGTTCACACTGTTTACCATGCGAGTGCTACGACCACGCACGCTCTAACCAAGCAAGAAACAGTTGCACAAGGAAAGGAACAGTATATGCAGCGCACAACCAAGCGAGCTCGGCTCGCTCTGTTAGCGTCGGTAGGCGTTTGTCTGCCGGCCATTGCCATCGGTACTAGTGCAGCAACAGCAGCTGCCTCGTCGCCGATAGTGATAAGAGCGGTGCTCCCTCCCAATACGGGACCGATCACCGCGTCTGACAACGCTGGTCTTTACCAGCTCACCAAGGAGTACGAAAGGGCTCACCCTGGTGTCAGCGTACAATGGCTGCCCAACAACACCGCGAGCATCACTCAGGCCAACGCGACGGTTGAGAGCCAGGCTGCAGGCGGTGCTGCGCCGGACTTGGTATGGGAACAGTACGGCCCGGTCACCTCGGGCTCAATTCCTGCTGGCCTTTTGCAGAACATCAAGCCTTACCTCGAGAAACCTAATCCGTACGTGCCAGGCAACAAGAGATGGCTATCACTTTTCCCCTCTTCGGTCATACCCTACATGACCTCGCCGAACGGCGACATCGACATTATTCTAGGCTCGGCAGTTGAGACTGGGATGTTTTACAACAAGGCGGATTTCGCCAAGGCGGGGATCAAATCCGCACCTGTAACCTGGGCGCAGTTCATGACCGACTTGTCCAAGTTGAAGTCAGCCGGTATCCAGCCCTTCGTCTTCGCAGACGGAGGGTTGTGCAACCCCTCGTGGTTCGAACGTCTTGCTACGTCTTCGCTACTGGCTAACGAGGTGGCAAAGTTCGATGTCAACCATGCACAGGTGACGACTGGCCTCGATGACGCCGTAGGCATCAAAGAGGGTATTATTAGCATGAAGAACCCTCGCTATGCAGAGGTGTGGAAGATCCTAGGCCAGCTGAGGCAGTACAACTATTCGGGGGCAGCGACTTACGACGCATGTACCAGCCAGACTTCGACCACGCCGCCCCTGGATTCTCAGGCTCTGCTGTCTGACGGCAAGGTCGCCATTGTTTGGGGCGGCAGCTGGTACATCCCGAACCTTAATTCGATCAAAGGTTTCGCCGACAAGTACGGTGTCTTCCCGGAGCCAACTATCACCTCTGCCACAACTAAGTACGCACTGAACACCGTAACTCGGGGCGTCATAGGGGGCCCCAACGGCAACGGGCAATGGGGAGTGACTTCCGAGAAGGCCGATCACACTATGACGCCTGCCAAGACAGCGGTCGTGATGAACTTCCTGGCGTGGTTGTTCACCCCCGCCCATAATGGTTACTGGATCAACCAGAGCCAAAAGGGCGGAGAGATACCAATCCTAAAGGGCGCGCCCGTGCTCAACTTGCCTGGCCTGAAGAGCCTGCTTCCAACCGGTAAGGTCCCTACGGTCGTGGACGTGGTGCTGGACGATGTTCTCACTACGGCGGCGACGACGTCGGGGCTTCGACTGGTTCAGGAGTACATGGACGGCTCGCTGTCGTACTCCGGCTTCGCCTCTCAGTGGCAGTCCCTTCTCACATCCGCAGCGGCTGCTTGGGCTTCGGCTAACCACGTCAACTTGAGCAAGTACTGAGGCCCAAGCTTCCTGGGCAGGAGCGGGATGACAGTGGTTACCCAGACGCGTCGCCACAGGCTGGCTTTCTTGGCTGGCCTGTGGGGACGCGCTGGTCACCGACGTGCCATTTATGGGGGCATAACCGTTTTGGCTGGTGCGCTTATCGTGGCGATGACGTACTTCCCCATATTGTTTGTACTGTCGAATTCCCTGAAGACAGGCGGTAATATCTTCACTAATGGGGTATTTAAGCTGTTCAACCAGTTTGATGTGCATAACTATGTGGTTGCGTGGACGGGGGTCGACCAGTACTTGCTCAACACGGTCATAGTTGCTGCGCTTTCGATTGTGATCGGGGTGCTCGCGGCTGCTCTGGGGGCGTACGCGTTCTCGCAGTTGAAGTTCAGAGGGAAGTCAGTTGTCTTCATGGGGTACGTCAGTTTGTTGTTCGTCCCGTGGACTCTGACTCTCATCCCGCTGTTCCTGACGGTGCAAAAGCTCCACCTATTTAACACGTGGTGGGCCCTGATCCTTCCTTACTCGGCGACCGCACAACCTCTCTTGGTGCTGATATTCCGCGGCTTCTTCGACCAGATACCGGATGATTTGCTACAGAGCGCCCGTGTGGACGGGGCATCCGAGCGCCAGGTCTTGCGGCGAGTCGTGGCGCCGTTGACCAGGCCTATACTGTTCACGGGCGCGATTCTTGTGACGATCAATGTTTGGGGCGACTACTTGTGGCCAAGTATCGTTATCCAGGACCCGCACCGGTTAACGATTTCCGCGGGAATGATCCAATTTGTGGACAGTTTTGGAGTTAATTTGAGCCAGGGGGGTGCCGTGTTTGCTGCCTACATTATAGTAACAGCGCCGATGTTCTTGCTGGTCGGGTTTAGCATGCGGTACTTCGTGTCCGGTCTCACGGAGGGCGCCATGAAGCTGTGACGAGCCGAGCAGCGGTCCAGGTCTGTGCAGCGTCGCGACCACAAGTTGTGACCAAGTGGGCGGTTGGCGTCCAGCGGGGTATTAGCCGGTTGTTGGAAGGCCAGGCAGGTGAGGCAGGTGGCGGGCCTGCTGGGGCGTCCTTGTAGGTTTGGTCCGCATTAGGGCTGGGCTTCGGGTGGCGAGGCTCTGCCAAAGGGGCGGGGCGAGATGGGGGGTTGGTCGCCCTGGGCAAGGGTGAGGCTCCGACGACCAGGAGCGCTTTTGGGCTTATGGCAGGTCGGCGTAGGTCATTTCGCCCATGCTTCGACGCTGGTTACGACTTTGTTGCCGGTTGAAACCGCCTCGTCGATGGCGAGGCTTACCAGGTGGTCTTGGCAGCCCTCGGAAAGCGGGTAGGGGGGTGGGCCTTCGCCTTTGGCCCACGCCGCAGTGGCCACCATTATCTGGGCGTCGGCGACCTCGTCGTCCATCAGGCGCGCGCCGAGGAACTCGTTGCGCCAGAGGACCTGGCCTTCGAAGGAGATGTGCTCGGTGTCGTAGCCGTCGAGGTTCAAGTCGTAGCCGAGCTGGGAGCGCGCCATCATAGAGCGCAGGACCGTCCGTGGCCCGGCGAGGCGCACCACCGAGTCGTCGGCTATCTCGCCTTTGCTCCCTCGCACGACAATGCGGCGGTGGCGCAGCTGGTTGTGCCATTGGTTGTCGGTGAAGTCGTACAGCCCAGAAGCGCCGTCGCCGAAGTCGACTGCTGCGAGGGTTGTACGGGCGGGTTTTTCGGTGGCGTCGTCGGTCCAGCCCTGCCGGCCGAGCGGGTCGACTAGGGGGGCAGTGAACACCGAGCCCGTCACCGACACCGGCCCGAAGCCGGTGCCAAGCAAGCGCCTCATGAGCGACACGGCGTGGTAGCCGTGGGTGGAAGACACCTGCACTGAGGTAGGTCGGCCGATCAGGCCCCTCCGCACGAGCTCCGCCCTGGCAGCGTGCCCGGGATAGAGGTGGTACTGCTCAGCCACCTGGACCATTTGGCGGGCTCCCACCGCGTCCCACAGCGACCGCATAGAGGGGAGGTCGGCGGCCGGCGGCGTCTCGGTGAGCACGTGGGCGCCGGCCTCGACGAGGGAGGTGACTATGGAGGGGTTCACGGCCCTCGGCACGCACGTCAGGACGAAGTCCGGTCGGCACTTGTTGTACAGCTCTTGTGGGGAAAGGTAGGCAGGGGCCCCCCAAAGCCGGCTCACCTCCTCGGCCGAGGCGGCCGTGCGCACCGCGGCCCCGACGAGGGTAAGCCGGTCTGGCACCCTCCGGGCGACGCTGACGAGCAGCCGAGCCCGGTAGCCGCTGCCGACTATGCCAAATGTCGCTGGTGTGCTCATTGCAAGCGAGAGTCCTTGCCGGTAGTAAAGGGGGCCATGTGAGAAGGGTAGGGCCTTGCAGCCAAGGCCTTCAATCTGGCGGACGCTGAGCCGGGCGTGACGACCTGCTCGGGGCCGCAGGTGGCCTGGGCGTTTCGCGGACGTGCTGGGCCCCGGTGCGTCGGGAGGTAGTACGCCGCGCAAGACAACATCGGTGGAGTGCGGGAATACTTCGATCGCCCGCCGCGCCACGCTGTCGCCGGGCGCATAGGGCTAGAAGCCGGCTCCTCGCAGCCTCGAAGGCACGCATCCCGACCCGGGCCCAGTCGAAAAACGAGTGGGAGAAATTGGCCGGGTCTGAAGGTGGAGAAGATCCGGATGCCGTTCCTCAAGACATGAAAGTTTATTCCATGTCTGCCTGCTGAGCTCCTGGGACCGGTACGAGGTACCGGGCCAGCGGGTACTGGCTTCAGGAGTGCGGCCCCGGCTGGTGCTGTTGGCATCAGGCCACCTCGGACATAGCAGGAGCTAGGGCCGCCCCGAAGGACGGCCGGTGGCTGGCCGCTTCCCGATCAAAGGAGCTGTCCCTGTCTTTGTTAGCCCAGGCGGTCTTCCTCTCCCCTCCATCAACAGCCGGGTTGCTCCGGCCTCCGGCTCGGGCACTTCCCTGCGAACTACGGCGGGTCTTGGACACGTCCACGCCGACCGACATTGCCATGCTGGAGCCACGTTAGCTGGGAGCCGAGGCACCGGCGTGAGGCTCTGGCTGGAGCAGCGCCAGCTCAACCTCTGTGGCGACGAGGGGTTCGAGGTAGTCAGCGTACTGCACTGTTATGTGGCTGTTGTCGCGGAACACGACGATGTTGCCTATGATCACAGGGCAAATGCTCGGAGCGCAGAACCAGCTTTTCACGTTGGCGAACCAGCCTCCGGCTCGCTCGACGGTCTTCGCTTCGGCAGCCAAGCCGGCGTTGTCGTAGCCGACTAGGCCGATCCCGACGTGGGTCTCCTTGGAAGGCACGTTACAGAAGGCCACGTTGTCTGGGTGAGCAGAGAGGCAGTCCGGCACGAGCGTGTTAGGGGACTCCACAGGCCCCATCACGAGCACGTGCGCACCGCTGCGGCGAAGAGCCTCGATAGTCCTGGAGAGCCCGGCCATCCACGCGGGGCCGTCCTGGGTGACGTCATAAGCAGTGTCGTAGTTTGGCGCAATTCCCAGCACTACGAGCAACGGGTGCATGGCGGCTATCCTCGCCATCACCTCTGACCGCCACTGCTCGCATTCTGTGTACGGGGTGCCGAGGTCCGGGCTGAACAGCGCGATGTCTACCGGCGGGCAGGTCGCTTTTGCCCACACTACGAGGCGCCAATGGTGAGCCTCTGCTACTCGGTCGAGCGCGGGGAACCACATGACCGCGTGCGAGTCGCCGAAGAGAACTGCTGTGGTGGGGGAGGAGACGTCGGCGAACTGGCATGGCAACAGCTCCGTCCCCGTGAAGCCTTGCATGCAACCGTCTAAGAACGGTGGAGCCTCGCTGCTGCTCACTTGTCCGAGTGGGAGGTCGAGATTGGCTGGTACGTACCTGGTCGCTGCCGAACGCTGGACGGCGGCGGCCACAACGCGCTCTTGGGCTCTAAGGCGCGCTTTTGCAGCTGCCAAGGGGCTCTCCGCGCGCAACCTACTGGGCGACCTGTTCTTGTCCTCGCCTGCTGGGCTCGCTGGGGACTGGTGCGCTGCCTGGCTAGCCTTGGGCTCGCCCGGGTTGGAGAGCCTTCCTTTGGGCGGTGCCAGGGGCGCTGGGGCGGCTGCGACCGGCGCCACGCCGTGACCCTCGAACGCCGGCAGGGCCCAAGTGGCTGCTACACAGGTGAGCACGCCAGAGGCACTGAGGGCGGCTCCTGCGCCAAGGCTTCGCCAGGGCCGCTTGGTGAGCCAAGCAGAGCGCCGGGCAGGCTGCTCTACCGCAACGTAGCTCACGTACGCGAGGGCCCCGCTCGCCCCTGCCAGCGCCAAGCCTTCGCCGAGCGTGAGCGCGTGCCCGCTCAGGTAGGGGAACAGGGCCATGAGGGGCCAGTGCCAGAGGTACCACGAGTAGGAGATGTCGCCGCCCAATTGCAGCGGGCGGCGCCCGAGGAGCGCAACCGCGCCCCAAGGACAACTAACGAGCCCGCCGACGAGGACCGCTGCCGCGCCGAGCACCGGCACCAGCGCGGCGGCCCCGGGGAAGGGGGTGCTCGGGCCGAAGATCAGGGCGCCGGCGACGATTGCCCCGAGGCCGGCCCACCCGGTCACCGCGAGGACAGGGCGGGGCACGCGGGCCAAGGCCGGCGAGGCCAAGGCTACGAGCCCTCCGGCGGCGAGTTCCCACGCCCGGGTCGGGAGCGAGAAGAACGCCCACGGCTGGTCGAGCCCGGTAAGCCAGTACGAGAGCCCGAACGAGGCTCCGGCCAGCGCGAAGAGGGCCGCCAGCGCTCTGGCGCGCGAGGGGGGGACATGGCGGGGCTGGTGCCGTTGGGGGCCTCTCAGAAACGGTACCCTCCGCCAAACCGGCTCCGCTACGAGCGCTAGCAGCAGGGGCCAGAGGAGGTAGAACTGCTCTTCGACGCCGAGCGACCAGTACTGCTGGAACGGTGAAGGGGGGGCAGCGGAAGAAAGGTAGTTGGTGTGGAGGGCAGCGAAGCGGTAGTTGGCCCAGTACAGGGCCGTGGCGATGCCGTCTTTCCAGACGCTGCGTACTTCGAGCGGAGGCAACAGCGCCGCTGAGGCGACCATGGTGAAAGCGAGGACGAGCATCGCCATGGGGAGGAGCCGGCGCGCGCGCCGGGCGTAGAAGGCGGTAAAGCTGATGGCCCTGGAACGCACCAGCTCGCTCCAGAGCAAGTTCGTAATGAGGTAGCCAGAGATCACGAAGAACACGTCGACGCCGATGTAGCCCCCGCCGAGCGCCGGGGCACCTGCGTGGTAGGCGACGACCAAGGCCACAGCCAGGGCCCGGAGGCCTTGGATGTCAGCCCGATAGCTCCTCTCGTTGCCGTGACCGCCGGCCCCCACTGCCTTAGAGTTCTACTGCAAACGGGCGGCGCCCGCGCTGGCTTGGGTAGGGTTGCCCTGACGCGGGCCTGGGAACCGCCAGGGTCGGCCAAAGGTTGAGACACTGCCCATTGACGCCCACCAGTGACAAAAGGAGTGAAAGTGCGTAGCAAGCTGCAGCCCGCCCTCACCGTCGCCAGCCTTATAGCTCCCTTGGCGGCGGCGCCCAGTCCTGTCGCCTTGGCGGCCGCCCAGCCCGTGCGTACGGGCGGGCAGCCCTTTGCCTGTGCGAGCCCCGCGTCGCTCCGGCCTCGGCCGGGGACAGTTTCGGTCAGTGCGACGCTGCGTTTCGGCGGCGTGCAAGCCATCTTCCGGGGCGTAACTGCGAGCAGCCCAGGGGTCGGCCTTGACGGGTTCCGCCAGCCGGGCCTCACAGTAACGGCCCCAGGAGGCAGGGCGCGGAGCGTACCGCTCAGGCCCCCGTGGGGGTTCTCCGTCGTACCGGGGGCCGTTCAGCTGATGTCTTTGACCAACGGGGTGGCCGGCAGCCCGTTTTGCGTGGCTCGCTTCGGCAGCCCGAGCCCTGAGTACGCGGTGCTCGTCGGGGCGTACAGCGGGGGCGCCCACTGCTGCACTTGGGTGGCTGCCTACGTTGCAGCCCCGAGAGCCGTGGCTTCCACCAAGCCCATCTGGCTGGAGATAGGGAACCCGGGCGTGCAGCTGAGGGCCTACCAGGCCAAGACGCTGCTCGTGACAGCAGACAATTCGTTCGCTTACACCTTTGACTCCTACGCAGGCTCGGGCATGCCGGTCCGGGTCATGGAACTGCGCGGGGACAAGTTCGTCAGCACGACCCGGGCGTACCCGGCTTTGGTGGCTGCAGACGCACACTTTTGGTGGGTGCAGTACAAACACGTGAGCGCACCCAAAGGAGAGGAGCCCAACGGCGGCCTCGGCCTGCTGGCAGCGTGGGCGGCGGACGAATGCCTGCTCGGCCGCTCTGCAAACGCCTGGGCCACAGTCGCGCAGTTAGAAAGACAAGGCCGCCTTTCCGGCGGCACCTCCCCTTGGCCCAAAGGGGCCGCATATGTTAGGGCTCTCCACAGTTTTTTGGCAAAGCAAGGTTATTGCCCAGAGGAGGTCCACCGTTCATGAGCATTGTCCCAGTAAAAGTGCGCTTCGAGCGCCACCCTGACGGCTTCGGGGTGGCTACGCCGACACCTAGGATCTCCTGGTACCTGGAGGGCGAGGGCAGCTTCGACCCGACCGGTTACGAAGTGGAGCGAACTGGCCCCCAGGGCCAGCCCGCCGAGGTGGCCCGGGTCGAGCCTTATGAGCAGCTCTACGTCCCCTGGCCTTTCGCTCCGCTGGCTTCTCGTGAAGCCGCGAGTATCAGGGTGCGCGCGCTGTCAAAGGACGCTTCGACGCCTTGGAGCGAGCCGGCGCAAGTAGAGGCGGCACTTTTGTCGCCCGAAGACTGGGAGGCTCGCTTCGTCTCCCCAAGGAACGTCGGCGCCATAGGAAGCCCGGCGCCGTGGGTGCGGCGGGGCTTCGAGCTGGACGGGCAAGTCAAAAGAGCGCGTCTATATACGAGCGCGCTTGGCTGCTACGAAGCGTACATAAACGGCCGGCGCGTAGGGGACCACGTGCTTGCACCCGGGTGGACGGCTTATCCAAAGCGGCTCACCTACCAGGTCTACGACGTGGGGGAGCTGCTCCAAGAGGGCACCAACTTTCTCCAAGCCCTCCTCGGCAACGGTTGGTACCGCGGGCGTCTTACTTGGACCGGCCGGCGGGCGCTGTACGGTGACCGGCTCGCTTACTTGGCGCAGCTAGAAATAACCTACCAAGACGGCAGGCAAGACCGCATAGTTACTGATGGTTCTTGGGAAGCAGCCGAAAGTGGCGTGATAGAAGACGACCTCTACGACGGCCAGGCCACCGACCTCAGGTCGGACGGGCCAGCCGGCCCGTGGGGACCGGTAGACGTGCTGGAGCGTGACATGGCTACCCTCGTTGCACAAGAGGCGCCGCCCGTGCGGGCGCTCATGGCGCTGCCCGAGCGGGAGCGCCTCAGCTCCCCAAGTGGCAAGCGCATTGTTGATTTTGGTCAAAACCTCGTGGGATGGGTGCGCTTGCAGGTAAAGGGCGGCCGGCCAGGCCAAGAAGTCGTGCTCAAGCACGCGGAGGTCCTCGAAGCCGGCGAGCTCGCCACCCGGCCTCTGCGCAGCGCTAAGGCGACTGACCGCTTCGTACTGAAGGGCGGCGGGGTAGAGGTGCTAGAACCGTGCTTTACTTTCCACGGTTTTCGCTATGTAGAGGTGGCCGGCCTCGACGACAGCCAGTTCGTTCGTGCAGAAGCGGTTGTCGTAGGTTCGGACTTGGAGCGCACCGGGTGGTTTGAGTCCTCGAGCCCTGAGCTCGACCGGCTTCACGAAAACGCCCTGTGGAGCATGCGCGGCAACTTCTTGTCGGTGCCGACGGACTGCCCCCAGCGAGACGAGCGCCTCGGCTGGACTGGTGACATACAGGTCTTTTCGCCGGCGGCGGCCACGCTCGCGGACTGCTCCGGCTTCTTGGCGTCCTGGCTCGCTGACCTCGCGCTCGAACAGCACGCCGATGGCGCAGTCCCCCATGTGGTGCCAGACGTGACCCCTTGGCGCTCCTCGGCTGCCGCTTGGGGCGATGCCGCCTGCGTGGTCCCATGGGTGCTCTATGAGCGCTACGGTGACCTCGGGGCCCTGGAGCGCCAGTTCGAAAGCATGCGAGCCTGGGTAGATTACGTGGCCCGCCAAGCCGGGCCGAGCCGGTTGTGGCGCGGCCGGCTCCAGTACGGCGACTGGCTCGACCCCTCAGCGCCGCCGGAGGCGCCTTACAAGGCCCAAGCGAGCCCCGACCTCGTGGCCACAGCGTGCTTTGCCCGTTCAGCGGCCATAGTGGCACAGACGGCTGAGCTGCTCGGGCACCAAGACGACGCCAAGAACTACCAAGCTTTGGCGGACGAGGTCCGGCAGGCGTTCGCTGACGCCTACGAGACGCCGGACGGGCTGCTCACCAGCGATGCCCAGACTGCCTATGCGATCGCTCTCGCTTGGCGCCTGTTCGTAGACGAGCACCAAAGCGCTGGCGCGGCAAGACGCCTCGCCGAACTAGTACGTCTCGCCGGCTACCGGATCGGCACCGGTTTCGTTGGGACCCCTTGGGTGCTCGCCGCCCTCGCAGACGGCGGCTACGGCTCCGACGCTTACCGGTTGCTCTTCCAGACCAAGTGCCCGTCTTGGCTGTACGCGGTCTCGATGGGCGCCACGACGACCTGGGAGCGTTGGGACAGCATGCTGCCGGACGGTTCGGTGAACCCCGGCCAGATGACTTCCTTCAACCACTATGCGTTCGGGGCGGTCGCCGACTTCTTGCACCGTTATGTGGCGGGGCTCTCGCCAAGGGAGCCGGGGTGCCGTTCGTTGTGGGTTCGCCCGCTCGTTGGCCGGCAGCTCAGTTGGGCCAAGTCCCGCCAGCTCACTCCTTTCGGGACGGCGGAAGTGGCTTGGCGGCGCTCTGGGGGCCGCTTGGAGGTCGAGGTAACAGTACCACAGCTCGTACAAGCGTACGTGTGCCTGCCTGGTGACGAGGCGCCCCGGTCGGCCGGGCCCGGCCAGCACCGCTTCGAGGTGGCAGACCCAGTGGGTGAAGGGGGGCACCTAGGACCGAGCGCCAACGTGCTCGACTTGTTGGGAGACGAGGAGGCATGGGCAGCGTTCCTAGGCGCCTACAGCCGGCTTACCGGTGCTGGAGAGGAAGTGGCGCTAGAGGCACTCGGCCGGCTCGCGTGCACCCCGCTGTTGGAACTTCCCGACCAGCAAGTCGGCCCGCGCAACTCCACCCTCAGCCCCGAGGCCTCGGCGTCCTTGGCCGAGGTGCTGCACAGGCTGACTTCCCTCTCGTGAGCGCCTCTGGTATGGTTGCACAGGGGCTATGGGAGCGCTCCCAAAAGGCTCCGGTTCTTAGTCGCGACGTGACAGGGACAAACGTGCCGGGAAACTGGCAGAAGGGGAAAGAGGAATGAGACTGAAGAAACTCGTTACACTGGGGGCTGCAGCCGCGACCCTTCTCGGGGTCGTCACGTCTGGAGCAGCCACCGCGTCAGCAGCACCGACGAAGATAACGTTCACATGGTGGACTTGGACCACCAACCCGAAGAACGTGATCAAAAACTTCGAGAAAGCGTACCCTAACATCTCGATCCCGGCTCCGCCGGACTACGGCTCGGGTGGCACCTTCTATTCTAAGCTGACAACAGCGATGGCTGGGGGCACTGGCCCCTGTGTCACCCAGGTCGAGTACGACCACTTGCCCCAGTTCCTGGCGGCCCATGACTTGGTCAACATCGCCCAGTACGTGAACAAGTACAAGAAAGACTTTCCCGCCTGGGTGTGGGGCCAAGTCTCCCAAAATGGAGGCGTCTATGCAATGCCCGAGGACATCGGGCCGATGGGGCTTATGTACCAGCCGGCCGTGTTCAAAAAGTACCACTTGGCCGTGCCGGCGACCTGGAGCCAGTTCGCCTCGGACGCGGTGGCCCTCCACAAGGCGGACCCCAACATGTGGCTCGATTATTTCGCCCCCAATGACGCCGACGTGCTCGAGTCCCTCTGGTGGCAGGCGGGCGCGCGGCCCTACGTGCTAGAGCCCAACGGGACCTGGAAGGTGACTGTCGACGGCCCGGTCGAAGAGAAGGTCCTCAACTTCTGGGGCAACCTGGTCAAGAAAGGCGCTGTCAAGGTCGACGACGACTTCACTGCCGATTGGGGCCACCACATAGGCCAGGACTACTACGCAGCCATGGTCGGGGCTGGTTGGTCGCCTACGTACATGGTAGACGCCTACCTACCGAGCAACTCCACCCAGACGTGGGCGGTGACTCAGATGCCTCAGTGGACGCCCGGCGCCCATGCCACGGCCAACTGGGGTGGCTCGACCAACGCCGTCACCAAGGATTGCCCTTCCAAGGACGTGAAGTACGCCGCCCTCTTTGCCGCCTATATCAACACCTCCAAGAGCGGCCTCGAGGTCGACGAGAAGCCGGCGACGCCGGCCGGCGGAGGCCGGGGGCTGTTCCCGGCCGCGCTCGCCCGAGCCAGCGTGCCGCAGTTCAGTGCTCCGGTGCCGCACTTCATAGGCAACATCAACGCGTTGTTCAGCAAGTACGCTGAACAGGTCGTGACCAACTTCGAATGGAGCCCGTGGGACACCGAGTTCGGTAACTTCGTGACCACCCAACTGGCCGCTGCGGCCGCGGGCAAGGAAACGTGGGACCAGGCCCTTCAAAAAACCGAGTCCCAGCTGGTGTCCTACGCCAAGTCAGTCGGCTACTCGGTCGAGAGCTAGCTGGCCAAGGCCTGCCTGGGGCGAGGGAAGCTCGTAGCATCTCTCGCCCTTAGGCTCTTGGAGGGAAAGGAGGGCAAGTGGCCGCACGGGCCGCCGGGCCTGCGGGCAGGCTGGCTGTACCGGCACTGCCGAGGACAAGCGCTGAAAGCGGGGCGGCACAGCGCCGCAGGAGGTGGCGCGCCTCACAAGGGCGTTCCGGCTTTGGGATGACCGCGCCGTTCTTGGCGCTGTTCGCAGTTTTCTTCGCTGGCCCGCTCATCTATTCGATCGTCTTGTCGTTCCGCTCCCCGCTGACAGGCAACTTCACGGGCCTGCTCAACTACCGGACGGTCTTCTCCAACGGTGCTTACTGGTCAGGCGTAGAGCGTATGGCCTACTTCGGTGTCATCCAGGTGACGGTCATGATCGGCTTGGCCATAGGGCTGGCGTTGTTGCTCGACAGCCCCTATTGCCGAGGCCGCAAGGTGTTTGCGCTCGTCTACTTCCTTCCCTATGCTGTCCCTGGCGTCATAGCGGCCATTATGTGGGGCTTCTTGCTGGAGCCTGACCTCGACGTGGCCCTAAAAGTGCCGCACCTGGTCGGCATAGCGTCGGGCCCGCTCCAGCCGCTCAGTTACCGCTGGGCGCTGTACGCCATAATGCTCATCGTTACCTGGGAGTGGACCGGCTACAACATGACGATCCTCATCACGAGCCTCACCAATGTGCCCGCCCAGGTGCTCGAAGCGGCTAAGGTGGACGGCGCCTCTGAGGTCCAGGTCGCGGCGAAGATCAAGCTGCCCATGGTGCGCAGGACCGTCATATTCACGATCGTGCTGTCGATCATCGGCACGCTGCAGCTGTTCAACGAGCCTGTGATCCTAAACGACATCGCTTCGATCGGGTCCAACCTCACACCCAACCAGATCATTTACAATACAGCGTTCAGCTTCGGGAACGAAGAGCTGGCGGCCGCCCAGTCGGTGATCTTGGCGCTCATCACTGTCATCGCCACGGTTGCCTTCTTCGCCGTGGTCCGCCGGCGCATGGAGCCGTTGCAAGCGACAAGGGCGGTGGCGAAATGAACGCTTCTGCGCTCCAGTTGCGCTCGCCAGCTTTCCGGGGTTCTGGGAGCCGCTTGGCGCGGGGCGTGAAGACCTCTGCCACAACAGCCTTCTTGGCGCTCGCTGCCGCCTATGTGCTGGTGCCGATCTACTGGCTCGTAATTTCGTCGTCCAAGAACGCCGTTCAACTGTTCAACACCAACACGTTTCTCCCACCGGCTAAGCTGTCCTGGGGAGCTAATTTTCACGGGTTGTTCACCTACGAAAATGGCGATTTCGCGTGGTGGCTGCTTAATAGTTTCATCTACTCCACTGTGACAGCAACCTTGGGCACTGCCGTGTCCACGCTCACCGGTTACGGGCTTGCCAAGTACAGTTTTAGGGGAAGGAGGGTCGTCTTCGGGCTGGTCGTCGGCTCCCTGATGGTACCGGCGACCGCCCTCGTGGTGCCACTGTTCCTTCTTGAGCACTACATGGGGCTCACCAACACGTACCAAGGCGTGATCCTACCCCTGCTCGTTTACCCCTTCGGGGTGTACTTCATGTCGATCTTTTCGGCCGACGCCGTGCCCGACACCCTCGTCGACTCGGCCCGCATGGACGGTGCCAGTGAGCTGCGCACGCTGTGGCAAATAGGCCGGCCGATCCTGATGCCTGGTATGGTCACCCTTTTCCTGTTGTCGTTCATAGGTACCTGGAACAATTACTTCTTACCTTTAGTGTTGCTCGGTACCGAAACCCGGTTCCCGCTCACCGTCGGCCTTTCGGCCTGGGCGAGCACGCTCAACGTCGCAGGAGCTGGCCAGCCGCTCTACTCGGAGGTAATCTTGGGTTCTCTAATATCGGTGCTACCCATGCTCGTGCTCTTCCCGTTCCTCCAGAAGTACGTAGCGAGGGGCCTCACCTTCGGGGCGGTCGCGGGTGAGTGAGGACTGGGAGGACCACAGCGTCCTAGAGCGCGGGCGGCTTGCCCCGAGGGCTTGGTTTTTCCCTTACCCAGATGCCGGCTCAGCCCGCTCGGGCGACCCAGCGCTTTCTGCCAGGGTGCGCTGTCTGTCGGGCACGTGGCGGTTCTTCTACGCACCTCGCCCCTCCGCCGCGCCGGCAGGGTTCGCCAACCCGAGCTTTGACGACGGGGGATGGGCGGAGATGCCGGTCCCCTCTCACTGGCAGCTACAAGGCTATGGGAGGCCGCAGTACACCAACGTCGTTTACCCGTTCCCGGTCGACCCGCCCAAAGTCCCTTCGGAAAACCCGACAGGCTGCTACCGCCGCGAGGTCCTCCTCGACGAGAGCTGGCTCGATGCGGGGCCGGTAGTCTGCCGCTTCGAAGGGGTCGACAGCGCGTTCCACATCTATTGGAACGGTGAGCTGGTCGGCTACAGCCAGGGCGCGAGGTTGCCGGCCGAGTTCGACGTGAGCGCTTACGCGCGGCCCGGGCGCAACGTCGTCGCAGTTTCGGTCTACCAGTGGTCCGACGGGAGCTACCTAGAAGACCAGGACATGTGGTGGCTGTCGGGCATTTTCCGGGACGTGTTCTTGCTGTCGCGTCCGAGCGCCTACCTCGCCGACGTGAGGGCCGACGCAGATTACGACCTAAGTACCGGCAAAGGCTCGGTCACCGTCGAGGTGCCCTTGGGCGGGCGCAGCGAAAGGGCGCTCGAAGTCGAAGCCGCCTTGTACGACGGGGCGAAGCTCGTCGCCAGTGGGCAGTGCCCCGAGCGCGCCAGCCAAGCTAGCGTCACATTGGACTGCGGCGAAGTCGAGCCTTGGTCTGCAGAGCGGCCCAAGCTTTACGACTTGGTAGTTACCTTGCGCGAAGCAGGTGGAGGGGCTCTCGAGGCGACCGCCGTCACGGTGGGCTTCCGCCATATCGAGCGCCGCGACGGGCTGTTCTTTCTGAACGGCGCCCCGGTCAAGCTGCGGGGGGTCAACCGCCACGAGTTCCACCCCGACTTCGGGCGGGCCGTGCCGTACTTAGACATGCTCGAAGACGTCGTGACGATGAAGCGCCACAACCTAAACGCAGTGCGCACTGCTCACTACCCTCCCGACCCACGCTTTTTGGGCCTCTGCGACCGCTACGGCCTGTACGTCATAGACGAAGCGGACCTCGAGTGCCACGGCATGGGAGCGAGCGGTGACCTGTCGAGGCTTTCCAACGACCCTGCCTGGCGCCCCGCCTACCTCGACCGCTTGGAGCGCACGGTCGCCCGCGACCGCAACCACCCGAGCGTCATATTTTGGTCGCTCGGTAACGAGTCGGGCTGCGGCTCCAACCACGCGGCGATGTCCGAACTGGCCCGTCGGATGGACCCGTCCCGGCTCGTCCACTACGAGGGCTGCCGAGAGGCCGAGGTAGCCGACGTGTACGGCTCCATGTACACGGCCCATGCCGACCTAGAGGCACTTGGCAAAGACCGCGCCCTGGACAAACCTCATGTGCTCACCGAGTACGGGCACGCCATGGGCAACGGCCCAGGAGGCTTGAAGGAGTACTGGGAGACCATAGAGCGCTACCCACGCCTGCAGGGTGGCTTTGTCTGGGAGTGGGCCGACCACGGCCTGCGCTTCCCGGGACGGCCCGGCGCTTTCGCCTACGGGGGCGACTTCGGCGACGTGCCGAACGACGGCAACTTCGTGATCGACGGGCTCGTCTTCCCCGACCGGCTGCCCTCGCCGGCGCTCGCCGAGCTCGCCAAGGTGTGCCAGCCGGTGGCTATTTCGCTCCTCGGGCAGAAAGTAGAACTGCGCAACAAGTACGACTTTCTGCCCCTGTCCGAGCTGCAAGGGTCTTGGGCGCTCTTCGAAGACGGTGCGGCCGTCGCTGGCGGCCCCCTCGGGCCGCTCTCGGCGGGGCCGGGAGAGACGGAGGTGCTGGGAACGGGGCCGTTCCCGGCCGTCTCGGGTGAAGCCGTGCTGGAAATATCGCTGCGGACCGTCACGGCCAGCCCTTGGGCGCCTGCGGGCCATGAGGTGGCTTGGGAGCAGTTCGCCTTGGCGCCGCCGGAACGGGAGGCTGCGCCAAGCCCACCGCGGGGCTCTGCCCCGGTACCCGACGGTTCGAGGCCCCCGGCTCGGGGAAAGCCCCTGAGCGTAACCCCATTTGGGGACGGCTACGTGGTCAAAGGGCCGTCCTGGGAGGCGCGCTTTGCCGGCGGGTGGCTAGTGTCGTGGTCCGCCGGTGCCGGCGAGCTGGTCGACAGCGCGCCTCGGCTCGAGCTGTGGCGGGCTCCGACCGACAACGACCGCGGCGGCCCTTTCGTCCCCTCGCTGGCAAAACAGTGGGAGGACGCTGGCTTGGACCGCCTGGAGCACCGGGTCGAAGACGTGGAGGCCGAGGAGACGTCCGAGGGCGCCGAGGTGACCGTGACGGCACGGGCCGCTCCGGCCGGTCGCACCTGGGGCCTGCGCTGCACCTACCGCTACCGCTTCGACCGGGCAGGCCGGTTGGCTCTCGCCGTCGAGGGAGCCCCCGATGGCGGGGCTCCGGCTGCTTTCGGCCGGGTCGGCATCGCCTTGGCGCTCACCGAGGGGTTCGAGCAAGTGAGCTGGTACGGCCTCGGGCCGGCTGAGACCTACCCAGACTCGCGCTCTGCTGGGCGGTTGGGCCGTCACACGATGGCGGTGAGCGACATGGAGACCCCCTACGTCGTGCCCCAGGAGAACGGGCACCGGAGCGACGTGCGCTGGTGCCAGCTCGAGCGCGCCCGCTCGGCGCTCTTGGTGGCTGGCGAGCGACTGTTCGGCTTCAGCGTCCACCGCTGGTCTACGGCGGCGATGGCTGCTGCCCGCCACCGTGACGAGCTTGTAGCCGAGCCTCGGCTGTGGCTTCAGCTCGACCATCGCCAGCAGGGGCTCGGTTCTGCCTCCTGCGGTCCCGGCCCCCTGCCCCAGTACGTGCTGCGCCCTGAGCCGTTTAGCTTCGTGCTCGGCCTGTGGCCCATCGCTCCGGCTCCGGCCGATCCCGGGCCTGTAGCTAGGCACTTGCGGGCGTGGCTGGCTGGTACGCCGGTCCCCTGACGTGGCGCAGTTAGGTTAGGCAACCTAGAGCCTAAAATCTGAAAGTCAGTGCCCGGTGCCAGTCCTGCGAGCGGCGCGCCTTTCGAGCGCCTTCGGCTAGCTGTCCACAAAGCCGTGCTATGACGGCGAGCCTGCCGCTCGTCCACCAAGAGCCTGTCATGGGGACAGTGGTGACCTTTCAGATCCACACCCCTGCTCCAGCAGGCCGGGTCGAGGCGGCCTTGGGCGAAGCCGTCGGCTGGCTGCACTGGGTGGACGGTACCTTCAGCACTTACAAATTTGACAGCGAGGTCAACCGTTTCGACCGGGGCGAGCTGCCTGAGAAGGCTGCGAGCGACGAGCTGCGTGAGGTGGTCGCCCTCTGCCGGCGGATGTGGGAGGAAACCGAGGGCTTTTTCGACGCTTGGGTGGCTGGCCGCTTTGACCCAAGCGGGGTGGTGAAAGGCTGGTCCATCGACCGCGCATCCGCGCTGCTTATTTCTCGCGGCGTTACGGACCACTTGATAGACGCCGGCGGCGACCTGTTGATGAGGGGCCGCCCCGCCAGCGGCGGGGACTGGTGCGTGGGCGTACGGCACCCCGCTGTCCCTGGCGCTTATTGCGCAGCGCTGCGCTTGGGCGAAGGCGCCGTCGCTACTTCGGGCACCTACGAGCGCGGCTTGCACGTCATGGACCCCTATAGCGGCGAGCCGGCCGAGGAGCTCTTGTCGGCGACGGTGGTCGGGCCTGAGCTTACTACCGCCGACGCTTATGCCACCGCCGCCTTGGCCATGGGCGCCCGGGCGCCCTCGTGGCTCGGTCGCCTCGAGGGCTACGAAGCGCAGGTCGTCACCCCTGAGGGCCGGGGCTGGTGGACTCCTGGCTTCGAGCGCTTGGTCGACGCTCGCTTGAGGGGAGCGAACGGCTCTAGTTGAGCCCGGCGCTGACGTCAGCTGCCGACGCCTTGCCCGAGGTGGCGGCTCCGCTCGGAGCTGCCGCGGCCGGAGCCCCGCGCTGCACGACGAAGTACTTGGCCTGTGGGTGGTGGCAGATTAGTGCGGCAGTCGTCTGCTCGGGGTGGAACTGCCACGAGGTTTCCTCGGAACATTTGACGCCTATGCGGTCAGCCCCGAGCAGCCAGGCGCAGCGGGCGTTGTCCTCGAGGTCCGGGCAGGCCGGGTAGCCCCAAGAATAGCGCCCGCCCCTGTACTGTTGGCGGAACAGGCCGGCCAAGGTCGGGCCGTCCTCGCCGGCAAACCCCCACTCCTCGCGGACGCGCCGGTGCCAGTACTCGGCGAGGGCCTCGGCCATCTCGACCGACAAGCCGTGGAGGTGTAGGTAATCACGGTAGCGATCGGAGCTGAAAAGCTCAGCGGCACGCTCCGATGCCGCAGGGCCCATCGTCACGATGTGGAACGCCGCGTAGTCGACCTCGTCGCCAGAAGCCGGCCGAAAAAAGTCTGCGATGCAGAGCCAGGGCTCGGAGGCCTGGCGGGGGAACCGAAAACGCGTAAGCTCCGACGAGCGTGACTCGTCGGCCCAGATGACAAGGTCGTCGCCGTCGGAGTTGGCCGGGAAGTAGCCGTAGACCACTGCCGGCCGGAGGACATTGGCGGAGCGGGCAGCTGCTAGCTGCTCGCGCAGGACCGGCCTCACTCGGTCTTTGAAGGCGCGGTCGTCTTCGTCGGGGAGCGGCCGGTAGCCCCACTGGTTGCGGAAGAGGGAAGTCTCGTTTATATAGGCGGCTATCTCGTCGAGGGGGATGCCCTTTTGAACCCTCGTGCCTGTAAAGGGGGGCCGAAAGACGTGGTTGTCGGTGGTGACCGAAGGCGCGCGGGCTGGACGTTCGAGGCCGAGCCCGCCTTGGGGACCGGGCTGCTGCCGGCGAAGGCTCGGTACTCCCGGGCGCCCACCCGGAGCTCTGCCGAAATCAGGGTCGTCTCGGCCAGAACGCGCCAGCTCGACTAGCCGGTCCATCGTGTGCAAGCCCTCGAAAGCGTCCTTGCCGTAAAAGAGCCGCCCCTTGTACTGCGAACGCAGGTCCCGCTCGACGTAGGTGCGCGTCAAGGCCGCCCCGCCGAGCAGGACCGGGTAGCGGAACAGCCCGCGGTCGTTGAGCTCCAGCAGGTTGTCTCGCATGATCAGCGTCGACTTGACGAGGAGGCCAGACATGCCGATCGCGTCGGCGCCCACTTCCTCGGCCTTTTGCACCATGTCAGACAAAGCGACCTTGGTGCCGAGGTTGTAGACCTCGTAACCGTTGTTGGTCAAGATTATGTCTACGAGGTTTTTGCCGATGTCGTGGACGTCGCCTTTTACTGTCGCCAGTACGATCTTGCCTTTGTTGCGGTCGGCCGACTTGTCCATGTGGGGTTCGAGGTAGGCTACGGCCGACTTCATGACCTCAGCCGACTGGAGCACGAAGGGAAGCTGCATGCGCCCCGAGCCGAACAGCTCACCGACAGTTTTCATACCTTCCATCAAGGGCCCGTTGACGATTTCGAGCGCCTCCATCCCGGTCGCGAGCGCTTCGTCTAGCTCAGCCTCCAAGCCCTCACGGGCGCCGTCAACGACCCGCTGGCTGAGCCTGCGCTCGACCGGCCAGCCGCTTTGGTCCTCGCTCGCTGCAGCTTGCGAAGAGACGCCCTCGAAAAGCCGCAAAAGCTCGCTCAGGGGGTCGTAGCTGCCGGAGCGGCGGTCGTAGATGAGGTCCGTGCACACTTGCACGGCTTCAGGGGAGAGCCTGCTCAGGGGGAGTATGCGAGCGGAGTTGACGATCGCCGCGTCGAGGCCGGCTTTCTGGCACTCGTGCAAGAAAACGGAGTTCAGCGCTTGGCGAGCGGCAGGAGCGAGGCCGAAGCTCACGTTGGAAATGCCCAAGATGGTGCGGGAGCCCTGGAGGGCCTCCTTGATGAGCTTGACCGCCTCGATGGTCTCTGCACCGTCGCGGCGGCTCTCTTCCATGCCGGTGGTGACAGGGAGCACCAAGGCGTCAAAGAAGAGGTCCTCGGGACGCAAACCGTAACGCCCGAGCGCTATTTCGTATATGCTGCGGGCCGCCCGCAGCTTCCGCTCAGCTGTGCGCGCTTGGCCGTCTTGGTCGATGCACGTACAGACGACAGCGGCTCCGTACTGGCGCGCGAGGAGCAAGAACTTGTCGAGGCGGGTGCCGGGCCCGTCGCCCTCCTCTAGGTTGACCGAGTTGATAATGGGTTTCCCTCCGGCTCGTTGGAGCCCGCATTCGATGACAGGGGCCTCTGTCGAGTCGAGCACGAGGGGGAGCGTGGACTGGGTGGCGAAACGGCTGGCGACCTCGGCCATGTCGGCCACGCCGTCAGCCCCGGTGTAGTCGACGCAGACGTCTATGGCGTGGCTCCCGGCCCGTACTGCCTCTTTGGCTATCGACACGCAACGGTCCCAGTCCTTGGCGAGCATGGCGTCACGGAAGGCCTTGGAGCCGTTGGCGTTGGTGCGCTCGCCGACGACGAGGACCGAGGGGGCCTGGTCGTAGGAGACGTGGGTGTAAAGGGAGGCGCAGCCGGGCTCGAAGTCGGGCTCACGGCGCGCTGGCGAGGTGCCGGCGAGCGCTTCCACGACTGCTCTAAGGTGGGCCGGCGTCGTCCCGCAGCACCCTCCGACCGCCGACACGCCGAGCTCGGTGACGAAGCGGCGTTGGTGCTCTGCCAGTTCTGCCGGTGTCAGGTCGTAGTGCATCTTGCCGTCCACGACCTTGGGAAGGCCGGCGTTCGGCTGGCAGGAGACCGGCACGCGCGAACGAGCAGACAAGTAGCGGAGGTGCTCGCCCATTTCGTCTGGCCCCGTGGCGCAATTGAGGCCGATCACGTCAGCGCGGAGCGCGTCGAGGGTAGTGAGCGCCGCCCCGGTCTCGCTCCCCATCAGCATTCGCCCCGTCGTCTCGATGGTCACTTGGACCTGCAGGGGTACCACCCGCCCCAAGGAGGCCATGGCCCGCCGGCACCCGATCACAGCTGCCTTGGCTTGTAGGAGGTCTTGGACCGTCTCGATGACGATGAGGTCGACCCCGCCGGCGAGCAGACCTGAGGCGGCTTCCTCGTAGCCGTCACGCATCTCGGTGAAGCTGATCTGGCCTAGCGAGACGACCTTGGTCCCCGGCCCGAGCGAACCCGCGACCCAGTGGCCGTCACCGTAGCCGTCCGCTACGTCCCGGGCTATTGCGGCTGCAGCCTTGGCGAGCTCGCGGGCCCGGTTGGCGATCCCGTACTCGGCGAGCACCCAGGGCAGTGCCCCGAAGCTGTCTGTCTCGACGACTTGGCAGCCCACTTCGAAAAACGACCGGTGCAGGTCGGCTACCACCTCTGGCCGGCTCACCGGCAGCACTTCGTTGCAGCCCTCCAGGGCGGGGCCGCCGAAGTCGGCCGGGCCGAGGCCGAGCGCTTGGATGTTGGTGCCCGTAGCGCCGTCGAAGATGACCAGGCCGTCGTGGACAGCCTCTAGGTAGCTAGCGGGGCCGTCGCTCACCGGTCCTCCCGGCCGCCAGCAGCTCTTCTTGGGGCCGAGGCGCCGGTCAACTGTGTGCCAGTCGCCAACTCGACCTAGTCGCCAACCGAAACGATCTCCACTTCGAGCGTGCCGCTCGGCGCTTGGTAGGAGACGGTCTCGCCCGCCCGCTTGCCCATCAGGGCTTGGCCGAGGGGGGAACCAGGGGAGATCACCTGGGCGCCAGAGCGGCGCTCCTCGATGGAGCCCACGAAGTACCGCTCGACCTCGTCGTCGCCGGCGTAGCGCAGCTGGACAGTGACGCCTTCGGCGACTTGCTCTGCCGGCCCGCCGCTCTCCACCACCTCGGCGTCGGCCAGCATCGCCTCGAGCTGGCGGATGCGGGCTTCCATCTTGCCTTGGGCGTCTTTAGCTGCGTGGTAGTCGCCGTTCTCCGAGAGGTCGCCGAGAGCACGGGCAGCTTCGATCTGGCGCGCTATCTCTACCCTGCCGCGGGTGCGAAGGTCCTCGAGCTCAGCCTGAAGGCGTCCGTAGGTGTCAGGCGACAACTTCGTAGTGGCCATAACGGCAGGGTACCGGCTTGACGGGGGCTGGCGTCCCCTGCGATACTAGGAAGACCTATGAACTACCACCGGCCCTGTGCCGCCGTAGTAATTAGCACCTGACGCAGCCCTGGGACGGGTGTGCGTCGCTCCGGCCGCTCCATTGGGGCGGCTGTTTTATTAGGCGGCCCAATACGAGGAGCGAACACTTGAGCCATCGCATAGCAGTGATCGGGGGGGACGGGATCGGCCCCGAGGTCGTGAAAGAGGCGCTGAAGGTGGCGCGGGCCGCTGGCGCCGAACTGGAAGTGACCGAGTTCGACCTCGGTGCGAACAGGTACCTCTCGACCGGTGAAGTCCTTCCTGACGGCGTGCTCGAAGAGCTTCGTAGCTACGAAGCGATCTTGCTCGGAGCCGTGGGCTCGCCGGAGGTGCCGCCTGGGGTCTTGGAGAGGGGGTTGTTGCTCCGGTTGCGTTTCGAGCTCGACCTGTACGTGAACGTGCGGCCGTTTTGGGCACAGGCGAGCTTCGGCGCCGGGGTGCCGGTGGACTTCGTAGTGGTGAGGGAGAACACCGAGGGCGCGTACGCAGGCGAAGGCGGGTTCCTGAGGAAGGGCACGCCCGCTGAGGTGGCGACACAAGGCTCGGTGAACACACGTTTTGGAGTAGAGCGCTGCATCCGCTTTGCCTTCCAAACCGCAGAGGCGAGGCGTCGGCACTTGACGCTCGTCCACAAGACCAACGTCCTCAACTACTCGGGGGACCTTTGGCGGAGGACCTTTGCCGAGCTCTCGGCCGAGCACCCCGACGTCGAGACCGCCTACAACCACGTCGACGCTGCCTGCATCTACATGGTGTCCTCTCCTGACCGCTACGACGTGGTCGTGACTGACAACCTCTTCGGGGACATCCTGACGGACCTGGCCGGTGCCGTGAGCGGGGGGATCGGGCTCGCCGCGTCGGCCAACTTGAACCCGGCTCGGACCGGCCCGTCGTTGTTCGAGCCTGTCCATGGCAGCGCCCCCGACATCGCCGGTACGGGACGGGCCAACCCAGCGGCTGCCGTCCTTTCGGCAGCCATGATGCTCGACTTTCTCGGGATGGCCGAAGAAGCCTCTCGGGTCACCAAAGCTGTGCGGGGTTTCTCGCCGGCGACAGAGATGACCACACGCCAGATCGGCGACGCCATAGCGGAAAGGGTGTGACAGCTTGTGCCCATAACCAAAACCGAGCTCATATGGATGGACGGCGACCTCGTCCCCTGGGACAACGCCCAAGTCCACGTGCTCACCCACGCGCTCCATTACGGCTCGGGCGTGTTCGAAGGGATCCGGGCCTACAAAACTGCGGATGGGCCCGGGGTCTTTAGGCTGACGGACCACATAAACCGGCTGTTCGCGTCCGCCAAGATTTTCTTGATCGAGATCCCCTACAGCCGTGCTCAGCTCGTAGACGCCGTGAAGCAGACGATAGCCGCCAACAAGGTCGAGGAGTGCTACATAAGGCCGCTCGTCTACCTTGGTTACGGTGAGATGGGCCTGCTCACGCTCAACTGTGAGGTGAAGGTGGCGGTCGCCGTGTGGCCGTGGGGCACCTACTTAGGCGACGAGGGAGTGCGCAGCGGGGTGAGGGTGAAGATCAGCTCTTGGCAGCGTCACGACCCCAATGCCCTGCCGCCGGCGGCAAAGGGCACCGGCATGTACATAAATTCTTCGATGGCCAAAGCCGAAGCGCTGAAGGCCGGCTACGACGAGGCGGTCATCTTGTCCCCGCAGGGCTATGTGAGCGAGTGCACGGGCGAGAACATCTTCGTGCTGCGCGGCGAGCGCCTCGTGACCCCGCCTAGCTCGGCCGGAGCCCTGGAGGGCATAACCCAGTCTTCGGTCATGACGATCGCCCGCGACCTAGGGGTAGAGGTCGAGGTGGGCAACGTGCTGCGCAGCGACCTTTACACTGCCGACGAGGTGTTCTTGACAGGGACGGCGGCAGAGGTAGTACCCGTGCGTTCCGTTGACGACCGCACGGTCGGCGACGGCACGCCGGGGCCGGTGACCCGGAAGATCCAAGAGACCTACCGGGCTGCTGTCCGGGGCGAGGTGGACCGCTACAGCCACTGGGTCGAACATGTCCGCTGAGGGCGCGCCTGCGGCCGCCCCCGAGCCGTCAGCCGGGCCAGGAAGCTCTCCCCGTACCCTAGGCGTACCGCGGAGGGTGGAGATCTTCGACACGTCCCTGCGGGACGGGGCTCAGGCGGAAGGCCTCTCGCTCACCGTCGCCGACAAGATAAGGGTGGCCGAGCAGCTCGACCTCCTCGGGGTCCACTACATCGAAGGGGGTTGGCCCGGTGCCAACCCCAAAGACAAGGAGTTCTTCCAGCGGGTGCTCGCCGGCGAGCTCGTGCTCCGCTCGGCCAAGCTGGTCGCCTTTGGGTCGACTCGCAAGGCGGGCGGGCGGGCCGAGACCGACCCCGTCTTGGCCGACTTGGTGGGCGCGGGCACTGGCTATGTGTGCCTGGTGGCCAAGGCGTCGCCTTGGCACATCAGCGAGACGCTGCGCACGAGCACGAAGGAGGCCTTGGACATGGTCGCCGACTCCGTAGCTTTCTTACGGGCCAATGGCAAGGCCGTGTTCGTAGACGCCGAGCATTTCTTTGACGGTTACCTGGAGGACCCGGGCTTTTGTCGCGAGTTCCTTGCCGTCGTAGAGGGCGCAGGGGCGGCTCCTGTGTTGTGCGACACAAACGGCGGCATGCTGCCCCACCAAGCAGCAGCGGCCGTCGCCGACGCCCGCTCGCACGTGCACGGCGGGTTGGGGGTACATTTCCACAACGACACGGCATGCGCGGTGGCCAATTCGGTGGTCGCCGTGAGGGAAGGGGCGGACCACGTACAAGGTTGCGTCAACGGCTACGGTGAGCGCACCGGCAATGCTGACCTCGTGGCTGTCATCGCCGACTTGTCCCTAAAGCTTGGCATCGAGACCATCGGCGCGGACAAGCTGAAGCTTCTTACGCCCGTCGCCCACCACATAGCCGAGATCGTGAACGTCGCGCCGGCGCCGAACCAGCCTTTCGTCGGGGCTTCTGCTTTCACGCACAAAGCCGGGATCCACACGAGCGCGATCGCGAGGGCACCGAGGGCCTACTCGCACATTGAACCTGAAGCGGTCGGCAACACCACGCGCTTTGCGCTCTCGGAGATGTCGGGGCGGGCGAGCGTGGCCTTGAAGGCCGAGCAGTTGGGCATCTCGCTTACGGCTGAGGAGGTGGCCTACGTCGTCGAGCGGCTAAAGGAGCTCGAGCACGCCGGCTACCACTTCGAGGTGGCCGACGGTTCGCTCGAGCTTTTGATGAGGCAGGCGACGGGGTGGAAGCAGGCGTTTTTCAGGCTCGAGTCGCACCGGGTCGTGACCGAGCTACGGGCCGACGGCAGCTTCTCGACAGAAGCCACCATAAAACTGTGGGTGGGCGACGAGCGGGTCATGGAGGTCGCCGAGGGCAACGGCCCGGTCAATGCTCTCGACGCTGCCTTGCGCAAGGCTCTCGGCCGTAGCCACCCCGAGCTAGCCCGCGTCCACCTCACCGACTTCAAGGTGCGCGTGCTCGACTCTTCTGCCGGTACCGCCGCAGTGACGCGTGTGCTCATCGACTCGACCGACGGCGAGCGGACCTGGACGACGATCGGCGTGTCGGAGAACGTGGTCGAGGCCTCTTGGGAGGCGCTGTGCGATTCCATCGTGTACGGGCTGTTGCACACCGGAGCGACAGAACGCTCCGGGGCGCCGGCGGCCGCGCCGCTGCGGTGACGGCTGAGGACGCGGCCGGGGCAACCTAGTCGGGGGAGCCAGCGCCCTGCTGGCCGGGTTGTAGCTGCTGATTGGGGCGCGCCGGCCTGGGGCGCTAAGTTGCCAAGCGATGGCCCAGCCCGATTTCGTACCCATAGTGCCGAGCGACCGGGCCCGGCCGCTTCTTCGGCTTTCGACGCCAGGCAGCTGGCGCCAGGAGCGGCCGGCCGAGGTTGTCAGCCTTCGCGCGCCTGTAGGGCCAGGGATGGGCGCTACCGGCCCGGACCTGGGTTTCGGCTTGAAACTTGCCGAACAGGTGGCCGAGGGCGCGCTCCTAGCTGAAGGTGAGCGTAAGGAAGACGCAGTGGCCGGCTGCTTCGCATGCGGGGCCCGGCGGGCAGCGCTGCTGCACCGAGCGCCGGTCATCTACGACATGGAGCTGGCCTTCGCCCTCTGGGGTTTCCTGTCCGAAGCGCCCTCCGAGCTCATCGCCTACCGGCGCCCGATCTTCGCGGGCGTGGCCCACGACTACGCCCGCCAGCGCAAGCTGGCGGACAAGGTCAGCGCCGATGTGCTCCGGCTGGCACCTGAGCAGGTGAAAGCGGCCTTGGCGGCCAACTGGCGGGACTGGCTGGGCGGGGCGCGAGCGGCGAGCAACGCCTGAGCGGCGCTCTCACCCACCTGCCGCTGAGAGAGCTGCTCCTAGGGCCGTCAAGTCCTCCGGGCTGGCTACGTTTGCCCTGGCCACGTCGGGAACGGTGCGCCGGGCCATGCCCGACAGCTCGGTGCCCGGGCCGAACTCGACCAGCAGCCGCGCTCCTCCTTGCGCCAGGGCCAGGAGAGACTCGCGCCAGCGGACACGCGAGCACAGCTGAGCCTCGAGGAGGGCGGGGAAGCCTTCGGTGTGATGAGCAGCGTCGACGTTGGCCACCACAGGGCACAGGGGAGGCCTGAAGGCTGCCTCGTGCAAGGCCTTCTTTAGCGCGGGCTGCGCCGGCGCCATCAAAGGGGTGTGGAAAGCGCCGCCGACTTGGAGCGGCACCACCCGTCTTGCCCCCGCTTCTAGGGCCTTTTCGCCCGCAAGGCGCACTCCCTCGTGGGTGCCGGCGACCACGACCTGGCCAGGCGCGTTGTCGTTGGCAACCCAGGCTCCCTCCACCCCATGGCAGATGTCTACCAGGGAACCCAGCTCCAGGCCGAGGACCGCTGCCATCGTGCCGGGGTTGGCTTCGGCTGCCGCTTGCATGGCTTCTGCCCTGGCCCGTACGAGGCGTGCGCCCTCTTCGGGTGAAAGCGCCTGAGCGGCCACGAGCGAGCTGTACTCTCCCAAGCTGTGGCCGCTCACCGCGCCCCATGTGCGAGCCGGGAAGCCGGCGAGGGGCCCTCTCAGGGCGGCGTCGAGCGCCACGAGGCTGAAGGCGAACGTCGCCAGCTGGGCGTTGCGGGTCTCGCGCAGCACCTCCGGTGCGGCCGACAGCAGCAACTCGGCCAGGTCCCGGCCGGTGGCCTCGGAGAGGCGGCCGACCAGCTCCCAGGAGGGGTGGTCTCGCCACGGCGCGCCCATCCCAGGGCGCTGAGCACCTTGACCGGGGAATACTGGGACTAGCACGAGCCACGTATGCTATGAGCTCGCAGCCATGGACCAGCCCGACGAGACCGCAAAAGAGGCGGCCGACGAGCTACCGACCCTGCCGCCACCGCCAGTCGAGGGGCCAGTCGGGCTGCGCTGGGCTAACCCAGGGCCCAAGGCTGCGGCCCGCTTGGCAACCTCCCGCCCGGCATCGCCCGTGCGGCGCCCGCAAGCAGCCGGCAACACCCTTCCTCCGCGGCTGCCGCCGGAGCCCCCAAAGGGCGGTAGCTACACGACGCCGACCCTGCCGCTGCCTTCGCTCCGGGGAGGCGCCCCCCAGGCGGTGCCCGTGTCGCCCAGTGGCCCTCGGGCAGGCACCCTCCCTCGGGTGGAGGGAGGGGACGGCACTAAGGGCTTTTTGCGTCGCGGGCGAAGGAGGTGGCTGGTGGCTGCCGGGGCGACGGTCGCGGCAGCGGCAGCGGCCGCCGCTGCCCTGGCTACTTTGGCCACCTCAGCTCAGCGCTCGTCAGGTGCGCTCGGCCCTGCCGAGGCGTTCGCATCGCTTGTCGTAGCCCTGTCGCACGCCGATACAGCTGCTCAAACAGCTGCCGCGGGCGCTTGTCCGGTGAGCGCCCCTGCTTCGGCGCGCCGCCAGAGGGTGCTATATGCGCTCCAGGGCTCCGAGGCGGCAGCGCAAGGCGTGCTCGCGAAGATGGCTGCCGAGAAGGCGACCTTGCTCGGGTGGCCTCCTGGGCGGACGCTCTATGGCGAGCTCGCCAGCGTCGCCCGGCTTGCTCTCGAGAAGGACGCGCAGGTGCGAGCATGGCTGGTCGACCTACAAGCGACTGGGTGCTACAGCGCTCCTGGCAACAACTGGTTCCACCAACAGGCGCTGCTGGCGGCTGTGGGCGAGCGTGCGGCTAGCCAGCGCCTGGCAGGAACGTGGCGCCCGCTAGCGCGCCGGTACCACCTGAAGAGCCCGGACGCAATCTGAACTGGATTCATTGAAACGCGCTAAAATAGGTCTATGGCCCAGCCCGTGAAGTGGATCGGCACGCCCGAGGCGTGCGCCCGTCTCGGCGTTACGCTGCGGACGCTCTATCGGTTCATAGACGAGGGGCAGTTGCCCGCCTACAAGATGGGCCGCGTGATACGCCTGCAGGAGCATGAAGTCGAGCAGTTCATTCAAAACGCACGCATAGCGCCAGGCACACTGGAGCACCTCTATCCCGAAGCCCGCCCCAGCCGGGGGGGGCGGGGGACTGCTGCTGACGGCGTGCAAGGCGGCACTGAGGACGAACGTCCGAAGCCCGGGAGAGGCCGCCGGACAGCCAAGGCGCCGGGGGGCGCAGAGGCGGCAGGCACCCTTGGCAGAGGCGACGCGCCCAACCCTCCTCTGGCTCAGGACGCCCCCCCGGGCGAGACAGCGGGGGACCGGTGAGCGGCCCGTACGAGGCTGGTCAAGGTTGCCTCTTTTGCCGCATAGTGGCTGGCGAGGTGCCCTCGCGTGAAGCCCGCTCCAGCGCCTCGGCTTACGCCTTCTACGACATCCGCCCGGTGGCCCCCGTACACGTGCTCGTCGTGCCCCGCGAGCACATAACCGACGCGTCTTGCCTTGGGAGCGAGCACGGGCAGCTCCTCGCCGAGATGATGGCCCTGGCCAAGGAGGTGGCCCAAAAGGAGGGTGTCGCGGAGAGCGGCTACCGGCTGGTCTTCAACGTGGGCCCGGGCTCGGGTTCCGAGGTCCCTCACCTTCACCTGCACGTGCTCGGCGGGCGCCGGCTCGGTTGGCCGCCCGGGTGAGCTGCCAGCGCTAGCCGGAGCTACGCTTGAGGTACTAGAGGTGCCCGTAACCGTTACTGTCCCCAACCATCTAATGGCCGGTTTGGTCGGCCCCCTCAATGAGAACTTGCGTTCTCTCCAGGCCGCCTTCGGAGGTTCCCGGATCATCGCCCGAGGGAACGAGGTGAGCATCGAGGGAGACGAAGCGACCTTGGTGGCGCGACTAATCGAAGAGCTCCGCCTGCTCCTCGAGCAAGGCCAGACTGTGGACCCAGGGGTCGTAGCCCGCACCATCGACATCATCCGCGCCGACGAGCGGCCGTCTTTGGTGCTTACCTCCGAGGTGCTGCGTTCGGCGCGGGGCCGCAGCGTGCGGCCGAAGTCAGCTGGCCAGAAGCGCTACGTAGACGCGATCGGCCAAAACATCGTGACTTTTGGGATCGGGCCCGCCGGCACAGGTAAGAGCTACCTCGCTGTCGCCTTAGCCGTGCAGGCCCTCCAAGCGAAGTCGGTGGAGCGGGTCATAATGACCCGCCCGGCTGTGGAAGCGGGGGAGAACCTCGGCTTCCTCCCCGGCGACATGCTGGCGAAGATCGACCCGTACTTGCGGCCTTTGTACGACGCCCTTTACGACATGCTCGGCACCGAGGGGGCCAGGCGGCTGCTCGACAACGGCACAGTCGAAGTGGCGCCGCTCGCCTACATGAGAGGGCGCACGCTGAACCGGAGCTTCATCATCTTAGACGAGGCGCAAAACGCGACGCCCGAGCAGCTGAAGATGTTCCTGACCAGGATCGGTTTCGGTTCCAAGGTAGTAGTCAACGGGGACGTGACCCAAGTGGACCTGCCCGGGGGCCGCTCCGGCCTTGCAGAGCTCGAGCGGGTCTTAGCCGGAGTAGAGGGGATAGCTTTCGTGCACCTTTCGGGACGCGACGTGGTGCGCCACAAGATCGTCGCTGACATCGTCTCGGCCTATGACGCCTACGAGGCTTCCCGGCCGCCTCGGAGGGGGGCGGGCTAGGTGGCGGTGGACGTGTTCGTCGCGGACGAGCAGGCCGACCACCCTGTGGACGCGCTGCGTTGGGCCAAGCTCGCCGAAGACGTACTGGAGGAGGCTGGCCGGAGGGGGGACGCTGAGCTTTCCATGTTGTTCGTCGACGAAGGCTCCATGGCGGAGCTCAACAAGCGCTTTCTCGGCAAAGAAGGCCCGACCGACGTCCTTGCGTTCCCCATGGACGAAGAGGTGCTAGAGAGCGGGAGATCTCCAGACAACGGGGGGACAGGCCCGGGGGCTTCGTCGCTGCCGGAGGACATGCCAGTGCTGCTGGGCGACATAGTCGTCTGCCCCGCCGTCGCCTACCGCAACGCTGCTGAGCACGCTGGTTGCTACGAAGACGAGATCGCTTTGCTCGTGGTGCACGGCTTGCTCCACTTGCTTGGTATGGACCACGAAGACGACGACGAGGCAGAGGAGATGGAGGCCAAAGAGCGCGAGTTGCTCTCGCGCTACTACAAACCACTGAGCCCCGCAGCTTGGCCTGCGAGGACTGCCGGCGCGGGCGAGCAGGAGAGGGAAGCGGGGGGCCTCGACGGCCTCGGCAGGCCCGATTAGAAGCCATGCTCGCTATTAGCGGCCCCGCTACGAGCCGCTTCACTGGGGAGGACGGAGGCCTGATAGCGGTGGCCGCCGTCTTGGTGGTGTTCTCCGCGCTGTTCGCGCTCTCGGAGACAGCGATCACTAGGACCACACGGGTGAAGGCCTTGGCGCTGGCAGAGGAGCGAAGGCGCGGGGCAGGGTCGCTCCTGCGGATCGTGGAAAAGCCGGAGCGCAACCTCCCGGTCGTATTGTTCGCTCTTCAGATCTGCACTCTCGTCGCTGCCACATTGGTAGGCGTAGTGATGGACCAGGTCTTCGGGGCCTGGGGAGTGCTCGTGGCAACCGTGTTCGAAGTTGCGGTCATGTTTGTCTTTGCAGAGCTCGCGCCTAAGATTTGGGCCGTACAGCACCTCGACAGGGCAGCTTTGTTCATGGCCCCCATAGTTTCGGCGTTGATAGCCTTCCCGCCGATGCGTTGGGTCACCATGGGCCTCATCTCGGCGGCCAACTTGGTGCTCCCCGGAAAGGGCATAAGAGAAGGCCCTTACGTGACTGAAGAAGAACTCCTGGCCATGGCGGACACCGCCGCCGACGAGGAAGTCATAGAGCGCGAGGAGCGAAGGCTCATCCACTCGATAATAGATTTCGGCGACACCGTGGCGCGCGAGGTCATGGTGCCGCGCCCAGACATGGTCACCGTGAGCCACGAAGCGTCTGTGCGTGACGCGGCCGATGTCGCTTCGTCCGCCGGCTTCAGCCGTATCCCCGTTTACGGCAAAGGCATAGACGACATAGTCGGGATCGCTTACGTGAAGGACATGATGCGCGCCGAGCGCGAAGGGCGCGGCGGCGAGCCGGTGACCAGCGTCATGCGCGAGGCGCAGTTCGTCCCCGAGAGCAAGCGCATCGCCGAGGTGATGAGGGACATGCAGCAGGGCAAGCAGCACATGGCGATAGTGGTGGACGAGTACGGCGGCACTGCAGGCTTGGTGACCCTGGAGGACATCTTGGAAGAGCTCGTCGGCGAGATTTCCGACGAGTACGACGTCGAGAGGCCCCGTGTGGAAAGGTTAGAGGGTGGCGACCTGCAAGTAGACGCCGGCCTTTCCATAGACGAGGCCAATGAGCTCACCGGCCTCGACCTGCCCGAGGGGGACTGGGACACGGTGGGGGGCTTTCTTTACAGCCTGTTGGGCCACGTCCCCGTCGAGGGAGAGGCGGCCGACTACGACTCGCACCACTTGGTGGCGCAAAAGGTCGAGGGCCGAAGGATCGCTCAGGTCCTGATCTCGGCTTTGCCCGAAGTGGGTGCCGGCCGGGCTGGCGCCAGGCGGCAGGCCGGCGAGGCCGATGCCCCAGGGCCGCAAGAAAGGGCAGGCGCCGATGAGGCGGCCAACCACGCGGGGGCCCGAGCGGCGGGCGAGCCCAGGCGCGAGGGCACAAGTGGGGAAGGAGCCAGTGCCGGAGACCGTTCCGCCTAGGTCCCGCTGCGGCGTGGTCGCCATCGCGGGGCGGGCCAACGTTGGCAAGTCCACCTTGCTCAACGCGATCGCCGGCACGAAGGTCTCGATCGTCTCGGGCAAGCCGCAGACTACTCGCTCAGCTGTGAGGGCTGTCTTGACGCGGGGGCTGGCCCAAGCCGTCTTGGTGGACACTCCGGGCTTGCACAAGCCGAAGACGGCTCTCGGCCAGCACCTGAACCGCACCGCCCTCAGCCTGGCCGAGGAGGCCGACTTGGTGCTGCTCGTGGTGGACGGCCGGGCCGGCGCCGGCGGCGGGGACCGCTTCGTCGCCCAAAGGCTCGCTCGGCGGGACTTCTTGGTGCTGAACAAGCTGGACGCCATGACCCCAGCGCAGGTGCTGGAACAGCTGGCCACAGTTTCTTCTTGGGGTTTCGAGGAGTACTTCCCCGTCTCGGCTCGGACGGGCAAGGGCGTTGGCGAGCTGGTGGACGCGCTCTTGGCGAGGCTCCAGGAAGGGCCGTTCTTGTACCCGGCCCCCGGGGGGGCTAGCCAGGCTGGCTCGGCAGCGGGACCAGAGGCCGGCACGAGCGTCGTGCGGGACATGGACGAGCGCCAGTGGGTCGCCGAACTGGTGCGTGAGCAGTTGCTCGCGGCCATGGGCGACGAACTTCCCTACAGCATTGCCTGCCAGGTGACCGACTGGGACTGGCCGTTCGTCCGCTGCGAGATCTGGGTGGAGCGCCCCTCCCAAAAGGCGATCGTGATCGGCAAGGGCGGCTCCGTGCTAAAGCACGTGGGTACCGCTGTGCGGGCGCAGCTACCACCGGGTACTTACCTCGAGCTGCGCGCCCGCGTGCGCCCGGGCTGGCAAAGCAAGCCGGACGCTCTCGCCCGCCTGGGACTGTGAACCCCTCTGGGCGTAAGTTCGGCTGATGGACTTGGGCGACCTCGATCCCAAACGGATCCCTCGCCACGTCGCCTGCGTCATGGACGGCAACGGGCGATGGGCGCAAAGGCGGGGGCTGCCGCGCACCGAAGGGCACCGAGCTGGGGAGGAGGCGCTCTATGAGGCGGCGAAGGCGGCTGTGGACCTTGGGATCAGTTGGTTCACGGTGTACGCGTTCTCGACCGAGAACTGGCGGCGGCCGCAGGACGAAGTGCGCTTCTTGCTCAACGTGATCGCCGACGACCTGCTCACCCGCCGACGCGACCAGCTCCATGAGCTCGGGGTCAGGATCCGTTTCGCGGGACGGCGCGATTGGCGGGTCCCTAGGTGGGTCCTGCGCCGGATGGACGAAACTGCAGAGCTGACCAAGCACAACAAAGGCACCAACTTGACGGTGGCGTTCAACTACGGGGGGCGGGCAGAGATCGTGGACGCCGTGAGGGCGCTCGTAGCCGAAGGGGTGAAGCCGAGCCAGGTGGACCAAAGAGCTCTCCGCCGCCACCTTTACCTGCCGGACATGCCCGACCCCGACCTGTTCATCCGCACTTCGGGCGAGTACCGCATCTCCAACTTCCTCTTGTGGGAGATCGCCTACAGCGAGCTAGTGTTCATGGACGTCCTCTGGCCCGACTTCCGTGCCCACCACCTCTACGAGGCAGTCCAGGAGTACCAGCGGCGCGAGCGCCGCTTCGGCCTCCTCGGTGACCAGCTCGGCGACGCCCTGCCAGGCTGAGCCCAACGGGAGGTCCTCTCTCCCCTCTGGCCTGAGATGATGGTGGGACGGGCTCAAGCTCGCCGGCGTCAAGCCCTCTCTCCCCTCTGGCGTGAGATGATGTTACAGCCATGTCGTTATACCGGGAGCGGGCCGTCGTCTTGCGCAGCTACAAGCTCGGCGAGGCTGACCGCATAGCCGTGCTGCTCACACCGGGGCGAGGCAAGGTCCGGGCGGTGGCCAAAGGGGTGAGGAAGGCCAAGAGCCGTCTGGGCGGCCGCGTCGAGCCGCTCAACCACGTCGAACTGCTCGTGTGGGAGGGAAGGGAGCTAGATGTCGTGCGCCAAGCTGAGCTCCTCGAGGCTTGGTACGAGCTGCACACCAACTTGGGCTACCTGTCCCAGGCCATGGCCATGGCCGAGGCAGCCGAGCAGGTGGCCCAGGAGGGGGAGCCCTCCGAAGGCCTCTACAGCATGCTAGTGAGGGCCTTACGCACAGTGTTCGAGCGCCCAGGCCCCCTCGTGGTGGCTTCGTTTTACTGGAAGCTTTTGGCTCTAGACGGGGCACGGCCGCTCCTAGAGCGCTGCGCCGGTTGCGGGGCCAGCGCGCCGCCGGCCAGCCTCGTCGCCTTCGACATCGTAGAAGGCGGGGCGCTTTGCCGGGCTTGCCGGCGGGGCGACGCGGTGAGCGCGGCAGCCCTGGAGCTCACCGGGTGGATCCTCGGCGGCAAGCTCTCGCGTGCTTTGGAGGTGCCGGAGAGCGCGGCGACAGCAGAGGTCTCCCGCCTCGCCACCGTCTCGCTGGAGAAGCACCTCGACAAGCGCTTGCGGACCGCTCACGCTCTCACGTAAGCGACTGCGCCGGCCCGGCAGCGGCTAGCCTGCTGGCATGCCCGTTTCGATGGATGAGCTCGTACGCCTCTGCAAAGCGCGCGGTTTTGTCTACCCTTCGGCCGAGATTTACGGCGGGTTCCGCTCGACCTACGACTACGGGCCTCTTGGCGTGCTGATGGCTCGCAACGTGAAGGACGCGTGGTGGCGTTCGATGGTCCAGATGCGCCGCGAGGTGGTCGGCTTGGACGCTGCCGTGCTGTCCAGCCCGAAGATCTGGGAGGCCTCTGGGCACCTCCAGAACTTCACCGACCCCCTGGTGGACTGCAAGGCCTGCAAGATGCGCTGGCGGGCTGACGAGCTGCCTTTGGCAGCCAAGAAGCCCTCGCCAGGCGAGGCAGAGCCATCGGGCCAAATGGTGCCCACGTGCCCGAACTGCGGGGGCCAGGACTTCACCGGCGCTCGGCCTTTCAACTTGATGTTCAAGACCTTCGTAGGCCCGGTCGAGGACGAGGGGGCAGTCGCGTACCTCCGCCCCGAGACCGCGCAGGGCCACTTCGTCAACTTCGCCAACGTCGTTCAAACCGAGCACCTCGTGCCGCCCTTTGGCACCGCCCAGATCGGCAAGAGCTTCCGCAACGAGATCACCCCTGGCAATTTCGTTTTCCGCACCCGTGAGTTCGAACAGATGGAGCTCGAGTACTACGTACCTCCCGCCGACGCCGACCGGTGGTTCGAGTACTGGTGCAACGAGCGCTTCTCTTGGTACGTGCGCCTCGGCATCCCGAAGGAAATGCTGCGGTTACGGCCTCACACCAAAGAAGAGCTGTCGCACTACTCCTCGGCGACAGTAGACATCGAGTTCGCCTTTCCCTGGGGCTGGGGAGAGCTCGAGGGCATAGCCAACCGGACCGACTACGACCTAAAGGCTCACTCCGCCGCCAGCGGTCAGGCCCTCGAGTACTACGACCCGGCCAGCGGGGAGCGCTACGTGCCTTACGTGATAGAGCCCGCTGCCGGCGTGGCCCGGGCGATGATGGCTTTCCTCATCGCTGGCTATACGAGCGACGAGGTCGCCGGCGAGCGCCGCACGCTGCTGCGCCTCCATCCTCGCATCGCCCCGTTCCAAGTTGCCGTGCTCCCCTTGTCGAAGAAAGAGAACCTTGTGTCGCTGGCGCAGGAGGTGCTGGCCCTCCTCCAGCCGGTGGCTATGTGCGACTACGACGAAACGCGCTCCATTGGCCGGCGCTACCGTCGCCAAGACGAGATAGGCACGCCGCTGTGCGTGACCGTCGACTTCGGCTCGCTCGAGGACAAGGCGGTGACCGTGCGCGACCGGGACTCGACGCTGCAGGAGAGGGTCCCGCTCGACCGCCTAGCCGAGGTGGTCGCGGCGCGCCTCGCCTGGTAGCAACGCGCCGCCGGGCTTGGGGCCGGCGCCCCTTATCCTTGGCAACGTGGGCATCGTCGCCGAGGACGTCGAGGCGGTCCGTTCCGCCACAGACCTAGTAGCGCTCGTCTCTGAGCGTGCGGCGCTCAGGCGGGTTGGGAGGCGCTGGGTAGGGCTGTGCCCGTTCCACGCGGAAAATACGCCGTCCTTTTCGGTAAATGCCGAGCTCGGCGTCTATTATTGCTTCGGCTGCCACGCGCACGGCGACGCCATCACTTATGTCAGGGAAACCGAGCACCTCGATTTTGCCGGCGCCGTCGAGCACCTTGCTTCACGTGCCGGCATGGCACTTCGCTACGACGCCTATGGCGGCCCGGGAGAAGCGAGGGCGGGAGCCAAGAAGAAAGCCGAGCTTACCGAGGTCTTGGAGCGTGCCATCGAGTGGTACCACGAGCGGCTCTTGTCGGCACCTGACGCAGCCGAGGCGCGAAAGTACTTGCGAGGCCGCGGTTACGACGGGCGTACCGTGCGCCATTACAAGCTCGGCTGGGCGCCCGCTGGTCAAGGGGCTTTGTCCCGTGAAACTGGCATAAGCGTGGAGCTCTTGGAGGCTGCCGGCCTTGCCCACCGCGGGCCTTATGGCGGGGTGGTGGACTTCTTCAAAGAGCGGGTGCTATTTCCCATATACGACGCCGCTGGCCGCCCCGTCGGGATGGGGGGGAGGATCCTCCCCGGAGGTGAGGGCCCGAAGTACAAAAACACCCAGGCGACCGCGCTCTACGACAAGAGCCGCGTGCTTTACGGCCTCAACTGGGCGAAAAGTGCCGTCGTCGAGCGAGGCCAAGCAGTCGTTTGTGAGGGGTACACAGACGTTATCGGCATGCACGGCGCCGGCGTGGCCGAGGCGGTCGCCACTTGCGGCACGGCGTTCGCTGAGGGCCACATGAAGCTCCTGTCGGGCTTCGCGAGGCGTATCGTGCTTGCTTACGACGCCGATGCCGCCGGCCAGGGCGCAGCCGAACGGGTCTACGAGTGGGAAAAGCGCTTCCAGGTGAGCATGTTCGTGGCAGAGCTGCCGGCCGGTAGCGACCCCGCCGACTTGGCGCGTTCGAGCCCAGAACTGTTGCGCAAGTGCGTGGCGGCCGCCGTCCCTTTCTTGGCCTTCCGCTTGCAGCGGCACTTTTGCGGGGCTGACCTGTCTACGCCCGAATCTCGCGCCAGGGCTGCAGAAGCTGCGCTGGCCATGGTCGCAGAGCACCCCGACGCCCTGGTGCGGGACCAGTACCTGATGCAAGTTGCGGACCGCTGCCGGCTCCCGTCGGCGGAGCTGCGCGCTCTTAGGGTCGCCCGCCCACGGCGGGGGGCGGCGACTGCTTCGCCGCCGGCTTCACGCGAGAAGGTGCCGCCGCCGGAGATGGAAGCCTTGCGTCTCGCAGTCCACTCGCCCGAGCAGGTGGCAGGCCGCATAGACGCGGAGTTCTTTTCCTCTGGCCTCGCGCGCTCGGCTTACGAGGCGCTAGCGGGAGCCATGACGCTCCATGAGGCCATGGACGCGGCCACGACCGAGGTGGCCGGGCTGCTCTCGGAGCTCGCCGCGAGCGATGTCGAGGCCAACCCAGACGACGTGGTGCGCCGGCTGCTCGACCGGGCCGCGCTGAGGGCGCTTTCGGACCTCGAACGCTCCGCCCGGGCCGTAGAAGGCAGCGGGGCAGAGCGCGAGGCCGAGCTTGCGTCGAGGGCAACTGCCCTCAGGCTGGCACTGGAGGAGCTGCGCTCGCTCGAAGCGGGCCCGGGCCAGGGGGAGCGATTGGCCAGGGCCGAAGAACACTTGCTAAGGTTGCTCCGGACCTAGGGGGGACAAGGGGTGCGAGAGCCGTTCCTGGCCACGGGGGAGCCGACAGCCGAGTTCTTAGCCCTTTTGGCCGCTGGCCGTGAGCGCGGCTATTTGACCCCTGACGACTTGATGGACGTGCTCCAAGGCGTGGAGCTGCGCGCCGAGGTGATCTCGGCCGTCGTGGGCCGCGTCGTTGCCGAAGGCATAGAGTGGCGCGACCCGGGCGTGCTGCTCTCCGACGAGGGGCTTCGCAAGCTCGCTTCCGAAGTGGTGAGCGAACCTGGGGCGCCGGAGAGCGCCGGAGAGCTCAGCGCTGCCCGGGCGGTGGAGGCCGGCACGGGTTTACTGACAAAGCGCCCGCGCTCCCAGTTCGGGGGGGCCCGTCGGCTGTCGGTGGCGGGCATCAAGGTCGACGTGGGCGTCGCCGGCACCAGCGGGGCGGACTCGGTGCGGGCTTATTTGCGCGAGATCGGCCGGGTGAAGCTGCTGACGGCCGAACAAGAGATCGCCTTGGCGAAGTGCGCGGAACGGGGCAGGGCCGCCGCTGCCCGGCTCGACCGTTCGGTGCCCGACGATGCCGAGGTTGCCGTGGGCGGCCCGGCAGCGAAGGCAGCCCGGCGAAGGGCGCTTGCGCGCCAGAGAGAGGCAGACGAGCGCCTGCGAAGGGAGGGGATGCTCGCCCGCCAGGTCTTGGTGGAAGCCAACTTGCGCCTCGTGGTGTCGATCGCCAAGTGCTACCGCAACCGAGGCCTCGCGTTCTTGGACCTCATCCAGGAGGGCAACCTCGGTCTCATGCGGGCGGTGGAGAAGTTCGACGCCGGGAAGGGCTTCAAGTTCTCCACTTATGCCACGTGGTGGGTGCGCCAGGCGATGAGCCGGGCAATAGCGGACCAGGCGCGAACGATCCGCATACCCGTCCACGTGGTGGACCATCTCAACGCTGTGCTTGCCGCGCAGCGGAACCTGCTCCAAGAGCTCGCCCGAGAGCCGACGATCGAAGAGGTCGCCGCCCGGGCCGAAATGGCCCCCGAGCGGGCACGCGAGGTCCTCCAGGTGGGCCAGGGGACGGTGTCGCTCGAGCAGCCCCTCGGCCAAGACGACTTCAGCCTGTACGACACCTTGGAGGACCGCTCGGCGCTCTCGCCGGCCGAGGCTGCCGACGCGACGATGTTGCGGGAGGCGCTCGCCGGCGTGCTGGCCAACCTTTCCGAGCGGGAGCGCCGTGTCGTACAGCTGCGCTTCGGGCTGGAGGACGGCCGTGCCCGCACGCTCGAGGAAGTGAGCAAGGAGTTCGGCGTGACCCGCGAGCGGGTCCGCCAGATCGAGTCCAAGGGCCTGGCCAAGCTCCGCCAGGCCTTGCGCCGAGGCCAGCTGCAGGACTACCTGGCCAGCTGAGGCTCCGGCGCCGGCGTGCCTGCTAGCCTGGGGGGCGCCTTCCGGGGTAGCTCAACAGGCAGAGCGGGTGGCTGTTAACCACTAGGTTGAGAGTTCGAGTCTCTCCCCCGGAGCCGGGGGCCTGCTCACCGGGCCTTTTCCCTGCTCAGAGCCCGTGCGGGGGTTCTGCCGACTGTCCGGTGTTTACCGTGGTTTACCGCTGTATGAGTCGCGGATTAGCCGCGGGCGGCCGCCACGGAGCTCGACGCCGTCCCCACCGGGGAGGGTCCTTGGAGAACTGGCGTAGCCAGGCCCGCAGCGCCAGCTCATCCTCGGTCAGCACTGGCGGGGCCAAGCGGGGCTGGCCGACCACCGCACACGCCCTCCGTCCGGAGACCCCGAACCGTTCCTGCAGCACCGTGACGGCCTGCCGGCGGCGGTCCGGGGTCAGATCCCCGTGTTACACCAGGAGCGTGTGCACGAGTGGTGGCGGTAGTTGGGGATGGGGGCCCGGGGGAAGGGTTGTGGACGCTTGTGGATATGTGGATAAGTACGTTCGAGGCTACTTCGGGCTTGGGCACTTAGTGATCGAGGTCGACCTCGGGTCAGCAACTTCCCGGGGCCGGCGGCCCGAGAACTCGTGGTTCGTGCGGGTGCGGAACGGCGAAGCCTCGGTGATCATGTCGTGGGGTCTCAGCCGTATGAACGCCGAGCACCTGGCGTGCCGCCTCGCCGAAGTCATCGCCGGCGCCGTCGCGGACCGTGGAGACGGGAGCTGGCCTGGCCCCGACGGGGCGCCGGCGTCGTAGGTGGTGCCAGGAATGCACTGCACTTGGGCAAAGCCAACGGGACTGGCAGGCCGCGGCGGGGGCCGCCTACGGTCGAAGGCTGGGCCGAGGGCTGACTCATCTCAGATCTCGACCCCTGAGGGGTGTCCTTCGTCTGAAGTGTCGCCCTCGGCCCGCACCTTCACGAGCCGGCATGCCTTGATAGAAGCGTCGTTGACCCAACGGGGATATGGCGGCCGGCTCGTGCCCACCCTACGTCCTTGGAGGAGCTGAAAGTGGCCGAGCAAGCTAAGAAGTCGACCAGCGGGGCCGGGACGGGACGCGTACGCGCCCCCAAGGCGAGGACTGCCCGGCCTACCGGCGAGCGCTCGCGGGCGAGGCGTCGCACCCCGCTCGGTGCCACGGCCACGGCAGCCAAGAGGAACGCAACGGGTGGGTGGGCGCCGCAGAGCGCTGGCAGCACGGAGCCGGCCCCGGCGGCACCGGTGAAGAGGCGCCGGGGCTCCAAGGGCGAGCCCGGCAACGTCTTCGGCGCCGACCCCCACAAGCGGACGCTTACGCCACCGTGCTCGACTGCCGGGGCGGGGTGCTCGGGACGCGGGTGTTCCGTGTCTCGGGCGGGCGCGTCGGGGCTGGGCCGGCACACGGCCATGTACCTCGCCCGGGCCGGCTACGACGTGAGGGACTGCTGCCCCAACCGTACCAACGAGCGCCGTCGCGCTCGCCAGGCCGGCAAGACCGACGCCGAAGACTCGGCCCGGGTCGCCCGGGAGGCCTTGGCCGACCCCGGGATGCCGGTCGCCTTCAAGCGGGCCGGCGGCGACGCCGGCCCCGACGAGTCGACCGAGCTCATGGGCCTTTGGAACGGCGCCCGCCGGAGCATCCTGAAGAGCCGCCAGCACCTCTTGAACGAGGCCGAGACTCTATTTTGCGAGCTCCCCGAGGAGGTGCGCGCCCAGCTCCCCGACACCAAAGACGTCCGCCGGCGCCTCCAGGCCCTGGCCACCTCGGAGCCCGGCCCCACCGACCCCGCCACAGCGCTCCGCCTGAAGCTCCTGCGCGAGCACGCCCGCTTCGTCGCCGAGCTCGACGCCCGGGAAAGAGAGGCGGTGGCCGAGCTGGAGAAGCTCGCCCGGCGCGCCGGCTCGACCCTCTCTCAGCTACCCGGCATCGCCGCACGCTCGGAGGCCGAGCTCCTGGTCGAGGTGGGCGACCCCCGGCGCTTTGCCAGCGAGGGCGGCTTCGCCCGCTTCAACGGGACCGCGCCGCTGCCCGCCTCTTCGGGGGAAGGTGACGGAGAGCCGAAACGCCACCGATTGAACCGTGGCGGCAACCGCAGGGTCAACCACGTCTTGTACACGATGGCCATCACCCAGCTCCGCTGCGACCCGAGGGCGAAGAAGATCTTCGAAGAAGCACGCGCCAGGGGCCACACCAAGAAGGAGGCCGTCCGGGTACTCAAGCGCCACCTTTCTGACGTTGTCTATCGGTGCATGATGAGGGACCTCGAGGCCCGCCAAGCCAAAACCGACGCCACTACACGAAGGAGGAAAGCGGCATGAGCGACCGTTCGCCGGCTACCAGTACCGCCCCGACCCAGTCCAACCGAACCACCTCGAAATTCCCTCTTGACATAGAAGCTTCAGAAGTTCCCCCGGCTCAGCTCCTTCAACATGTCGATGTCCAGCGCCTGGTCGGCCACGACCCGCTTGAGGCGTCTGTTCTCGCGCTCCAGCTCCTTCAACCGCTTCGCATCATCGGCCTTCATCCCGCCGTAGTGGTTGCGCCAACGGTTCCAGGTCGGCTCGGTGACCTCCAGATGCCGGTACAGCTCCTCCAGGTCCTTGCCCAGCCCGAGGAGCTTGTCGCCCTCGACCAGCTTCCGGACCACCTGCTCCGGGGTGTGCCTACGTCGCTTCATCGTTGTCGTGTCCTCCCTGCCCATCATGGGGGTCGGAGCACGCACAACAAGTGGATCAGATCAAGGGGACCACGTCAAGCCCCGGTCAGGTGCTGCAAGGAGCGCTAGTGCTCTGACCGGAAACCTTTGCGCGCCAAACAGGCGTTCTACACCATTGTAATTACATTTTTGAGCTTCTGACGACCAGCCGAACC